>Ga0185299_10000543_pt1 | contig 97847 bp, 74 predicted proteins | sample PaiPotPPA55metaG_FD_128002 | JGI IMG/M metagenome (GOLD analysis project Ga0185299, IMG submission 128002) | Iron sulfur acid spring bacterial and archeal communities from Banff, Canada, to study Microbial Dark Matter (Phase II) - Paint Pots PPA... ... | reverse complement strand
GCGTTTACGGCTGCGAGTAACGGGCATAGCACTGCCTCCTAAGGAGAAGAACTGGGTTAAGCCATTCTCCCTAAAGGCAGTCTGAAAAGGTTTTTTTGATTTATTAATCTAAAAACCTACATACCAGGGGTCGGGAGTCGTTAAGACAACTTGTCTTAATTTCGCCCGGCCCCGTCTGCTCGACCGGTGGCACTCGGCTCTAATCGCAGCGCATTTCCAGGAACCCCAGCACCTGATCCAGCGCCTTCTCCACCGTCGGCATGCCGCTCCAGATCAGGTCATACGGCTCCCAGAATTGCACCTCGCGGCGAGCCGTACTTTCCGGGCCGCCGGCGGGGCAGAGGGAAGCTAGCGGCACCTCCACCTGGCGGTGAATGGCCACCTGGAATCGTGCTTGCCTGTCCGTCAATGATCCGTGAGAATACGATGGATAAGCGCTCAATCATAGACGGTTTTGCTGTTGGCTTGCGGCTTCGCGGATATGCCATGCTCGGCACCGGCGCTTGGCGCGACGATCTTGCTGGCTGAAATCCTACCGCATCGTTCCGTGGAGGACGAGTCATGACCCATGACCAGTTCGCAGGGATTCAGGAGAAGATCAAGGAAGCGGCTCGACAAGCTTTCACGGAAGTCCGTTCGCTCTCACCTGAGCAAGACTTCTACGTGTACGCCCTGTACTCGGATGACGATGGCATGACCGTCATGCCGTCTGCGAACACACGGGCGCATCAGTCGAGCGACCCTTATCACCGCTGGGGCTTCTCGGAATGGAGATATTGCGGAGCAGGCGGTGAATACTTCAACGCTGTCCCCATTCGTGGCGGCGATGAAGCGTTTCGTGGAAAATTGTTCGCCACGATGGTTCTAGCCCTCAAGGATCTCGATGCAGACGGTTTTTTCGGGACGGGACAAGAAAGACAGCAAATCACGCTCCTGTGCTCCGTAACCGACTCCGCGGATACCGCGTGGGTGGAACTGGAGTCGGTGCGCTTACTGAACCCACCCGCCGTCTATCTAGCGTACCGGAACGATGTGGAGCAGATCGAGGGGTTCGTGGAAAATGCCACCGAGTCCTGGGGCGATCCGGAAGGCGTCTACCGGCACTTCCACGCCCACCTCGAGGAGGCCGGGCTGCCCGTCCTCCCCTTGAAAATAGTGGAGACTCCGCCGCAGCGAGCTGCCCTCCAGGGCCACAAATGGCACGCCAAATGTGCCGCGATCACCACCGATGGAAAGCTCCTGGCGACGGGGACCCACCAGGAGCCCACGATCAAGCTATGGGACTTTGTGATGTGCCAGGAGCGAGCTACGCTACAGCTCTCTGATAAGGTCAAGGCCCTCGCTTTCAGCCCGGATGGCAGCGTCCTTGCTTCCGGCAGTGGCGAGCATGTTCAGCTCTGGGACATTGGAACGCTGAAGGAGCTTCGCACTTTCCGCGCTCACAGCGCCTGGATCAACTCACTCGCCTTTACGCCCGATGGCAAGACGCTCGTCACCGGGGGTGCCGACGACGAAGGAGGGCAGCTAAAAACCTGGGATGTCGCCCGGGGATCAACCAGAACGGAAATGGAGCATACCGACGAGACGGTGTTGTGCGTGTCCGTTTCACCGGACGGCAAGACGGTGGCGGCGGTCGACGATAGCATCCGACTCTGGGACCTGGCAAGCGGCAAGGTCAGGAAAACATTTCCGACGACCGAAGAGCACCGGACTGGTCGTGCGACCTTCACGCCGGACGGCAAAACGCTGGCGTCGTGTGGCTTCGCCAGCGATGTCAGGCTCTGGGATGTGGAGAATGGGCTTGAAAGGGCGGTCCTCAAGACCGGCGGCAGCGACCCGAAGCACATGGTGGCTGTATCCAGGGATGGCAGATTTCTGGCCGCTGCCTGTGACGACGGAATTCTGAAGCTGTGGAGCCTCCAGGACGGCAAGCTGCTGATTTCCTGGAAAGGGGACGACATGGACGTCGACTTTGTGCTTTTTACTCCGGACGCCAGGACGCTGATTTCAAACGGTATTCTCCCCCCGATCATCAAACTCTGGGACGTGGCGAAATGGACGCGGCCATGAAGATCGCGACCAACAGCACTCTTTAGGGGAAAGGGGGACAGAAAAGACAGAAAAGGTGTCAGGAGATCCTGACACCTTTTCTCTTCCCAGTCTGACATGCAAACTTCTTTCCGGCACAAATCTTGCCTTAAAGCAGGCAAATCAACTGGCAGACAAGTGGCGCGTACGCGATAAAATGCATCAGGCTTCCCGAGCGGACATTCGATCAACCCCTGTTGCCGACAGCGGAGACTCGCCATGCCCCCCAAAGTTATCGTTGCCTTCTTGGTGATCTTCATTGGCTCAAACCCGGCCACGGCAATGGGCGCCGACGAGGCCGCGCCGTCCTCCGTCGAGGAGCTTATCCGCCAGCTGGGAAGTAACAAATTCGCCGACCGCGAGCGTGCGAGCCGGCTGCTCAAGGAACGGGGGCTGGCGGCGCTGCCGGCATTGCAAAAAGCTTCCCACGATCCGGACCGGGAAGTGCAGCGGCGCGTCCAGGAGCTGATCCCGGCGATCAAGGCCACCGCCGCCTTTGAGCCGAAAAGCGTCAGCCTGGAAAAGGAGCTGCCGCTGGCGCGCGTGCTTCAGGAGATAGGTAAACAGACCGGCTACCAGGTGCATGTTGACAAAAAGAACGAAAAGCTGCTCTGCGCGGACGGCATGACAAAGCTCCCGTTCTGGGAGGCCGTCGAGCGCGTGCGCGCCCAGGCGGATGTCACGGTGGATCTTCCCGCCCTCGACGATCGACCCTGGTGGGCACGTCTAGGGAAAACCGGAGTGCGGCTGAACCGGATCCGAGACAACTCCGGTTGGGTCTCGATCGATGGGGCGTTTCGGCTCGAAACGGTCCGGCTGCATGAGGACCGTGACATGGATCTCGCCAAGCCCGGGCGTGACAACAGCTGGGGCGAGCGCAGCCAGCTCCTGACCATCACGCTTGGGGTGCGCGCGGAGCCGAAGCTTGTCCTGCTGGCTATCGAAAACCCCAAGGTTGAAGTTGCGCTCGATGAGGAAAAGAAGCCCTTGCCGCCGCCCCGGGCCAACCCCGAGCGGGACCACCTGGCCGAGATGCGCAGGTTCTTCATGCGCCATGAGGATGTCGCGTACGAGCAGACGACGGAAATCGTTCTGCGCCGCTCCAGCGAGAAGGCAAAGAAGATCGCTCTGCTGCGCGGCAGCATGATGGTGCAGGTGGTGATCGAGCAAGCGCCGGTGGTGGTGTGCGACAACCTGGCGACTTTGCAAGGAACCAAACGCAAGATCAGCAACTCCCTATTCGAGGTGCTGGAGTTCCGGCAGAACGGCAACGAATCGCACCTCCGGATCAAGTTGCCGCGCGACCAGGATCACGTAGACATGCGTTGGCCCGAGCGCATTCACCTGGAAGATGAGAAAGGAAACCGCTACGCGGCCGAGGAAAGCCAGCATTCCAGCTCCAATGCTGTCCAGGAATTCGGCTTCACTTACAGGCAGCGCGGCAATGCCAGAATGGGGCCGCCGAAAAGGCTGGTGGTCGACGACTGGACCATTCTCCGCCACGAGCTGAAGTTTCAGTTCACGGACGTGCCGCTGCCGTGATATTCGCTGCCAGGGCGATTCCCGCCGCCTGGGGCAAGGCGGAAGCGGCGGAGTTCTACGACCGAGAGCAGCTCCGAGAAGCCAGCTCAAGGAGAACGACCACGCCCTCGATGCGTAGCAGCCGGCCTGCGCGATCGATTTCGATCAGTTCACCAAGCTGAAGGAGATCAGCATGGTGGAGAAAGTCATCGAAGCCGTGGCCCGGCTCCGGGACAAACGCGTGACGGGCCTGCTGCGGCTGGAGGCGCTGCGCTCGGTGGTCAGCTCGGCTACGAGGTGGCGGTCTATCACCAGCCTGACGTGCCGGTGGCGTTGTGCGACGCCGAAGGCACCGAGCTGGAAGGCCGCACCGAGTCGGCGTCCATCTGGGCGCTGTACGACTTGATCCGCTGCGACCGGCCGACCGCGGGCAAGGCACTTGAGCAGGCGCTGGCGTTTTTGGAGATGCGGTGCGATTAGTGCGAGTGGTGCTAGAGGCCGTTACAAAACAAATGTGGGTCAAGGGAAGAGCAATTTGCCGGAGTTTTTACAGCCGCCCCCAGGCCCCGTGACCTTGGCAAACTGGCAAACATGACCGCCGGCGCGTCGCACAGTGATAATTGCCAATAACTTACAACGACAAAGTAGTTTGCCACCCGTGGCCACCCACTTGGCAAACTGGCAAGCTACTCCGGACTGCCCGATGCATATGCCATTTCAACGGGGAATTACTCCGCGCTGCACCAATCGATATTGACTTCCAACGGATGCATAAAGCGTGCGAACAGTCAAGTGGATTCCCACGGTTCCCGCAGCAATTCGGCAACTTTTTTCAACTTCGCCATAGGTCGCCAGGTCAGTTGGCGGGCGAACTATGGCGGCCAAGGGCGGACAGGCCGCAAACTCAATGGCCGCCTTCGCAGGCTAGCCCGCCTTCTTGAGAGCCGCCGCATCTCGATCAAACCACCGCAGCGTTTTCCGGGCCAGCCGCGCCAGCCGCGGATGCTGCCGGGCCAGGTCTTGCCACTTGTGCGCCAGGCGCATCTCTTCAGCGCCGTTGCTCAAGCCGGCGCGGAGCATGGCCGCCTCCGCTGCTGCCTGCTGCGCTTGCGCCTGAGCCGCAGCCAACTGTTCCACGAGCGATTGAATCTGCTCAAACCAGCGATGGTGGATGTAATCGTCCTGAGCGTTGGCCGGCGCCCGCAGCCGGGCCAGCAGTGGTTGGTCTTCGCCCCGGACGTAAAAGCGGTTGATGCCGTCAAAGAGTCCGAAATGATAGCCGGCGGCCAGCAGCAGCGGCTCCCACTTGTTCCGGGTCGGGAGGCCGGCCTGGTCAACAAAGTCTTCGACCACCACTACGCGCGGCCGCCAGCGCTGCCAATTGCCGCCCGAGATGACCTCGCGCTCATGATTCTCCACGTCGATTGACATGAAGTCGATCGGGCCGTGGACATGGCGCGCGCAGACTTCAGCAAGAGTCATGACTTCAACAACCCGCTCCACGAAGACGATGCCGCGCAGGCGCTGGTGCGCCTCTGCTTCCACGGCGGAGAAGGTGGACAGCATGGAGGCGTTGGTGGCCTCAAAGAAGCGGGCCGTGGCAGGGGCGCTGGAAATGCCGACGTTCAGATTGACGTCGCGCGGCCGCGCCGCCTGCAGCTCCCGATGAGCCCCTGCGACCGGCTCGATGTTGATGCCGGTCCAGCCGTGCTCATAGAAATGTCGCGTGATCGAGCCTTCCGATGGATAGTTAGCGCCGATATCCACATAAAAGCCCGGCGGACTGCCGGCAAACACGCGCCGCAGAACGACATCCTCGCCGTTCTGAGCGTAGGAAACCATGGGCATGATCCGTACTCCTCAACTCTGTTCCGTGGTTGACCCGCAGCGTCACGCCGCCATCACCTCCGACAGGTAGGTGCGCAGCCGTTCGCCGACGATCTCCGGGCGAAAGTCCTGGGCACGCGCGCGTTGGCCCGCCACGACGCGGCGGCGAAACTCGTCATCGCCGGTCAGCAGAGCCGCCCACTCGGCAATGATGGGAAAATCCTTCTTGTGCACTTGCACGCCGGCCCTCCCCAGCGTGTCCGGCACGGCGGCGGCGGCATAGGCCAGGACGGGCACGTCGTTGAGCATGGCCTCGACCAGCGGCACGCAGAAACCCTCGTGCTCGCTCATGCATAAAAAGACATGCGCCATCTTGTAATAGGCCAGCAATTGCGGGAAAGTAACCTCCCCGGTAAGAAAGACCTGCTCCTCGACTTCCAGGGAGCGAATCACCTGGCGCAGGCGGGCGAGGTAGTTATCCAGTCCCATCCACTTGCCGACCAGGAACAGCCGCGAATGGCGGTCCACGTAGCGGTTGTAATGGGCAAAGGCGCGCACGACATCTTCTTGCCGCTTGTTGGGCACAAAACGGCCGACGAACAGAAAGTTGGTCCAGCCGTCCTCGAACGGCCGGCGCGTCCAGGGGCACGGAGCGGTATCGGCAAACTTTTGCAGGTCGAGCAGGATCGGCAAGACCCGCGGTTGCCGATAGCCCAGGGCGGCAAGCTCCGCGCAGTTATACGCCGAGTCTCCCAGGGCCAGGTCGACCCGGTCGCGGAACAGGCCCAGGGAGTCGCGGCCGTTTTTCGTGAGCTCATAGAAGCCGGGGTTGATGCCGGCAAAGAATTGGTGCGGCGTAATGTTGTGATACAGCAGCACCTTCTTGCCGGGCATGTCCAGAAATAGCTGCGACATTTCCGCGTGCGCGCACGAGTAGTGGTAAATGGAAACGGTGTCGTGGTCCGCCCGGCATTCGCTGTAAGAGCGCGCCTGGCCGGCCAGCGCGGGGTGCCAGCGCTCGGCGAAGATCTCCGCTTCCAGTCCCCAGGACCGCAGCAGTTTCTTGAGAGCGACCACCTCTTCGCCGATGGCGTCCTCGATCCACAGCGTGGGCAAAAGTTGGTTCACCCGCATCAAAATTTGAACCCCCACATCTGCAAGGCCCGCTGGTATTTGCCGACGACCTGGTCCCAGGCATAATTCCGGGCCACATATTCGCGGCCGTTGCGCCCCATGCGCCGGGCTTTGTCCGGCGTCTCCACGAGGTACTCCAGGCAGCCGACGAAGTCGAGAAAAGACGAAAAGTACAAGCCGCCATTGCTCGCCTGGCAGTGATCCCGCGTCGGCCCGCAGTGCTCGTGCACCAGGGCCGGAGTCCCCGCAGCCCAGGCCTCGAGAAGCACGATGGAGAAGCTCTCATTGAGCGAAGGCTGGCAAAGCGCCAGAGCGCCGGCATAGGCGTCCTGCTTGTCTGCGTCGTCGACAAAGCCCAGATCGACCACGTCGTTCTCGTGGCCTGCCGGAATGGTCACCTTGCCATCCCCGATCAGGACCAGCTTCAGTTGATTCGCATAAATGTGCTTGTAGTCGCAGAAATACTTGACGAGCAGCGGCACATTCTTCCCCTGATCTTTGCGGCCCGCGTAGAGCAAATAGGGGCCCAGGCCATGCTTCCGCTGAAAGCAGGCGCCGTTGCCGCGCACCTGGGTGTCAATGCCGCCGCCAAGCAGGGCCGGTGCGTCCGGGCGCATCTGATAAAGCCGCCGCGCCAGCTCCATCTCGGCTTTGGAATGAAAGATAACGCCGCGCGCCTGGCCGAAGATGCGCTGGAAGCCGGGCAGATAAGCGTAGCCCTCATCGTGCAAACAGGGGACCAGCACGGCATGCTCCGGGCATGCCAGGGCGCCCCAGTATGTGGTCGAGAACAGGTAAGGCAGGAACAAGAAGCCGTACTCGTCGCGGTGCACGCGAATGTACTCGGTCAGCTCCTCGCAGCGGATCATCTCGCGAAAGAACAGCGCTTCCTCGGCCGCGGTAATAGGCAAACCGGCCATGAGCCGGCCGTTCACCGCCTGGAAGGCCTCCTCATCGCGCCTGGCCACGGGGAAACGGCGCACGGAGACGCCGGCACAGGTTTCCATTCCCGGGCGATGGTGGTTTTCCGACCAGTCGCTGCGGAACTCGCGAATGCAAGTGGTCAAGACTTCGACCGGCACGCCGGCTTCGCGGAGTTTGCTCGCCGTCAGGCGGCAAGCCGTTTCGGCCCCGCCTGGGATGCCGGTGCCAAACCAGGGTACGACGAATGCCAGCTTCATGAACTTGCGATTCGCAAATAGAGAAAAGATTCGCGCCACATTCAGCGCCAAGACGGCAGACGCGACGGAGCTCCCGAGCCCCGTTATCTTTTTCCTGCCATCATCCGCTTGGCTCTCAGGCCGCTCTCGTCTTCCGGGTCGGCAACGCGTTGCCGGCGCCGTCCGTGAAGGCCCGCACGCTCTCGGCCGTATCGCGTAGATAGTGGTCGCTCTGATCGAAACGGGCGCAAATCACGCGTTCGTGGAAATCGAGGTAATGCGCCAGTTGCGTGAACGTCCGCTGCACCTGCTCGTGAACCGCCTGTTGTTGGGAAATGGACAGGCCGCAGAGTTTGCGGACCAGGCGCTTGATCGACCGAGCCAGCGCGCCTTTCAAGCCCGTGCGCGATTCTTCGATCGTCCCGTAGCGGTGCATGACCCGCTGCACTTCGTCCAGCGCCTCCAGAAGCTTTTTGCGCTGCTCGATCAAAAGAATCTTTCCCAGGCCGGCGGCGAGGGGCGGGAGTTTTTCCCGCCTGGCCATGTTCACCCGGATCCGCCGCGTCAGGTCCTCGACATCGATTTCCGGGTCATGGATCGCTACGATGCCGAAGTCGAGTGGTTCTTGTTTCGGAGTGTTCTGCCCGTTGACTTCCACGGCCGGTAACCTCCATGCTCTGGGAGGGGGTCTCAAGCGCTCAGCGCCAGCACGGTTTGCGCGAACTTATCCCAGGAGTAGCGGCGCCGCAGGTCAGGCTGGTCGATTTTGCTCGGCGCAAACGCCAGCGCCTCGAGGCATGCCCTGTCCAGGGTCTCCGCAGCGCAGGGATCAAAGTAGAATACGCCCGGGCACGCAAACTCCTTCAGCGAGCTGTTGTAGCTGCAAGCCACGGGGGTGCGGTGGTTTAGCGAATCCAGGACAGGGAAGCCGAACCCCTCGTACAGGGACGGATAAATCGACACCGTCGCTTGCTGATACAACCTGCACAGCTTCTTATCGGAAACCGCGCCGAGAAACCTGAACTTACGTGCGTTTCCCCACTTTCGACCTACCAGCGTGCTCCAATTGTTCGGGCACCACCAACCCTTAGCGCCCACCCACCACAGTTCCATGCCCGGCGGCAACGCCGTTGTTTTTTGAAACCAGTCAAACAGGAACGGCAAATTCTTGCGCGGCTCCAGCGTGGCGACCACGAGCAGAACATTGCTGCGTTTGGCTACCGGTCTCATATGGAGGTGATAGTTTGGGCAAAGGCTGGGACCCGGGTAACAGACCACGACATCTTCCGGCGGCACCGCGCATAGCCAGCGGGCGTCGGCTTTCGTGGAATGCGAGTTGGCCACCAGCTTATCACAGAGCTTTGCCGTCTTGCCGAAGAGCGTCCCGAAAGTTTGCACCGTCAACGGCGTGTGCGCCCACGGCACGATTTGCGGCGTGAAGTCGTGAATGATCAGCATTTCTTTGCGGAAATGCCGTGCCGGTTGGCGCAGGCACGTATACACCGCCGCGCAACGGTCGGTAAACCGGGGGTCGTGCGCGCGTTTGGGCAGTTTGAGCAGCCGCCGGGTCCAGCTCATCAGGTCCATGCCCGCCGCAGGCAAGTCGGTGCTGGTCACGGCTATCTCCTGGCCGGCCAGCAAATCCGTCCGCATGTGTTGGCTGACCGCCAACTCCCAGGTGCTATTGCACACCAGCCGCACCGAGGCGACCTTCGCCAGAGCCTCCACGACGCGGGCGGCAAAGCGGCCGATGCCGGTAATGTGGCCGCCCATGAGATTCGTGACTTCGACGAAGATTGGATCGGCCATATCTCATCTCTCTCCCTGGTTCCCAGGCTCTGCCTGGGAACCCGCTGCACGCGAGGCTCTGCCGCGCGAGGCGGAGCCTCGCCGGCAGTGCGTGCCCAGGCAGAGCCTGGGCACGAGACTAAGCCGCGCGGCGTTTACGATCCAATGGATCTACGACGGCCAGCGCCCGCTCCAGGCGCGGCCAAACTTGTTCGGCACTGGCGAACTGCAGGAGACGTTCGCGACTCTGCGCGGCCAGGTGCTGATAGTGCCCGTGCTCGTTGCTGGCGACCTGGTAACTACGCCGGATCTGATCGTGCAACGACTGCCAGTCGAGCCGGTGTGCCATGGTGGCAAACTGGAGTTCCGGATCCAACCGCCAAAGCGCGGGCTCAGGGTTGGAAACGACTTCGAAGCCGATGCTGCCGTCAAAATAATCCACCATCGCCGAATGACGCGGCGCCACGGCCGGCCGGCCGGCCGCCAGGAAATCCTGCAACGGCAGACAGGCGCCTTCCGCGCGCGAGGTGTTGATGTAATAGGTGCTGGCCCGCGCCAGCTCCATCATCTGCTCCTGCGAAAGATATTCCGTCACCACCACCAGTTTGCAGCGGTGCTGGAGGCGCAGGGCCCGGTAATGGTGGTACAAATGGAGCAGGACCGTGTCTGCCTTTGTCGGATTGACTACCAGCTTGAGTACGAGCGTCGCATCCGAGCAATCGGCCAGGGCCTGCAGATAAGCGGTTAGCAAGTCTTGCCAGTTCTTGCGCGGACAAAGGAAATTCAGAATGGAGCAGTAAACGATTCCCGACAGCTCGACGCGCGGACTCACCTGGAAAGGCAACGGCGGCGCCGCCGGCAATTCGGCCGTGCTCCGACGTCGCACGGTGCTTCGCAGCAACGACACCGAGCGGTTCACCAATGCCGGCAGCCTCGGGCGCACGTGCAGCCGGTAAGCGGCCAGCGCGCGTTTCGGCAGACTCGGCACCGCACCACCCGGCGGACCCCAGGCGTCCACTGGCGCAGGCGGTCCTGGCTCGGCCTGGGGGAAGACAACGCAGGGGCAGTCGAGCACCGCGCGTTGCCCCGGCTGCCAGGCTGGGACACGGAAATACTTGCCATGCACGGGCACCGGAACGACATGCACAGGAGTCGTCACCCCGGCTTTCACAAAGGCGTTGCGCGTGCAAACGCTGGCCGTCAGAATCAGGTCCAGTTGGTTAGCGATCCGTGCCCAGTTGTTATGCGGGTTGCAGGCGTGGTCTTCGCGGGGAATGTCCGGGAATTCCCAGAACGGATAGGCGACATTGGCCGCCGTTGAAGTCAGGTAGACGTAATGCAAGGGCAAGAAGCTGAGATGCACCGGTTCCCGGCCTGCCTGCCGCGCATGCCAGATGGCATAATCCAACCGGCTCTCGGCATGGGTGATGACGCCTGTGGCTCCCCAGCGCTGCAACAGCTCGGCGAAGGCTCGATAAACATAGAAGTATGAGTATGCATCCTCGCCCACCTTGGTGGCTGCATCCCCTTCGGTGAAGACGGGTGTAACCACCACGGCCCGCTGCGCCGGGCCAGGCGCAAGCGGAGCGGCCCCGCTTCTTGAGCGATTGCAGGTAGTCATCCTCTTTTTCCCCATTCCGAAAAAGCGCGTAGCCCCACCGCGACGGATATCGCATTGCCCCCGGCGCAGGTTGCGCGCGGCTCTTGCCCCTTCAAGCCGGCCGTGTGCGAAAATAATGGTTAGCGCGTAACGGCCCTTAACCAATTGCCAGAAGGCTGTCAAGACAAAGGAGCCGCCGAAATGTTTCTCAAGTTTTGCAGGCTTGCGCAGAAGTCTTCTGCACATGAATTGCGAACCGCCGGACAAGGATAACCGCCAAGTGTAAGTCACCCCGAAACCGCAAGCACCCATTCTCGAATTGTCTTCTTGATCGAGCGCCAATTGCCGCGGGAGAGCATGACCGGCATCCGTTCGCGGTCGGCGTCCTCGAAATAAACCAAGCTGTACAGGACGTGGGCAATATCCTGTAAGGCATACTTCTGTTGATAGCAACGGCCGAAGCAGGCGGTAACGATATTCCAGCAAGCTAACACGCACGCCTGCGATCATCCCGTGCAAGGTTCCCCGGGCCGTCTGCTTGGTTCGAAATGGCAACTTCTCCTCTCGAAGTCGCTGGGCAAGTCGCAACGGATCGCCGACGCTCCTACTCGTGAACCAGTCCAGGTCGAGCGAACGCCGGTGTCCCAGGTGCAGTGCCAAAGCTGTTCCGCCGGCGAGATAATAGTCCCAGGCGGCGAGCAATGGACCCAGCCGTGACAACAGCCGTTGCTGTTCCATTCCAAGAACATTGCCGTGAATCTTCATCGCGCTATCCGGTTGTCCCAGGCAATCCTTCCCCTGGCAGATAGCCATAGATTGACCTCGCGATGCGGTAGCCCCAGGATCAATTCCCAAAAGCGGAGTTGCTGGGGGCTAAGGCCCGCCCCTGCACGCTGCTTTAACCACCCTGCCAGATGGTCATCGCTGAGGCGCGTTCGCAACCAGCTAATGGCGTCCCAATCCCCGCAGGACAGAATGCGCGCGATGATCAGGTCACGATCGTGATCCCAGGTGAGAGCCTTGAAGTTATGCTCCCAGAACAGGGGTCGTAACCACGCGGGCGGGCGTTTTCCTTTGCTATGCTTGGAATATTTCATTTCCTTGCGCGTCCCATTTCCAGCGTCGGCCAGTGGCGGGCATCCTTACAATAAGGTAGCGGAAGGTTCATGCCTTGCGGAGCGCCGAAACCTCTATTTCGATGGCTTGCCTATGCAAAGCAATCTCGCACCACACGGAACAGTCTTCGCGCTTGGCCTTGTTATCCTTGTCTACGCCATTGCCCATGTCTTGCCTGTGACGAAAGTTTTTGCAGAAACGGCCTTCGGCTGGCAGGCCTCTTGCAGTGCCGCGCATATCGCAGCCGAAGGAATCTGGCACGGCCGGCCGGAATGGCTCTGGCTTTTCGGTTGGCTGCCCAACCCATTGCTATGGCTCGGCGTGGCCTGTCTCTGGATCGGCCGCCGCCGCGACACGCGGCGGGCGGGCTTGGCGGCGGGACTGGCCGGCTGTCTGGCCTGCGCCGGCGCAACACTCTGGTTTTTCGGCGGCGACCTGGACCAGCTGTTCAGCGGTTACTATGTCTGGACGGCAAGCATGCTCTTGCTGGCCCTGGTAGGTTTCTGGACCGCCGTGGCGGCACAACCCATGGCCCTACAGAAAGTCGAACCCTAGCAACGGGCTGCCCGGCCGACCGTGTTTCCATTCGGCTATGGAAATAATTTGGCGGGAGATAGCCCGCGATCCCGTTGCTCTCTTTAGAAGCTAACGGCCGGCTCTCTTTGGCCATGCCGGTTACCTTCATCCCGTCGGCTTTCCCGTCGCCAATCAAGGACGGCTGTCCGTCCCGTCCCAGACGGACTGACATCCGTGCGGTAAACGTCATCTGTCAGAGAACAGCCATGCAAACCTTGTCGCGTGCTGCTTCGGCGTCTGGAGTTTGCCATCTTGCAAAGCGCCGCGCTGCCGAGAGATGGGCGATGAATCCGTCTTTGCTTCGCAAGAACATACTTATCGTGGATGACAGTGAGATGACCCGGCAGGGGCTGAGCCGCGCTGCCGAGGACGCCGGCTTCAACGGCATATCGGTCGCCAATGGTCAAGAGGCCCTGGCCATGCTGCGCGGCGGCGCCGCCATCGACCTGATCGTTCTCGATCTGCTGATGCCGATCATGGATGGCTGGCAGTTCCTCAAACTCCTGAAACGCGACCCGGTCCTGGCTTCCATTCCGGTGATTGTCCTGTCCGGCGCCGCGGACTTACCGGACCAGATCGGCGGGCTCGGCGCCGTTGGCGTCTTGCAAAAACCGGTAGAATTGGATCGCCTGTGCGCTTGCATTCGCGGCTTCGCCTCCCAGAAGCGGCCAGGCGTGCTGATTGTAGACGGCGACAGCCAGGTCCGCAGCATGCTCGGACGAATCCTCGGACATTTCGGCTTCGCGATATGGCTGGCCGCCGACACTCAAGAGGCGCTCGACCTCTATCAGCAGAACCAGGCTGGGATCGACGTGGCGCTGGTCGATGCAACCCTACGGGAACTTCTCCCGGCCCTCCAGCACATCAACCCGCAAGTGCAGTGCTGCTTCATGGTAGGCGAGCGACATCCGCAGGAGCACGCAGGCTTACTCGCCCTCGGCGGCTGTGCGGTTCTGGAAAAGCCATTTGGACTGACAGACGTGGCCAGCGCCTTGCGCGCGGCAATGCGCTCCGAGAAGAGTCATTAGTCATTGGTCATTCGCGAATGACCAGTGACCACAAGACAAGTCGTCGTTATCGGCAAAAATGAGTTTGCCAGTTTGCCAGTGAGTTTGCCACGGTTGGCAAACTCAGTTTCATCCGCAAACCACTAGCGCATGTCGACTTGTGTCCAGCAAAAAAATGAGTTTGCCATGCAAGGGGCTGCCGCCCCTTGAAATCCCGTCCTAAGAACCGGAAAATGGCCCTTTTTTGCCGGAAGAGGCGTTTGGCAGATGAGAGAATTCTCATTAATCCGTCCGCCAAATCACCTGGCGGTCTATGGCGGTCTTGGAGAATTTCCGAAAAAATCCGGCTGAGCCGGCAGATTGCTCTTGAACGAAGCAGCACCGGTTGATCCTCGCGGGCTCTGAAGAAAAACGCGAACAGAATCTGAACTTTTAGGGGTCCAGGAAACCACGCTTTCTCCGGGACCGCTTTTCCGCCTGGCCATGATGGTGGCCGTCTTGGCGTCCCGTTGGCCATCTTCGCAAAGGCCTTCAAGCCCGGCTAATGACCATGACGAATGACCAAATCACGTCCCAGCCAGCAGCCGGAGACTGTGCTGCGCCGAGGCGTTGTCGGGTTCCAGCTCCAGTAATCTTCGCAGGGCTTGCTCGGCTTCGGCGCGCTTCTCCTGGCGCAGCAGCGTCTCGGCCAGGCCTTGCCAGGCGGTGCGGTATCCGGGCATGTCGTGCACGATGTGCCGCCATTGCGCCTCGGCGTGCGGCCAGTCGCCCAGGTCGCCGTAGAGCACGGCCAGGTTTTGCCGTGCCACAAAGCCGCTGATGCCGCGGTTGCGGCTGCTCAGGTAGTCCTGGCTGCCGTCGGCAAACAGGCCCTGATACACCCGGGCTGCCTCGGCCAATTTTCCCTGCCGGTGCAGCAGCGTGGCTTGCAGGAAACGCAGCTCGATATCCTCGGCAAAAAGCCGCAGCCCTTCCCGGCAGGCTTGCCAGGCCACATCGTCCTGGCCCTGGGCCTGGCAACAATCGACCAGGTAGGCATAGGTCTTCCGCAGTTGCGACTCGTGCCGTTGCGACTGGTGGATGCTCTGCCGCAGGTAGCGCTCGGCCTCGGCGTGCCGGCCGGCATCGCGGTAGGTCATGCCCAGGTTGAAGAGCGTGAACGGGTGCAGCGGCCGCTCGGCCAGCTCCCTGTGCAGGATGCGCAGGTCGCGCTCCAGCTTGCGGGCCTGGCCGTCCGGCGTGCGGTCCGAGCCGGAGTGCACCACGAACAGGTCCGTCTTCTCCCAGGTCCCGGCCGCCCGGTTCAGCGAGGCGATCATCTGCTCGTGGATCATCCCTTCCCAGCGCAAGTACGGCAAGTTGCGAAAGACATGGAGTTGATCGACTTCGGTGAAGTCCTCGCTGCCGTCGTCCGAGGGGCAGGGGCAGCGCGTCTTCATGGTGTAGCCCAGGAGCGCGTCCGGGGCCTCGCGCCGCACCAGGTCGCGGAGTGCCCGGCCATTGGCGGCGTCGATGGTGTCGTCGGAATCCATCCAGAAGATCCACTGGCCGCGGGCATAGCGCAGCGCCTCGTTCCGGGCCGCGGCGAAATCGTCGCACCAGGCGAAGTGGTAAACCAGGGCCCCCAGTGCCCGCGCGATCTCCGGCGTGCGGTCCGTGGAGCCGGTGTCCACGACGATCATCTCATCCACCCACGGCCGGATGCTCTCCAGCGCCGCCGCCAACGTGCGCTCGTTGTCGCGCACGATCATGGTGAGCGACAAGACAATCTGTTTGCTTGCTACCCACCCGCCGCTAGTTGCCGCGCGGAGTTCGTAGGACGGATTGCCAATCCGTCCTACCTGGGTTGTGGCACGGTCTCCCGACCGTGCCACCGGCTCGACCGAAGGTCTCCCTATCCCCTCAACACACTCAGCAACCCGCACCACCGTCGAGCCAGCGTCCCCTTGCAAGTTGGAAACTTGCCGCCACTTCTTCTCAAACAGCTCCTGATTCCGCCGCATCAGCCCGGCGAAATCCACGCCGCTGCCGACAAACGTCCGCCCGCCGAAGTGATGCACGAATGCGTCGCGGGCGATTACGGCCCGATAGCCCGCCTGCACAGCCCGCCGGCAATAGTCATCATCCTCGAAGCAGCCGACCCCGAACTGCTCATCCAGCAGCCCGATCTTGTCGATCACCTCGCGGCGGATGAGCAGGCAGAAACCCACCAGCCGGTCCGTGTCCTCTGTCTGACGGTCGTGCGCCTTGCCCCAGTCCCAGGCGAAGCCGTCCAGGCCGCCCAGGTCGTCATACCCGGCCGGCACCTGCTGCTCGCCGCTGACCTGGTTGGAGCACGGCCCCACCAGGCCAATCCGCGGATCGCTGTGCAGCGCCCGTAGCAGCCGCTCCAGCCAGCCGGTCGTGACCACGGTGTCGTTATTGAGCAGCAACACTTGCTTGCCGCGCGCCGCCTGGATGCCCTGGTTAGCCGCCCTGGGAAAGCCGCGATTGTCCGGATTGGCGATGAGCCGGACATCCGCCTGCCCCTCCAGGAACGCCAGCGTGCCGTCAGTCGAGCCGTTATCCACGACAATCAACTCGTATGAAGGGGACTGCCCTGTATACTGCCGGATGCTCTCCAGGCAGCTTCTGGTATAGGCGAGCTGGTTGTGTGTCAGGATGACGATGGAGGTCAGGCCGAAGTCCGGCGCCTCGACCGGCGTGGCGGCGAGCAGGTACTGGTAGGCGTAGAACTCCTGGACCTCCTCGGCCGGCAAACCGCTCACGTGCAAGGCGCCGATGTGCACCCTGCCCGCGCGCATGTGCTCCTCGATCTGGTCGTCCCCCGGCCCCGGCGTCATGCCCAGGTTCTGCACGCAGAAGCCGGCCCGGTACAGGAGCTTTTCGATCTCCCGGCGCGTGAAGAAGCGCAGGTGGGTGCGGTCCAGGAGGCCGGCCGGCTCGTAGGTCCAGTTGCCGGCCAGCAGGCCGCGCACGACGCTGTGATGACGCACGTTGGGAATGCTGGCGACCAGGGTGCCACCGGGCCGCAGCCAGCCGCGGATGCGCCCGAGCAACCGCGCCGGCTCGCGCAGGTGCTCCAGCACGTCGCCGCAGATGATCGTATCGAACGCTGCCGGCGGGAAGTCCGGCTCGAGCTGCTCGATGTCCCCCACCAGCACGCGGTCGAGCCGGCTCCGGGCGCGCTCGGCGGCGGCCTGATTCATCTCGATGCCGACAACGTGTGCCGTCTGTCGCGCTTTAATCGATTCCCCCAGCCTGCCCGCCCCGCAGCCGATATCGAGCACCGTGCGTGCCGACTCCGGCACCAGCGCTAGCAACTCCGGCCGGGCGAAATCGAAGTAAGACGGGTCCGCGTTCGCAGCGTCCTCACCCCTGGTTCCCAAACTCCGTTTGGGAACCGCCTCGGCCAAACTCCGTTTGGGGTTATCGTTCGGCGAGCATGTCGCGGGCGCGGACACCTCCAGCGTAGCCGCTGTCCCGTTGTGCACAGACGGTGCTATTCCTCCGGCGTTCGGGAGACCTTCGGTCGGGCCAGTGGCACGGTCAGGAGACCGTGCCACAGCGCTGCTTACTTCCATCAGCAGGCGTTCCATGCGGTGCCGGTAGGTGTGCCTGATCAGCACTTCCTTCCGACCGGCGGCGGCGATGCGTGCGCGGATCCTGTCGTGCGCCAGGTAGTAGCGAATCTTGTCCAGCATCTCCTCACCGTCCCGGTAGGTCGCCAGGTGCACGCCGTCCTGGAACAGCTCCGCCTGTCCGTTGTCGGCCAGGTCATTGGTCAGGAGCAGCGCGCCGCACGCCAGCGCCTCGAAGACGCGCATGTTGACATCGTTGCGGATGCTGCGGTTGAAGACGATCCGCGACGCCGAGTAGGTCTTCGCCATCTCCTCGAAATAGCGCTGGCCCACGAAAATATTGGGAAAATGCTGCTCGATCAGGCGCACTAGGTCGGCGCGCGGTCCGGGGAAGACATTGCCGACGAAGCAGACGTCGAACTGCTTCTTGCGCCCCAGCTTCTGGTGCACGGCGGGATCGCAGGCGAGCGGCAGCCAGGCAGCCGAGGCGATGCCGCGCTCGCGCAGGAGCGCGGCGCCGTCGCGCTGGGCGGCGAAGACGAAGTCGAAGTCGCGCGCCTTCTCCAGACACCAGTCGAAGTTCATGTGCGTATCGATGGCCCACCAGGCGCACGGCCGCAGCTCGGGCGGATGGCGGTATGGCAGGCCGTCGTCGATTTGCAGGTAGAGATCGTATCCCTGCCGGGGCACGCGCTCCAGGTCGCACGGCCGGAAATGCTCAACCTGGGCGATTTCCTGGAGAGCGGTTCGGCAGTACACGCCGGTTGTTTCCGGACGGGTCGTATCGTCGAAGACCAGGGCCACACGTTGCTTCGCCATGGGAGAAGTCCTTGGAAGACTCTCGCAGAGCACGCAGAGGACGCAGAGAATGAACAGAATTCTGAATTTCTCTGCGCTCTCTGCGTGCTCTGCGAGAGCGCTCTTCCCTCACAACTGCAGGCCCATCAGCGCCGCTTGCCGGCGCTGGAAGGCTTGATACTTGGCTTCGTTTAGCGCCGGTGCGCGATCTGACGGAACCGAACATCAATTATGGACCAGCGTGTCCTTGAGACGCTGCAAGATGCGCGCGTAGCGCATGCGCGCGGCATCGAGCTCTATCCCCAGCAGCGCGGCGATCTCTTCCCAGCTCTGGCCGGAGATGCGTGCCTCCACCAGGAGCCATTCGTCCTCAGAGAGCAGTAACCGTGCCCGCTCGGCCATCTCCTGGCGCGACAGCCTGACGCTCGGCTCTTCCACGTCGTCAGGGAACTGCTCCAGCGCTGCGGCGGGCTGCACGCGCTTGTGGCGTTCGGCGCGCAAATGCCGCGCCTTGTCAATGACCCGGTTATGTACCATGACCATGAGCAGGTGGGCCAGGTCGGCGGGATCGGCAAAGGTGAACTTATCCTCCTTGACTTTCTGCAAGAACTTACAGAGGACGGACTGGCAGATATCGGTCGAGTCAAAGAAGCGCCGGAGACGCATTCTATCGATGAGTCTGCGGGCAATTTGCTGGATGACGGGTCCGTAGCCCAGCGCGACCTGGAAGGCGGCTTTCTGATCGCCTGCCTTGACGCGATCCATGAGTTCCTTGAAGCTGTCAATGCTCATCGTTGTGGTCCTCCCTGGCATAGTGCTCGCGCAAGCAAGAGGGGAAGCGCGCTTACGATCCTTGTTCGTTCAGCGGTGGCGGTTGCCGGCCGAGTTGGCCGTGCCAGCAAATGTTAAGATGCCCTTAAATGTGAATTCGCGTTCCGTCAGTGAGAAGAGTCAATCTATCTCACTGTGCGTAGAGAAGAACTTAGTCTCTTGCATCCTTGTGCAAAACTAACACATAAGAGACTGCATGGGTGAACGTCCAACTCATGGAAGTCTTGCGCAGCGGCGCTGCCATATCCAAGGAAAGTACGGTCCATGACTCTTCAACGTATTCCTTATGTCACCAGCTCAGCTTGAGCCTCCTACGCGATCTATCGTTCTTACCTATATGACCGGGACCTTCCGAGGGAAATGGCAGCGCGCATAGACCTCATAACTATCAACGTAAAGGACCGAGTGAACCGAACAGCGTTGCTCGGCTTTTCATTAGTAGGCGTCGGGACTCGGAGAACAATGGATAAGAGAGGCTTGCTGGAGAGAATGGCTAAAGTGACTGTTCAGAAACTTCGTGGATTTGGTTCGGCCAGGATCACAATTGTCACGTCCGCACAGCGTCCAGATCCGCGTCCACCATCATCTTGACCAACTCTGCAAAGCCGACCTCCGGCTGCCAGCCCAGGCGCTTGCGCGCCTTGCTCGCATCGGCCACGAGCACGTCCACCTCGGCGGGCCGCAGCAGCTGCGAATCGGTGACCACGAACCGCCGCCAGTCCAGGTCGACGTGGCGGAAGGCCAGATCAAGCAAATCCGCCACGCGGTGACTTTGGCCGGTGCCGATGACATAGTCGTCCGGCTCGTTCTGCTGCAGCATCAGCCACATGGCGCGAACATAATCCCCGGCAAAGCCCCAGTCGCGGCGGGCCTGGAGGTTGCCCAGCGGCAGCTCGGACGCCAGGCCGAGCTTGATCCGCGCCGCGGCGCGGGTGATCTTGCGCGAGACAAATTCGGGGCCGCGCCGGGGAGACTCGTGATTGAAGAGGATGCCGCAGCAGGCGAACAGGCCGTAGCTCTCGCGATAGTTGACGGTGATCTGGTGGCCGTACACCTTGGCCACGCCGTACGGGCTGCGCGGGTGAAAGGGCGTCTGCTCGTTCTGAGGGCCTGGCCGGGCCTTGCCGAACATCTCGCTGCTGGAGGCCTGGTAAAAGCGGACCCCGGGACACACCTGCCGGACGGCCTCCAGGAGGCGGGTCACGCCCACGGCCGTGAATTCGGCCGTCAACACCGGCTGCTGCCAGCTGGCCGGCACGAACGACATAGCCGCGAGGTTGTAGATTTCATCCGGGCGAACTTGTTGCAGCACGGCGGCGAGTGAAGACTGATCGAGGAGATCTCCGGGAAAGAGCTGGATGCGCGGCAGCAGGTGTTCGAATCGCGTGAGGTTTTCAGTGCTCGTGTGCCGGACAATGCCGCAGACGCGGTAGCCTTTGTCGAGCAGAAGTTCAGCCAGGTAACTGCCGTCCTGTCCCGTGATGCCCGTGATCAGCGCCGCTTTGGGCATGGGCGGATCCTCATTGCTCAAGCAGTGCGCGTCGCGCCGGAAACCAGTTTATCCATAAAGCGTTGCCCCTGTAATGAACTGTGTAAACTGTCACTTGCCCCCTTTTTGCTTCTCCTGTCCCTTTGCTTCTGTCCCTTGCTTCTGTCCCTTTGCTTCTTCCCCATTCCCGTGTTCTCGCCCTCTTTCGTGTCCCTCTTCTCTCTTTCATCTCTCCTCCATTCCCTCAAATTGATTGGACTTGAATTCAGAGAATTGTTAGGTTAGAACAATCTAAAGTTCTCTGAGGCCATCTTTATGTTTGCCCTGTGCAGAATTTGCCTATTCATCATCACCTTCACCGGCTTCTTTCCTACCTCGGAGCCGCCAGGATTTTGGACCGCGCTCGCCAATAGCTCGACCGTAGCTAAGAAATACCGTAATTATTGCGTCTCACAGCTCTTCCGTCGTCACGTCGGAGCGGGAATGACCCTATCGGCGCTTGCACGTGTCCTTAATGAGCCAACCTGGTTAAGGCACGCCCAAGTCAGCGCTTTTGAAGATGAACTCATGTCTGACCCGAACGCTAACATTATAACATTGCTGCGCAACGGTCCCCGTATCCCAGTGCATTCTCGCCACGGCGACACGGTCCTTGTGCTTCGCGTGTTTTGCGACACCGAAAACCGGAGTGTTATCTACTTGCACTTCTCCGGTAGACTTGATCCGCAAACCTTTACCCAAGCCATCAAGGGAAAGCCCGACCCCGTGACAGCGGATTCAATACTGTTGGAAGTGGGGTTTGCCCCAGACATATTTGGTTTTCGAGTAATATCCGATCCTTAGATTTCAAGAATTCCTAGGGTGTCTACGAACAATCCGGCCGGTTATCCGTGACCCTAACTTTGAGGCAACCAGTGACAGACCCTTGATAAACTGGCTGCTCAAAGCTCACCGCCAGGGACCGCATATACTGTCATTTGGGGGATACATGGACAGCAATTCCAGTCAACATGCAAAATATGGTTAACGCCGCCCGAATCCTCCCACCAATCTGGCTTCTGTGTTGTCGTGGTAGTGTTCCCAGTCCCTGGTACATGACCTGGGTCCCCCGGGTCTATCCATGGCGGCCGGTCAGGGTTCCACCTTGTCACAAACACGGCATAACCGTCAATTGATCCTGATCCACACGAACAAGGTGGGGCCAACGTGATATCCACAGAAAAATCATCAGAGAACCATCCGGGAAAATTGTCAGCGTTAACCGGAAAGCACTGCCAGAACTCTAAATCATAATGATACTTTCCGCCGAGCTCTGTCCCTTCGCAGTCATACACCCTCTGCTTTCGTTTGATATGTTGTACAATCCAACCAGCTTGCTTGGCCTTTGGAGCTATATCAACGAAGGTCTTAACCATTCCACAGGTATCAATCTGCCTGGGAGCGGCTTCGGCGATCTTGACAGGCTTGACGACCGGTTTCCTTTTGGGTTGAAGTCCCTCTGGGTCCGTTAAATTGACCGGACAGTCGTCTGCGTACCAGTATGCATTCATATCGCCTAACGAGTCGCGCGACCCAAAACGGCCAAGTACTGGAAGATAATGGCGTGCTCGCACGTAGTATTGTTGAAGATCGCCATCTACATAGTATTCCTGCCTGCCTACATACTTGAAGGGATTTATGGTACTGCCGACGCTTAAGACTACTGTACCAAATGCTTGGTAAACGTAATTATCCGTCACTGACCCAACGTCATTTGTAAGCCGATCCGTCGATCCGAGTCCGTCAAAGTGTGAGTACGCGGTCGCATTCCCCCGAAACTGGGAAATGAGGTTCCCGTATACCGCGGGCTCACATGTGTAAAGTACCAGGCTAATGTTATTCAGATCTGTCTCCATAAGGATATTAGCCGCGTCCCAGACCCATTTCCTGCTGCCGGCGGAGTCCTGGACCTGCACACGCTGACCACCACCGTTGTATGCAAAGGTATTGCGGATCCCTGTAGACAACATGACCCCGCTTAACTGATTCTCGTAATCCCAAACCCAAGTGGTTCGGGATGAGCCCGCGCCCTTCTGCTGGCTCTGGTTGCCGTTTGCATCGAATGAGTATGTTATCGGGACACCCATAGTGCGTGCGGTTGATAACTGGTTAACAGCGTCGTATGTGTACGTCGTCGGGGTGCCGCTATCTCGCATGGTTAGCCGATTGCCGGCGGAATCATACGAGTGCGTTATTGCGTAGCCATTGGCGCCCGAACGGAGTTCGCGAAGTAGGTGGTAACTGGGATCGTAACCCCAGGTCACCGTGTCGCTGTTTGCCTCAATCACGCGCAATCGATTATTGACCTTATCGTACTGATAGATAAAACTTGAAATCGTTGTTCCCGTGCCAGTAACGGTTACAAGGCGCGTCAGCTGATCTGCAGGGTCGTAGGTTAGGGAAACTCGTGCCCCGTTCGCCAGGCGTTGGTTAGTAACCCGGTGTGCTATGTCATATGCCCAACTGGACCGGTGTGCCTGTGGATTTATCAGGTGATCGATGCGCCCAACTTTGTCCCAGAAGTAGGTAAAGTGACCTCCCCCGGGCTCGATCAGCCGCGTACGCTGACCAACGCTATCGTAGCCATAGGTGAGCTGCAAACCAGCGGAATGTGTGACCTTGGTCAAGCGGTTTGCAGGGTCGAATGTCCAGGTCGTCCTCCCGATGCCGTCGTTCATAAGAGTTCGCTTGCCGACTGCATTATAGGCGAGCGTAACCCGCGTGCCGTCGGGATAGCGCTGGCCAACCAAGCGCGCATTATCGTCAAAAGCGTAGGAAGTGCGGAATACCCGCGCGTCTATCCGGAGCGTCCGACGATTGTCGGCGTCAAACACCCAGCTTGTCCGCCGGTTCAAAGCGTCGATTTGGTTAATCTGGCGCCCAGCTGGATCGAAGGAAACTGAGGCACGCTTGCCGCGGGAGTCGATCAATGCGACTCTTTGACCGGCCGCATCGTAGAGATGTGTAACACGATTTGTGTTTGCATCAATGACGGCTACGGAATGCCCCACGGCATCAAAGAGAGTCGTAGTCCTGTTGTTGTTGCCGTCGAGCACAACGATCCGCCGGCCTCCTGTATCGTAAAGATAGGTCACGCGGTTACTTAAGGGATTAATCAAGGCAATCAGGCGGCCCGCAGCGTCGAAAGTACTGGTGGCTATGTATCCCAGCGGGTTCGTGCGGCGAACGATTTGCGAGGCCGCGTCATACGTGACGCTGGTACGATTCCCAAGAGCGTTCACAACAGCTTTTACTCTGTCATCATCGTCGTATAGCGTCGTGCTAATCAGGCCAAGGGCGTTTGTGACTCGAACGGGCCTCGAAGCTGCGTCGAAGCTTTGCGTGGTCCGACTTCCCAGCGGGTCAAGCGTCACTACTACCATCCCTGCGTTATCAAGGAGCGACGTGACACGATTACCGAGTGCATTAACGACCGCGATCTTACGATTTGCGACATCGTACAATTGTGAAGTCCGATTGGAAAGCGGGTCGACAGTGCCGACGATGCGACTAGCGGCGTCAAAAAGCGAGGTGTGTCGTTTGCCCAACGGGGTGATGCTGGCCACGCGCCTGTTCGCGATGTCATAAAGCTGGCTGCTCCGATTTCCAAGTTGGTCAACAGCAGCTATTAGGCGGCCCGCAGAATCGAAGACCGATGTCGCTCGGAACCCCAGGGGATTGATCGAAACGATAGCGCGACCGTCGGCATCCCAAGTCGTGCTGTGTCGATTGCCAAGGGCATCGATAATGGCTAAGCGGTGCCCTGCACAGTCGAATACAGACGTAGTGATATACCGCAAAGGATTCTGCGATCGCATCTGATTTCCGATCGAATCATAACCGAAAGAGTTGCGATTGCCAAGGGCATCGACAGTAGCTACGAGTTCATTAGCATTATCAAAGACCGCGCTTGTCCGCTTTCCTAAGGGGTTGACCACTACGATCACCCTGTTCGCGCTGTCCCAGACCGTGGTGGTGCGGTTGGATAGTGGATCGATCGCTACAATCGGCCGCCACAAACTGTCGTAAAGAGTGGTCCTGATTGTGCCGAGCGGATTAACGACGCGAATGGGCTCAGCCGCCTTGTCATATACAATACTGGTGCGGTTCGCCAATGCGTCGATTCTCCCGACTCTTCTATTGTCCCCATCGAAGACACTCGACGTAATCTGTCCTAGAGGATTCTTGACCGCGATCTGGTTCCGCGACTTATCATAACTTGTGGACCAACGATTGGCCAGCGGGTTGACGGTGGCAGTTACGTGGTTCAAGGCATCAAAAACGCTCGTCGTGATTGCGCCAATCGGATTCGTAACGCGAGCTCGGTTTCCCGCCGCGTCATAAAAATAGCTTAAGCGATTCCCAAGAGGGTTAATGGCGGCTACTTGCTCGCCATCAGCATTCCATAGCTGGGTCGCGATATTGCCGAACGGATCCGTCATTCTTCGCAATCTACTATTTGCATCGAAACTGTAGCTAGTGCGCCGCGCCAGGCAGTCAATCAGCACAATCGGCCGATTCATGCTGTCCTGGAGCAAGGTCGTGATTGCGCCCCGCGGATTTTGCACACGCTGAACCTGGCTATAGGCGTTATAGCCGTATGTCCAGCGGTTGCTCAGTTGGTTGATGTCCGCCAGCCGGCGGTTCTTCGTGTCGTAGAGCGTCGTCAGCCGCGCGCCTATCCCGTTGGTGATGGCCACGATCTGGCCGGCACTGTTGTACGCCCAGGTGTTGCGGATGTTCAAAGCGTTGATGAGGCCCACGCGGGTGCTGCCGTTCCAAAGGAGCGTGGTCCGGCGGCCCAGGGGATCGACCACGGCGCGCAGCGTCCCTCCGGCAGTGTCCCAGGCAAACGTGGTGCGGTTGCCCATTGGCGTCGTCACCGACTGCAGCACCCGGTTCTTGGTCGTCGTCAACTGGACGTAGAGGTACGTGGTCCGGTTGCCTCTTCCGTCCGTGACGCTGGCCAACTGGCCCGTGTCCCAGGTGTAGCTGACAATCGCGCCCACGGGATCGCGCACCGACTTGACGCTGTTGTCCGAGGCATTGAAGATCGTGGTTGTCCGGTAAGAGCGCTGGTCGATGCGCACGGCCAGGTTGGTGCCGTAAGCGAACGAGGTCCGCTCTCCGCCCGGCTGGATTACTGCCTTGACCTTGTTGTTGACGTCGTAGAGCACGGTCGTGCGATCGCCGCAGGGATTTTGCCATTTCAGCAAATGGTGGCCGGTATCGAGCCCATGCTGGTGATGCTGCGATCGGGCATGATCACGCGCGCCAGATTGCCGTTGCCGTCCACGGAGTACGTGGTGTTGCGGCCGGCGCTGTCCTGGGTGCGGCGCAGGTTATTGGCGCCGGTATAAGCGAAGTTCGTCAGGTCGCCGGCCGGGTTCTGCACGGAGCTGATATTGCCGGCGGCGTTGCGGCTAATGCCCCAGGTGCCGCCGTTAGGCCGGAAAATGCTGGTCAGCTTCCAGGGTCCGTTGCTGATCATATACGTATATATGGTCCCGTCCGGCTGAGTTTCCGTGATCGGGCCACCACTGCCACCGTATTGCAGCGTGTTGGCAGTTCCCGGCGGTGGGGTATATTGGCCGGTCAAGGTGTTGCGGTTGGTGTAGACCCACTGTGTGCCATCACCGCCGGTAACGGTAGCCGACGAACCGGTGACGTTGGTGACGGTGCGGTTAAAGAGATTGAAGTTGCCGGCGCCGTAGGGGGAAGCCGCGGGCGAATCGCTGTTGTAAGTCATGATGGGCGCCGGTTCCATTACATGGGTAGGCGGCGGCCACCACTGAATGACCAGGTTGCCGTTGGCAGGGTTGACCTGAGCTCGAGAAATGAACGGTCCGCCGCCGCCCAGCGGAACACCTAAAGGCGGCGCCTGCTTGCAGTTGGTCATGAGGACCTTGGTGGCAGCATCCAGGGCATCGCCGGTGCCGTCGGCGGTATAGCAGGGCTGAACAGTCCTGAGGCCGCCGGGGCTGGTCTGGCCGCCGCCGGGTCCACCGGTCTGGATGGGGCTGGTCTCGGCGGTGCAGCCGCCTTGGCCGCCGGTGAGACTGACGCCGCCGCTATCGCAGCAACAGCCACAACCACCGCCGCCCATGCTGCCGTTCCCGCCGCTGCCACCGGGATTGAGCACGCCGCCCCTTGAGACGAAGCCTTGCGTGCCGCCAGGATTGACAATCCCCGGGCCGCGCCCGCCTCCGCCCCCGCCGCCGCCACCGGAGCAGCCGCAGCCACAGCCGCCGCCGTTGCCGGCACCCGCGCCACCGGCGTTAAGCACGCCACCCCTCATGGGGACCATGCCGGAGACGATGCCTGGACCATGACCGCCGCCACCGCCGCCTCCGCCACCGGAGCAGCCGCACCCGCAGCCGCCGCCGTCGGCAACCGGTTTGCCTTTCACCGGCAAACCGAGGTTTGGCGGAATGGGAGCATACAAGCTTGCGGGAAACGCTGGGGCCGTCATGATCAGTACCTCCCAGGCTTGCCGGAAGGTTGCCGCGTCGGATCGCCGATCGCGCCAGGCTCAAAAAGAGCCGCAACCATCACATTGGGCAAGCCCAAACCAGTTGTCAAGCAAATCTGTACCGAACCTCAAATTCTGAACTCTCGCAGAGCACGCAGAGAGATCAGAGAAATCACGCAGAGACCAATCTCCTTCTTGCCAGCCCAAAGGTGTCTGGAACTTTCAAGTGCGTGGGAGAGTTCCAGACACCTTCTTTTGGGCCAGGAGAGGGCGATAGTGCCGGTCGATGATCACCGGCCAGGCGTAGTGTTCCTCGAAGCGCCGGTGGCCGGCCGTGCCCAGGCGGCGTCGCAGGGCCGGGTCGTCGAGCAGGCGTTCGAGCTTGGCGGCGAGGTCGTCCGGGTTGCCGGGCTCGCAGAGGAGGCCGGTTTCGCCGTCGCGCACGGTAAAGGGCAGACCGCCCAGCCGGCTCGCGACCACCGGCCGGGCGGCAGCCATGGCTTCGACGGCCGTGCGCCCGAGCGCCTCCTGGGCGATCGTCGGCATGACCAGGATGTCGCAGGCGGCCAGGTGGGCGGGCAGGTCCTGCTGCGATTGCCAGCCGATGAGGCGCGTGAATGCGTCGAGCTGTCCGGGCGGGTCGGAGGTGGCGACCAGCTCGAAGTCCTGCCGGCGCTGCCAGAGGCGGGCGCAGGCTTCGTGCAACACGTCGAAGCCCTTGATTGGCTCGGCGACCAGGCCGGCGAAGAGGAGCCGCAAAACGGGACAGTCCCTGGGAAGAAGAGGGACAGTCCCGTTTTGCGGGAAGCGGGCGGGATCCATGCCGGCGGTGACGACGCAGACTTTCTTTGCGTAGGGGGCGAGCAGGGTTTCGGTGTGGGGGTTGACCACGAGACAGGCCTCGGCCGCGGCGACGACGCGGACAAGGCGGTCGTAATAGTCCCCGGCGCCGACGCCGCTCAGGGCGCGTTCGGCCTGGTGCAGGCTGCCGGACCAGCGGCCGCGCTGCCGCAGGCAATCGTAGCATGCGTCGGGCGTGGCCAGCTGGTGCAGGTGGCACTGGCGCACGCCGCCGCCGGCCTGGGCCAGGAGCCGGACGTTGTTCAAGGGACAAAGGCACTCGCTGGCCTGGAAGCGCAGGATGTAGGGGTAGTGGGAAACGGCCTCCGCCAGGAGCGGCTTGAAGTTCCAGGAGTCGGTGACGATGACGTAATCGGGGGCGAAGGCATCCACCGCCTGGCGAAAGCGGGCTTGAATGGCGGAGGCGGACCAGGCGGATTCATCGAAGGCGATTGCTTCGTTGGCGTAGGGAAGGGACTTCTGGACGCCGCCGATGCCCCAGGGCGGGAAGGCGGCGTAGAAATGGCGGACGTCGTAGCCGGCCTTGCCGAGGAAGAGAGCCAGCTCGTAGGTATGGACGTTGCCGCCGCCGGTCGAGGGCCAGTTGAAGAGGAAGCTGAGGATGGCGACTTTGATGGGGATCATGGGTAAAACCTTTCTCGCAGAGCACGCAGAGAACGCAGAGAGAAGAGAGGCGTCACACGGCAGCTCGCTTCCGTTTTCGCTTTCTCTTTGTGCTCTCCGCGTTCTCTGCGCCTCTGCGAGAGCTTTCTTTCTCCAGATAAAACACATGCTCGACGCCGTACTGAGTCTTGGTGCGTAGATTCTCTTCGGCTGACCACTTCAAACCGTCGAAGTGCCGGACCAGGTCTGCCCTGGCGAAGGCGATGTCGGGGACCTCGATGGTTGGATTGAAGGCGAGTTGCCGGGTGGTCTCGGCAAAGGGCGTGAACAGGACGATGACCAGGCGCTTCGTGAACGATTGCAGGGCGTTCTTTAGGATCGTTTCCCATTCCGAGTTGTGCTCCAGTACGTGGCGCAGCAAAATGCCTTCGGTCCGCGACGTGTACGCAGTCAAATCGGCCAGTTCGTCCAGGCCGCCGCCCTGGGAGCCGTCGATGCCCTTGTAGCGCACGCTGGGATTGAGATAACGGCGGAACCAGGATTGGCCGCAGCCCCAGTCCTCCACGCTCTCCAGGCCGCCGAGAAACGCGGCGGCTTTCTCGTAGGTGAGCGTGTCGCCGAAGGGGAAGGCGTCGCGGTTCGCGGCGAACAGGGCGGACCATTTGCCGAGTGGCGAATGACAAGTGACGAGTGACGAGTGGCCAGCGGCTGAGGTTGTGGGGCATGTTTCCAAACGTGCCGTTTGCTCCTTCGGCACGTTTGGAAACGTGCCCCACGGGCGGCGCGGCAGGCCTTGCTTGCAGCGGGCGTAATCGACGGCGATTTGGTAGCGGCTGTGTGTGTCCGGGTTCGTGTCCCAGGAGCGGCTATACCAGCCGTGGAGCAGCAGCGGTTCTCCCGTATGGTCCTTGACCAGCGTGGTCATGCCGTCCTGCCATTCCTGGGCGTCGAGGTAGAGGATGCGTTCGCCGGCATCCCGCAGGGCGAAGAAGAGGCCGTAATAGGGCTCAAAGTGGTCGAAAGCAAAGGGGGTGAGTTTGGCGAAGGCGGGGACTTCCCCTTCAAACTCGGGCCGATGCCTGGCGGCCACGGCTCTGTCCCAGTCCTGCCAGGCGCGGCGCACGCGCTCGAGATCGAAGACGTTGAAAAAGGCATTGCAGGCGACCGGGTTGTGGGCGCGGATCGAGACCACGCCGCCGTCCGGCACGCCGCACGCTGCATAGCCTTGCTCCTTCATCACGCCGATCAAGGCGAGGAGCCGTTCCGGCTCCAGCAGGAAGACATCTTCGTCGAGGTTAATGACCCAGTCGGCGTCCAGGGTCAGCAATTGCCGGAAGTAGCCGACGGCATCGGTGCCGGTGAGCCGTTGCGCCTTGACATCGATGCCGGAGCGTTCTTGCAGGCGCTCCAGGCCGAGCAACTCGCTGCAAAGCCGGTACAGCTCCTGGTTCATCGAGCGCGTGGCGAAGATGATTTTTGCCGCCGTTGCGGTTATGGGACGGTCTCGTGACGGTGCTGCCTCGGCGGGTGGGAGACCTTCGGTCGAATGCGTGTCACGGTCGGGAGACCGTGACACAGCGCCGGGTGACACAGCGCTGGGAAGTAGGTTTCCGCCGTTGCGGATGATGGGGGCGGTTTTCATGCGCTCGTAGTGGGCGCGGTTTTTCACTGCTTGCTCGTTGGGCTGCGCGGGCGGATGCCATTGGTGGATCAGGAGGCAACTTGCGTCGGTGTGGATGCCGATGGATTTCTGGGCGCGGACGCGGAGATCGGAATCTTCAAAGCCCCAGGCCTCGAAGGCGAGATCGAAGCCGCCGATCTCCTCAAACCAGCGTCGCGGGTAGGCATGAATTCCCTCGCCCAGCATGGCGAGCGGCGGGGGGGTTGCATCGCGGAGAGCCGCCACGTCGCGCGGATGGTCAAATCGGTCCGGATAGACCGCGCCTTCAGCCGTGCCGAGGCAGGAGAATAAGCAGAGCTTGTCCCGGCCGCGCTCCGCCGCCGTGGCCAGCACGTTCTCGCCCAGCAGCACGTCGATGTCGCTCTTGAAGACCACTTCCACCTCGGGCGCCAGGGCAGCGACCGCCTGATTGTAGGCGGCGCTTAAACTCCAGCCGGAATGGACCGGTCTGCCAGCCACATAGCGCCAGCCGTACTTTTCACAGAGCTGCCTGTACGCGACGGCCGACGTAGCCGCGCTGCCGTAATCGAGCAGGACCTTGTCCGCGGGCTGCAGTGTCTGAAACGCATAAGTCTGGAGCGTCCGCTCCAGGTAATCCGGAGGCCGGTCTTGAATGGCCAGCACGCAGCCAAGGCGGGCGCTGCGCTGGTTCTCTATCCTGTCTCTGCGCTCCTCAGCGTCTCTGCGAGGGAATTGCCCGCGATCGTCCGGAATGGTCGAGAGCAGCTTGGCCGCAAAGGGATACTGCGGCAAAAACTCCTCGATTTGCTGCCGGGCGGCGGCATATTCGCCGAAGTAGAGATGAGCGGCGGCCCGATCGATGGCCGTCGCCAACTGCTGCACGTCGATGCCGAACGGCACCTCCAGCTCATGGATCATGCCGAAGCGAAAGCCGACGTGCGGCATGGGAAACGGCAGATTGCGTGCCTGGAGCAATTGCCGGAAGAGGTGGTGATGGGCCTGGGCCCATTGGTCCAGGGTGCGCTCTTGCACCAGCCGCCAGCCGGCCAGTTTCTCCTCGTAACAGTCGCGCACGACCTGGAGCAGCGCCTCGGCATCGCCGGTCGAGTACAGACGCAGGCGGCCGCCGGCGCTCGGGCCGGCCGCTGCTGCTGTTATGCCACGGTCGCCCAACCGTGGCACTGCCCCCCCAGTGCCATGGTCTCCCGACCGTGGCACGTCGTTACGGAGACCTGCGGTCGGGCCGGTAGCACGGCCGGGAGACCGTGCGACAACAGGGAGTGGTTCAACGGGGACGGGATTGCAGAATTCGGGGACCATGCCGACATCGTCGGGCGCGATGACGGGCTTGCCCATGGCCAGACCTTCGAGCAGGCACATCGGGCCGCCTTCGACCGTGGCCGGGATAAGCACATAGTCGAGGCGCTGATAGAAGTCCGGCAACTGGTCCAGGGCCATGCGGCCTTCGGAAGTGAGCACTTCCACAAACGGCAGCGCGCGCACGGCCTCGACCAGGCGCCGGCCCTTGCGCGGGTGATCGAGCAGGCCGACGACGCCGAGCACCAGCCGCGGGCGATAGCGGAAGGAGTCATAGCCCATCGGAATGCAGGTCACCTTCTGCACGCCGTGCTCCAGCAGCCAGTTTTCGTACTTGCGCGACATGCAGACGCAAAAGTCCATCCGGCGGGCGCGTTCCAGGAACCCGCACGATTCGTCAAGATGGGTAAAGAAGCCGACGTCCAGAACGCCGCTCGGGCCGTTGTAGAGAAAGTAATTGACGTAATAGACGAGCGAAACGCCGGGCGCAGGTTTAGTGCCGCTCGAAACAAGCTCGGCGTAGGGCAGCTTGGCCGCCAGCGTGCGCGCCAGGCGCTCCAGGATCCAGCCGTCGGTCGGCGCGACAATCTGGACAACCTTGCTCTTCGCCGCGCTCGGCTTGAGGGCGGAGCCGGATGGTTTTACGGGCTGAATTGCGGGAGCCGTCATGGCTGAACTCCAAACCGCGATTCAATTTCAGGGTCAAGGCCGCTGTTTCGTTAGCTCGCGCAGGACGGTTTCCAGCCTGCAGATAACATCCCGGCACGCCAGCATGCGACTCGACATCCGCTCTCGCTGCCGCCGGCGCCGTCCAACGCGGCCATGGATCAGCACGTCCGCTTCATATTCCAGGTCAAGTCTGAGGTGCAAGTCATAGAGCATGTCAATGGCACTCCTCAGCACATGGGCATCGATTAGCACGCCATAGCCCTCCTCTGAGGCGATGGCTGTCATAAAACTTCAACGTAAATGGCGGACCAAACCGAACAGAAAATTTCGGCCACGACACCGGAATTAAGAATATTGGCTATCTTTTGTATAGATATTGTGAACGATGCCGCGGCCTGCTACTTGGCCGGCCCTCATCTGCAGTCCTTGGGGCTCGGAGAACAATGGATAAGAGAGGCTTGCTGGAGAGAATGACCAAATTGACAGAATGGTGTCCGCGAACAAGCAATCAAACAAAGACTGGCTACAATGGGCCTTATGGCGCGACATGCCAGCATGGCGGCAGTAGCTCTTGCCTTGGCAGCGATCCTGGCTCCCGCGGCGCACGCCGCGGACCGGCAGCAGGTGACACGGGCGGTAGAGCGCGGGGTGGCTTTTCTCCAGTCCGCGCAAGGGTCCGACGGCGCCTGGTTCACGTACAGCAAGGTTGGCGCCACGGCGCTGGCCGGCCTCACACTGCTGGAATGCGCCGTGCCTGAGGATGACCCCGCGGTGCGCAAGGCAGCCGAGTACGTGCGGCGCGGCTGCACTGATATCGAAGATATCCATACCACGTACTGCCTGTCGCTGGCGATTCTCTTCCTGGATCGCCTGGGCGATCCGATGGACGTGCCCCTGATCCAGTCGCTGGCTGTGCGCGTGCTGGCCGGGCAGAATTCTTCAGGCGGCTGGAGTTATCATTGTCCCTCGCTCGGCGCGGAGGAAAATCAACGCTTGAAAACGTTGGTACAGCGGCGCGCGGAGCTGGTCTCCAGAGGAGACTTGCCGAAGCCTGGGAGCCGCGCGCGGCCGGCCAGGCCGGAACTGCCCAAGGAAATTCAGCAATTGCTGAGTGAATTTGAAAAGAAAGGGCCTGCGGCACCGGGGCGCTTCGAGACTTTGATCGGACAGGGGGGTGACAACTCCAACACGCAGTTCGCCGTGCTGGCCCTGTGGGCGGCGCGGCGGCAGGGCATTCCTGTGGAGAAAGTCCTGGCACGGACCGAGGCGCGGTTTCGGCAGAGCCAGAACAGCGACGGCGGCTGGGGCTATCGGCTCCCCAATGCGACCTTACCGGTCTTCGGCAATTCCACGGCGTCGATGAGCTGTGCCGGGCTGCTCGGCATGGCCTTCGGGTACGGCAGCGCCACAGAAACGCGCCTGCGCACGGAGCCATTGCCGAATGCCGGCCGGACGGCCGGCTCGCGTCTGCCTCAGGACCCGACGCGCGACCCCGTGATCCGCGCCGGCTTCCTTGCCCTTGGCAAAGTCATGGCTCAGCCCATGACGGCCGCGGAACTCCAGGGGTTGGTCCTCGAACCGGGCGTGGTCCGGAACGTCAACGTCGCGCGCGACTATTATTTTCTCTGGTCCCTGGAGCGGGTCGCGGTCGCCTATGGCGTCAACACGGTCGCCGGGAAGGATTGGTACAACTGGGGCGCCGCCGCTCTTCTGAGCGTGCAACAGCAGGACGGAAGTTGGAAAGGCAAGTTCGGCACAGATATCGACACCTGCTTTGCCCTGCTGTTCCTGCGCCGCGCCAATCTAGCTCCCGACCTGACCTCGTATCTGAAAGGACAGGTGAAAGATCCAGGTCAGGCGACCTTGAAATCGAGCGGCACGGCCGAAACAGCGGCCAACGCCAGATCGTCTGCTGGAAGACCGGCGCCACCCGCCGCCGCGCCTGCTGCCTCGGCACGAACGCCTGCCACGGAGCCCGACGCGCTGAAGCTAAGTCAGGAATTGCTTCAGGCCGCCGGCAGCCGCCAGGAACAGGTGCTCGCCCGTCTGCGCGACAATAAGGGCGTCGCCTACACCGAGGCTTTGGCTGCTGCCATTCCTCAGCTTAAAGGCGCTGTCAGGAATAAGGCTCGCGCAGCGCTCGCCGAGCGCCTGTCCCGCATGACAGCAACTACGCTACGCGACAAGCTCGCCGATGAGGACGCCGAGATCCGCCGCGCTGCCGCCCTCGCCTGCACGGTGAAGGGCGACAAGGACTTTGTTCCCGACCTGATTCGTCTCCTCGACGATTCCGTGCCAGCGGTTGCCCGCGCGGCGCTGGCGGCCCTCAAGGAATTGAGCGGTCAGGACCTGGGAGCCAGCGGCGATAAGTGGAAAGCCTGGTGGAAGAAGAAATGACAAGAATTCGCGTGCTGAAGAAAACTTTAACGCCCGGCCGCAATTATTGTCCGGCGTCTGGTCCTGCCGGCTCCTTGTTTTGCTTTATTCCATGACCTAGGGTTGGATCGTTAGTGACTCGTTGTGCGAGCACTCGGGGACATTTCAAGGGATCGAAAGGAAGAGGCTATGAATAAGCTAGGACAATTGGTGGTGAATTTCCTGAAGGCGGAAGACGGCCCGACCGCGGTCGAATATGCAGTGATGCTGGCCCTGATCATTGTGGTCTGCATCGGCGCCATCACCACCCTGGGCGGCAACGCCAACAAGACGTTCACGTCCACCGGCACCGCCCTGACGGTCGGCAGCTAAGTGCGCAAGCTGATTGCCGCTGACATAAAGGCCGCGCCTCAACCTTGAGGCGCGGCCTTTTTTTGCACGCCTGGAGATGGCATTAAGATCATGCGTTTGGCGCGGGTCCAGATGCGTCTTGCTTCCATAGCATGTGCAGGCGATCGTAGACGGATTGCGGCGGTTCGGCCGGGGGCATCTGCCGGGCCAGGCGGATGGTGAGCCGGTAGCTTTCGACATATGCCAGGCAGGCCGGACAGATGCTCAAGTGGTGGTCTACGTGAGCCTGGCGCTCGGCCGGCAACTCGCCGCAAACCAGATCGCATAGCAGGGCATCGACATCACGACAGTTGATCATGAAGAAGCCTCCTCAAAATGAGGCGCAAGCGCTTCGCGCATCCACAGGCGGGCGCGGTGCAGCCGGCTCTTTACTGCCGGGATGCCAATTCCGAGCATATCAGCAATCTCTGCATTGGGCAGCCCTTCCACGTCGGCCAGCACATAGACGTCGCGATAGAGGGACGGCATGCGTGCGATGGCCGTCTCGATGACCTGCGCGGTTTCCCTATCCAGCGCCTGCTTGTCCGGGCTGCTCGTCCAGCGCCGGACCGGACCGCGATGTTTGCCCTCTTCTGTAAACTGATCGACCGGCTCGTGGACGCGATGCTCTTCCTGGGTGGCGCGTTTGCGGCGATAGTTCAGGGCGGCGTTGGCTGTAACGCGATGGAGCCAGGTCGGAAAGGCGGATTCGCCCCGAAAGGTGTCGAGTTTGCGCACCACCTGAAGCAAGACGTCCTGGGTCACATCCTCGGCGTCGGCGTCATTGCCGAGCATGCGACGGGCCAGACTGTAAATGCGGGGTCCGTATTGCTTGAAGACGGTTTCGGGCGTCAAGGAAGATCCGCCATGACTGGCAGTGACCGCCGGATGGCTGGTCTTGACCTGCTCCATGGAAGCTCCGGTGTAATTGACATGTAGGCGGAAGAAAGCCGCTTTGCGTCGCCAAGGCGTGGACGTGCAATGCTTGCACCAAAAGCTGCGGTTTTGCGTACCTCGGCAGCAACTTAGAACTGTGCCGGGCTCTCCTTGCCATAGGCCGATTGTGTGTGACAGCGTTTGGCGGCGTTTTTCGGCGAAGCTTCCAGCACCATGCGAATGTCTTCGGCCGACATGCCGCGTTGCAGCATTTCCTGCACGAGGCCGGCGTGTAGTTCAGCCTTGCGCATCTGCAGCCGGTGGTTGGTCACCGTGCCAAAGACAATACCGCAAATCGGGATCAACAAGGCCAGGCAGACAATAATGAGCCACGGGTTGTGGATGAAAAGTTCGAGCATGGCCAATTCTCCGTTTCTGAAACGACCAGGACTTCTTGCAAGAGCGGATCCTGAACTTAATTCGCTGCAAGCAAAGCAATATTAGCTGAAACCTGGCCGATTCCCAGCACAATTCAGCAGCTGCGGGAAAGATTCTCGCTTATATCAAATATATTGATGATATATGTGCTTGCCATAAATCTAGCGGATGGATATGCTCTGTTAAAAGGTGGCAATGCCATGCAATTTGAAGCACTCAAAATTTTCTGCGACGTGGTCCGGTGCGAGGGCTTTTCCAGGGCCGCGGAAGCCAACAAGCTGACGCAGCCCGCGGTCAGCCAGATCGTACGTCAACTGGAGAAGCGCCTTGGCAATGTGCCGTTGCTCGACCGAACCTGCCGGCCGGTGCGGCTGACCGAACCGGGACAGCGCTTTTATGCCGGCTGCAAGGCGCTGATCGAGCAGTATCTGGAACTGGAGGCGTCCATCTGCCAAGCGGCCGTGCAGCCGCCGTTCTCCGTGCAGGTGGCGGCCATCTACTCGGTCGGGCTTGGCGACATGGGCCAGTTCGTGGAGCGTTTCAAGGTCTTGCAGCCGAACGCCCAGATCCAGATCGAATACCTGCACCCGGACAGGGTCTATGAGAAGGTCCTTCAGGGAACCGCCGACTTTGGCTTGGTGTCATTTCCACGGCGCGTGCGGGAGTTGACGGTGATTGCATGGCGCGCCGAAGAGATGGTGCTAGCCTGCTCACCCAGGCATCGGCTGGCCAGGCATTTGCTTGTCCCTCCGACAGAGCTCGAAGGCGAGAAGTACATCGGCTTCGATAGGGGACTGGTGATCCGCAAAGAGGTAGACCGTTTTCTGCGCGAGCAAGGCGTGGGCGTGGACGTCGCCCTGGAATTCGACAACATCGAGAACATCAAGAAAGCCGTGGAGAGCGACCTCGGCGTGGCCCTGCTGCCGGAGCCGACGCTGCGGCGCGAGGTAAGAGATCGCACGCTGGCGGCCATGCCGCTGCTCGGCTGTAAATTCGTCCGACCGCTGGGCATTATCCAGCGCCGCCATCATCGTCCAAGTTCGACCGCCCTCAGTTTCCTGAACCTGCTCTGCCAGGACGAGCGGAACGGCTCCGCCCAGGACGCGGCTGCAGACAAGCACGTCAAGCGCGCCGGCAGCCGGGCAGGCGGCACGCAGCGCGGCCGCAACGGGGCGCCTCAGGACAAGCTCAAAAGCACGAACTAACCGGGTCACGGGTCACGTTTCAGCGGACCCACCCGGCAACGCGGGTGGGTCGGCGGAGACCCACTCTACTCCAGAGGATCGGCGTCATGACACATCCTGCGATTCCGGGCACGCAAGGCCTGTACGATCCGTGGTACGAGCACGATGCCTGCGGGGTCGGTTTTGTCGTGGACCTCAAGGGCCGCAAAGCGCATGCGATTGTGCAAAAAGCCCTCCAGGTTCTCGTGAACCTCAAGCATCGCGGGGCCTGCGGCTGCGAAAAGAACACGGGCGACGGCGCCGGCATCCTCCTGCAAACGCCGCATGGTTTTCTCGAACAGGAATGCCAGCGGCTCGGCTTCAACCTGCCCGGCCCAGGCGAGTACGGCGTCGGCCTTGTATTCTTGCCCACGGATCCGGGCGAACGCCAGCACTGCGAACAGCTCTTCGAGCAAATCATTCGCGAAGAAGGCCAGCAAGTGCTTGGCTGGCGGGATGTGCCGACCAGGAACGAGAAGCTCGGCGCCACGGCACGGCGCGTCGAGCCTGTCATGCGGCAGCTCTTCATCGGCAAGCAATCCCAGGGCTTGCCAGGCGACGATGAACTGGCTTTCGAGCGCAAGCTTTACATCATCCGCAAGCGCATCGAAAGTGCGATCAAGACTACGAGTCTGAAGCAGCGGAACATGTTTTATGTGCCGAGCCTGTCGCACAAGACGCTTATCTACAAGGGCATGCTCAATGCCACGCAGCTCACCGAATACTATCCGGACCTCGCCAACCCAGCCGTCGAATCAGGTCTGGCCATGGTGCACTCGCGCTTCAGCACGAACACGTTTCCCAACTGGGCGCGGGCGCACCCCTACCGCTACCTGTGCCACAACGGCGAGATCAATACGCTGCGCGGCAACATCAACTGGATGCACGCCCGCGAAAGCCTGTTCGAATCCGACCTGTTCGGCCCGGACATCAAGAAAATTTTGCCGGTCATCGATGAACGCGGCAGCGATTCGGGCATGTTCGACAACGCCCTGGAAATGCTGGTGCTCAGCGGCCGCTCGCTGCCGCACGCCGTCATGATGATGATCCCGGAGCCGTACGCCGGCCACGAGTCCATGAGCGCCCAGAAGAAGGCCTTCTATGAATATCACGCCTGTCTCATGGAGCCGTGGGACGGGCCGGCTTCGATCGCGTTCACCGACGGCATTCGCATCGGCGCCGTGCTCGACCGCAACGGCTTGCGGCCGTCGCGCTATTACGTGACGAAGGATGACCTGGTCATCATGGCGTCGGAAGTCGGCGTGCTCGACATTCCTCCCGAGCAGGTGCTGCACAAGGGGCGGCTTCAGCCGGGGCGAATGTTTCTCGTCGATATCGAGCAGGGCCGGATTATCTCCGATGATGAGATCAAGGAAGAGATCGCCACACAGAAGCCCTACGGCTTATGGCTGCGCGAAAACCTGGTTACGCTTGAAGATCTGCCCGACGGCCCGGTGGTACACGAGCCCGATCACCGCACCGTGCTGCGCCGCCAGCAAGCCTTTGGCTACACCACGGAGGATCTAAGGCTGCTGATGGCGCCGATGGCAGCCGACGGCAACGAGGCGGTCGGCTCCATGGGCAACGACGCCGCGCTCGCCGTGCTCTCGGACAAGCCGCAACTGCTGTACAACTATTTCAAGCAGCTGTTCGCCCAGGTGACCAATCCGCCGGTGGACGGCATCCGCGAAGAGATCATCATGTCGATGGACACCACCATCGGCGCCGAGGCGAATTTGCTGGAACCGACACCGCAATCCGCCCGGCAAATCAAGCTGAAATCGCCCATTCTGAAGAATCGCGAGCTGGACAAGCTGCGGCAGCTGGACGGCACCTGGCGGCCGGGCGGGGCCCGCCCGGGCATGGCCGGTAGTTTCAAGTCGATTACGCTGCCGACCTTGTACAAGGTCAAGCAGGGGGCGGCCGGGCTTGAACGCGCCATGGCGGAGTTATGCCGGAAGGCCACGGAAGCCGTTACAGACGATGTCGACTTCCTCATTCTCTCGGACCGCGGCAAGGACGCGGAACATGCCGCCATCCCCGCGCTCCTGGCGGTCGCGGGCGTGCATCATCACCTGATTCGGGAAGGCACGCGCACCAAGGTCGGCCTGGTGCTGGAAAGCGGCGAGCCGCGTGAGGTGCACCACTTCGCCTTGCTCATCGGCTATGGCGCCGGCGCCATCAACCCGTACCTGGCTTTCGAGACGCTCGACGACATGCTCCGCCAGGGCCAGCTCAATGGCATGGATCACCAGCATGCGATCAAGAATTACGTCAAGGCCATCAACAAGGGCGTGGCCAAGGTGATGTCGAAGATGGGCATCTCCACGGCCCAGAGTTATTGCGGAGCGCAGATCTTTGAAGCGGTTGGACTGAGCCAGGAAGTGATCGACAAGTACTTCACCTGGACTCCCTCGCGCGTCGGCGGCATCGGGCTGGACGTGATCGCCGACGAGGTCAGGGCCCGCCACGAGCGCGCCTTCCCGGAGCGGCCCATGAACGGCCACACACTCGATGCCGGCGGCCAATACCAGTGGCGCCGCGACGGCGAGCAGCATCTTTTCAATCCGGAAACCGTACACAAGCTTCAGTACGCCTGCCGGGCGAACAACTACCAGGTGTTCAAGCAGTATTCCGAGCTGGTTAACAATCAATCACGGCGGCTGTGTACGCTGCGCGGACTCTTTGACCTGAAGCTGGCAGACAAGCCGATCCCGATTGAAGAGGTGGAGCCGGTCGAATCCATCATGAAGCGCTTCAAATCGGGAGCGATGTCGTACGGCTCGATCAGCCAGGAGGCGCATGAAACGCTGGCCATCGCCATGAACCGCATCGGCGGCAAGAGCAACACCGGCGAGGGCGGCGAGGATCCGGCGCGGTATGACCTCGAGGCGAACGGCGACTCGAAGAACAGCGCGATCAAGCAAGTGGCGTCGGCCCGGTTCGGCGTGACCAGCAAATACCTGGTCATGGCCAAGGAACTCCAGATCAAGATGGCCCAGGGCGCCAAGCCGGGCGAAGGCGGCCAGCTGCCCGGCCACAAGGTTTATCCCTGGATCGCGAAGGTGCGCCACTCCACACCCGGCGTTGGCCTGATCTCGCCGCCGCCGCACCATGATATTTACTCAATTGAAGATCTGAAGGAACTGATCCACGACCTGAAAAATGCGAACCACCACGCCCGCATCAGCGTCAAGCTGGTGGCGGAGGTCGGCGTCGGCACCATCGCCGCCGGTGTGTCCAAGGCCCATGCCGACGTGGTGCTCATCAGCGGCCACGACGGTGGTACGGGAGCGTCGCCCTTGACCAGCATCAAGCACGCCGGCGCTCCGTGGGAGCTGGGCCTGGCGGAGGCGCACCAGGTGCTCGTGCTCAACGATCTGCGCAGCCGCATCGTCGTGGAAGTGGACGGCCAGCTCAAGACCGGCCGGGATGTGGTGATTGGCGCCTTGCTTGGGGCGGAGGAATTCGGCTTTGCCACGGGACCGCTGGTCGCGCTCGGCTGCGTCATGATGCGCGTCTGTCATCTGAATACGTGCCCGGTCGGCGTGGCCACACAGGATCCGAAGCTGCGCAAGAAGTTTACGGGAGAACCGGAGCATGCCGTCAACTTCATGCGCTTTATCGCCCAGGAAGTGCGCGAGTTGATGGCCCAGCTCGGCTTCCGCACGCTCAACGAAATGGTCGGCCACACGGAGCGCCTGGAGATGAGGACGGCAATCGACCATTACAAGGCGAAGGGGCTCGACTTCACGAAGATCCTCTACCAGCCGCCGGTGCCGGAGACCGTCGGCCGCTATTGCCAGATTCCGCAGGATCACGGCCTGGAGGAGGCGCTGGACAACACGACGCTGCTGTCGCTGTGCAAGCCGGCCCTGGACTATGGCACGCCTGTCTCGGCGACGTTGCCCATCCGCAATGTCAACCGCGTGGCCGGCACCATTCTCGGCAGCGAGATCACGCGCCGCTACGGAGCAAAAGGGCTTGCCGACGACACGATCACGCTGCACTTCCAGGGCTCGGCCGGGCAGAGCTTCGGCGCCTTCATCCCGCGCGGCATGACGCTCATCCTGGAAGGCGATGCCAACGACTACCTCGGCAAGGGCCTTTCCGGCGGCAAGATCATCGTCTACCCGCCCGCTGCCTCGACGTTCGTGCCCGAGGAAAATGTCATCGTCGGCAATGTTGCCCTTTACGGCGCCACCAGTGGCGAAGCCTACGTCCGCGGCATGGCCGGCGAGCGTTTCTGCGTTCGTAACAGCGGTGTGAACGCCGTTGTCGAATCGGTGGGCGATCATGGTTGTGAATACATGACGGGAGGTCGGGTGGTGGTTCTCGGTCCCACCGGCCGGAATTTTGCCGCGGGCATGTCCGGCGGCATCGCTTATGTCCTCGACGAACCCGGCGATTTTATGCGCCGCTGCAATATGGAGATGGTGAAACTCTTCCGCCTGGACGATCCGGAGGAGATCGACCTCGTGCAAGACATGATCCGCCGCCACGCCAATTACACCAAGAGTGATCGGGCCTGGAAGATCCTTGCCTTATGGGACGAGATGGCATCGAAGTTCGTGAAGGTCTATCCGAACGACTACCGGCGCGTGATCGAAACGCAGAAGCGCTTCAAAGCGCAGGGCTTGTCGGATGAGGAGGCGATCATGGCGGCGTTTGAGGAGAACGCCCACGATCTGGCGCGGGCAGGTGGAAAATGAAAAAGCCTAAGAGGCACATTGGTGCAAAACTCGAGGCTGATTACGCCTTTACTTTACGAGCAGAGGAAGTAGAGGGCCTTACACAGAGCGCAACAATCCGGTCGCCTCTTAAGTATTGGAATGGCTGGAAGTATCGTTGGTGGCCGACGAGGATTATTGAGAAGGGGGTGAGGCTTTACGGATTCGACAAAAGGGCAGAACGTCGCAACCTTTGTGCCTTACTTGAGATTGTAAGGGGAGGATGCTTCAGATATCGGACAGAGACAGAATTGAAGGTGGGAATAAAGGATGTCACCGGCTTCTTGCCGAACCAAGCACATCCGCGTTGGCGGGAATTGTTAAGTCGACTATCTGATGACGGCGAAAGTCGTATCGGCATAGCGTTTCAATACAGGATCGTGAAATGCGTCGACATTCCATTGCAGGTTAGGTGCGAGCAAATTGGCTGGTTGAAGTTGAAGAGAGCTTAAGCCAACTTGAGAACATGGGGCGAGGAATGGGCGTCTTTTACATGGATGCCGAGGTAGTCAATATTCGCCGGTCAGCCAGAAAGGTGACGGTTCCCAAGTTGCTTGTAGACTCGGGTTCGGAATACACCTGGGTACCGGAGGCAATGCTGAAGCGCGCAAATATCCAGATTGTTAAAAAGGATCTTCCCTTCCTGATGGCGAATGGGCAGACGATCACGCGATCAGTGGGATACGCCATCGTAAGGGCGGCTGGTTTTGAAACCGTTGACGAGGTCGTATTCGGTCAGCCAGGCGATTTGTCGCTCCTCGGATCGCGCACTCTGGAAGGATTCGGGGCCATAATCGATGCACGGAGGAAACGCCTGGTAGCCGGTGGACCGCATCCGGCGGCGTGTGGGCTGGCGAAGCGGAGATAGCAAAGAGGAAGGGAACATGTTCGGCGACGGCTCATTGACGTTCAGGGAGTTCGCCATGCGCGAGCCGCATCCGTTGGCGTCGATCCACGATGCCGTGCTGGAATTCTTGCGCGGTCGGGACGATGCTTTTCTTTACGGCGCGCAAGCAGTCAATGCCTATGTCGATGAGCCGCGCATGACCCAGGACGTTGATATTGCTTCCACACGTGCCGAAGAATTGGCGGGGGAACTCCGTGCCTTTTTGAACAAGCGTTTCCACATTGCGATTCGCGTTCGTAAGGTGAGGGAAGGTCTCGGCTACCGGATCTATCAAGTCCGGAAGCCGAAAAATCGTCATCTGGTCGATGTGCGCCCCGTGAACGAATTCCCGCCCACCAAGCGCGTTAACAATATCTTGGTGGTGACACCACCCGAACTGATCGCAAACAAGGTCGTCAGTGCGGTGCAGCGTACGAAAACAGCGAAGGAACTGACGGATCTGGCAGATTTGCGGCGTTTGCTGCTCACTTTTCCGGACCTCAAAACGGAAGAAGGGCCTGTTGCCGAGCGGCTTCGGGCTGCCGGCGCGTCAGCCGAGATCATGGTGGCATGGAAGAACATAGTCGGGCAGGAAATTCTTCCTGAAGACGACGACGCTGGCTATTGAACGCGCGGGATTAGTGGGAGCGGCGCATAGACGGAACTGTTGAGACGTAGATAATGGGTAAGCCCACAGGATTCCTGGAATATCCGCGCGAGTTGCCGCTGGCTCGAGCGCCGGAGATGCGCATTCGCGACTGGTTGGAATTCCATGAACACAGCAGGGACGACCAATTGCAGAAACAGGGAGCCCGCTGCATGGATTGCGGCGTGCCCTTTTGCCATACCGGCTCACTCATTGAAGGCATGGCTGCCGGCTGTCCGATCAACAACCTGATCCCGGAGTGGAACGATCTTGTCTACCGCGGGCTCTGGAAGGAAGCGCTCGACCGCCTGCACAAGACCAACAACTTTCCGGAGTTCACCGGCCGCGTTTGTCCGGCGCCATGCGAAGGGTCGTGCGTCCTCGGCATCAATGAGCCGCCGGTCGCCATCAAGAGCATCGAATGCGCCATTATTGACAAGGGCTTCGAAGAAGGTTGGGTGGTCCCCGAGCCGCCGGCCAAGCGCACGGGCAAGACAGTGGCGGTCATCGGCTCCGGTCCCGCCGGCCTGGCCTGTGCCGCCCAGCTCAACAAGGCCGGCCACTGGGTCACCGTCTTCGAGCGCGCTGACCGCATTGGCGGGCTGCTCATGTACGGCATTCCCAACATGAAGCTCGACAAACGCACCGTGCAGCACCGCGTCGATCTCCTGGCGGCCGAAGGCGTCACTTTTGTCACCAACTGCGAAGTCGGCAAGGACATCCAGTTATTGCAGATTGCCGATTGTAGATTTAGGATTGAGGCCGTTTCTTCCAATCTGCAATCTGCAATCTCCGATCTGCAATCCGAATTCGATGCACTCGTCCTCTGCGGCGGCGCCACGCAGGCGCGTGACCTGCCCATCGAAGGTCGCAACCTCAAAGGCATCCACTATGCCATGGAGTTCCTGCACGCCAACACCAAGAGCTTGCTGGACAGCAACCACGCCGACGGCAAGTACATTTCCGCCAGGGACAAGGATGTGATCGTGATCGGCGGCGGGGACACGGGCACCGACTGTGTCGGCACCACTCTGCGGCACGGCTGCAAGAGCCTGGTGCAGTTTGAGATTCTCCCTCGCCCACCGGATGAACGAGCGCCGGACAATCCCTGGCCGCAGTGGCCCAAGGTCTACAAGCTTGACTACGGCCAGGAGGAAGCCAAGGCGCTCTACGGCGAAGATCCGCGCGAATACCTGATCAACACGAGAAAGTTTGTCGGCGACGAGCACGGCCACGTCAAGGAGCTGCACACCGTCCGCGTCGAATGGGTGAAAGACAACGGCCGATTCATGCCGAAAGAGATCCCGGGTACGGAAAGGATTTTCTCCGCGCAGCTTGTCCTTTTGGCGATGGGCTTCCTGGGACCGGAGAATCCTTTGCTCGACAAGCTGGGCGTGGAGAAGGACGCGCGCTCCAATGCCAGGGCCGAACATGGCAAGTTTGTCACGAACCTGCCGAATGTCTTCGCCGCCGGAGACATGCGCCGGGGGCAGAGCCTGGTGGTCTGGGCCATCAACGAAGGCCGCGGCGCGGCTCGGGAGTGCGATCGCTACTTGATGGGCGAGACGGCCCTGCCTTAATTCTGCTCCAAATCAGATAGCTAATTCAGATTCCGCCTTAATGCCGATTTTGTGAGCTAGGCTTTCCTTGTACCCGGCCATCTGCCAAATCCAAGCGTGCAGCGGGCGCCCGCCGGAATTGAGGACCCCGGAATGTCGGTTAAACTGAAGGCAAAAACCCCGGCAAAAATCGGCAGCTATGATGTGCTGGAGAAGGTCGGCACCGGCGCCACTGGGGTGGTTTACAAAGGCATTCATCGCATTACCGGCCAGGTCGTCGCCATCAAGGTCGTCAATGAGGACGTAACCGAGGATGAAGTGCTCATGCAGCGCTTCGCCCGCGAATTCAGCACTATTCATCTCCTCAATCACCCCAACATCGTGCACGGCTACGAATTTCAGCGCGATGCCGAGCCCCCCTATCTCGTCATGGAATTCGTGGACGGCGAAAGCGTCGCCGACATCATCGAGCGCCGCGGCGCCTTGCCGGAGGAGGAAGCGCTCTCGCTCATCGTCCAGGTGGCCGACGCGCTGCAGGACGCGCATGAACACGGCATCATCCATCGCGACGTCAAGCCGGACAACATTCTGGTCACGGCCGACGGCCAGGCCAAGCTGAGCGACCTGGGACTGGCCAAGGATCTATCCTGCGAGCTGAGTTTGACCAACCTGGGCCGCGGCCTCGGAACGCCTCACTTCATGGCGCCGGAGCAGGTCGGCGATGCCAAGCACGTCGACACGCGCTGCGACGTCTACGGACTGGGCGCTACCCTGTACATGATGGTCACGGGCGTGATGCCGTTTCAGACGCGCAAGCCGCTGATGACCATGTTCAAGCTCAAAGCCTGGAACCAATACACGCCACCCCGCGAGCTGGTTCCCGGGCTCGGCGCGCGGGTGGTAGCGGCGATTCAGCGGGCCATGCAGGCGGAAATCGAGCAGCGCTTTGCTTCCGTCTCCGAATTCGTCGCGGCCTTGACCGGCAAAGACCTGGTCCGCGCCCATGCGGTAAGAAAAACAGAGCCCCGAGTCATTGTTTCCGAAGCGGCTCCAGGCAAACCGGCCGGCTCCGAGCGCCGTTCCGCAGTCCGCTACGGTTCAAACTTGCACGGCGCCTGTCGGGCGCTCGGCGGCGCCAAGTATGCGCGCTGGACCGCCCGCGCCAGGGACATCTCCGCGAACGGCATTTGTTTAGTCACGAATCGCCGCTTCCATCCGCAAACCGTCCTGGTGCTGGAGTTGACGGGGAAAGAAGACGGGCAAACCCAGTTTCTGCTGGCCCGCGTGGTACGTGTGGAGTCTCAAGCTCCCAGAAAGTGGCTAATCGGCTGCCGCCTCTTGAGCCAGCTAAGCGAGGAGGCCGTGCAGCAACTCCGGGAGCCGGACTGAATAATGCGCGAATCTGCAGTACCTTAGCCCGCCGCGCAAGCAAGGTCCTCGCTGGCGCGTCGGGCTAAGGTGCAGCCGAATCGCGCATGGTCATATATGGTCACTACTCGAACCTCTTGGTGATGCGTTCAATAAGACAGGCGTCGCCGAAAACAACAAAACAACCAATCTGACAGCCGTGTACACCCCATTCCTCGACAGGCCACTCGATGCTGCCGCGCCGGTCGAGACTTTCAACCCATACGGCACCTTGCCATTCATCGGCGTACTGAACAGCGCGCGCTTTGCGCTGAAAGTCAAGCCAGGTCGCTTGCGGATCCGAACTGAGATAGACGCTGTTGCCGATTTGCCCATCGCGGCGCGTCGAAACGACCTTAAGATCCACGCCGCCGGCCTTGAGATGGTTGACGAACTGCGGCACATCCCAGGTGCTGATGTCGACGGGCTGGCCCTTTGAGGGAGCCTGCAAAGCAATGCCCAGCACGAGGAACAGGCCGCCGGCCCACGCGAGCACGCACTTATTCATGATTCCCCCCGCCAAGAAAGTTGAGAACGTGCCGATCATCCAGCCGTCATTCTTCGCCTTGAAGTTCCTGCTTGCATCCGGGAGCCGATATAATGGATGTGAGCTTTTGTTCGCATTGAGGATAATACGAGCGTTTGCTCATATTGTCAAGAGGACCGCCATGGGCAAAAAGGTTTCCTTGCGCCGCCGGCCCCGCCAGGCACGCGGTGAACGCCGTCTGGACAAGATTCTGGCGGCGGCGGCGGTCGTCTTCGCCAAGGTCGGCTACGAGGCCGCGACCACCAATGCCATCGCCCGGCAGGCCGGCGCCTCGATCGGCTCCCTGTACCAGTTCTTTCCCAACAAAGAGGCGATCCTGCACGCCCTGGCGGCGCGTTACCTGGCAGAACTGCGTGCCGTGCACGACCGCATGCTCGACGAACAGGCCGTCCATGTGCCGCTCGGGGCGTTATATGACCGCATCATCGGGCTTCTGGCGGACTTCCATGCGGCTCATCCCGCGTTCATGAACCTGTTCATGGGATCGACGGCCTCCGCTTTCCTGGCTGCGGCGGCCAAGCAATTGACCGAGGAGTGCATCGATCGCGTCGACCGGCTCATGGCCGCTCGGGAGCCAAGGATTCCCGCGCCGCGCCGCCGTCTCTGTGCCACGATCAATGTGAACGTAATCAAGACTCTGCTGCCGCTCAGTCAATCGCTCGCTCCCGAGGCGCGGGCCGGCCTGTTCATAGAGATCAAGGAACTCTTGATGGCACACATGATGAAGGTGATCAAGGAATCAGGGGGAGCGCCTATATCGGCGCGCCGGCGTATTTCGAGCCGAGCCCTTCCAGGGTCCGACGGCGCCTTGGATTGCCACTGAAATGAGCAGGAATTTGCGCTAACCAGGCAAACCCCGCGCTTTATTCTCTTCGGGCAATTTCACTCCATCGCGCGACTGGCAAGGTCCCCTTGTCCGACCGGCGGCCGTGCCGATATCCTTTGATAGGTCCGTTTCATCGCGCGTTGGCGTCCCATGAGGTTGATCATGCTTTCCCGGCCGCTCAGCCTCGCTCTCCTGATTCTCGCAACCGATCCCGCGTTTGCCGGCCCAGGAATGCCGGCGCCGGCGAAACCCGGTATGCCTCCCGTTCCAGCCCCAGCAAATTCTGCGGATGCCGTTGCCGCCGCCATGCGCAATTATTTGATTCACAGCCTGCCCACGGTGCTTTACGAGAAGAGCCCGGGCTGGGGAGAAACCAAGACGGTCGCTACCGGCTTGAAGTGGAGCGGCAAGGGTCTCGACATTCATGCCCACGTGATGCACGCGGAACGAAATGACGGCAAGTGGCGCAAGGTCCAGGTCACGGCCCCGAACCTGGCAAACTCGCTGAGCGTGACCATTCAAAACATTCAGCAACCGGACCCGGAGCGCACGACCTTCGACCTCGCCGTGGCGCTGGACGTGCGCGTGAACTATGAGGTACAGGATTGGAAAGCGGGCGTCCGCCTTTATTCCGGCAATGCCCGCGCCCGCCTGCGTGTCAAGCTGGCGCTGGCCTGTGAGGCAACTTCACGCGTGGAGTGGCCCAAAGCGTCCTTGCCGGAAGTGGTGTTTCGCCTGCGCGTGCTGAAAGCGAACACCAGCTACGAGCATTTTGTCGTGGAGCATGTCGCAGGAGTGGGCGGCGATACCGCCAAGCTCATTGGCGACGCAGTCCGCCAGGGCATTCACAAGTGGCACCCGTCCATTGAGCGGAACCTGCTGGCGCACGCCAATGCCGCCATCGAAAAAGCCGGCGCCAGCAAGGAGCTTCATCTGGGCCTTGGCACGTTAATGAAGACAAAGGCTTTGCCGCTGAAGATGGGCGATTCCAAGCCTGCCGCGCCAGCGGGCCAACCCGGCGGTAAGCATTTGTAAGCCCCTCGCTAAAACTCATGGACATTTTTGCACTCTCCCAACTTCGTGCCCAACAAGAGCGCCAGGGCCGTCGCTATCTGGAGTTTCTGCGTGTGCCGTCCTTGAGCCTGGGTCTCTATGTCCTGCCGGCCGGCGCCGTCGACACGCAGCAGCCTCATACCGAGGATGAAGTCTATTACGTCGTGCGCGGTAAGGCCCGAATCCAGGTCGGAAACGAGGATCAGGCAGTCGAGCCCGGCGGGATGATCTTCGTCAAGGCGAACGTTCCGCACCGCTTTCATGCGATTACGGAAGAATTGGCGTTGCTCGTCTTGTTCGCGCCGGCAGAAGGCAGTGCTTCGGCCGCCAAATTCTGATCCCCTGACAGTGGCCACTTTTTTGCCGCCGCTTGAATGTTGGCGGCGGCTGCCTCGTCTCTGATTGGGAGCAAAATCACGAGCCGGAGGGTTTTCCGATGTATCGTCGCAGCGCATTTTTCCTGGTCGGCCTGCTTTGTGGTGCAATCGCCTTGCAATCGCTTGCCGGCGAAGAGAAGCCGGAGGCGGGAAAAGAGAAAACCGTCACGCCCGAGGCGCTGGCGCACCGGATGTGGGTCATCACGGACACGGTGCTGGATAATCACATCAATCCGCCGGCAAGACAGACGATGTTGCTTGGCGGCCTCCAAGCTCTGACGATGACGGTATCCAAACAGCCTCTGCACCGTGCGCCTAAGTCTCCGTTGCCTTTCAACCTGGGCAAGCGGGTTTCTGAAGTAACCACCGAGCAGGAGTGGACGGCCCTTTTCCAGGAAATCTGGACGGCAAACAGCGCTGGGCAAACAGCAATACCTGGCGCCCGCGAGGAACTTGTTCTTCAGGGGCTGTCGGGCAGTGTGCCGGGAGAAGCGAACGTCATCGACACGGCGCAGGCGAAGGTCATGGATCAGACCGCAGCCAATCGTTACGTCGGCACAGGCATTCAGATCGCGGTCAATGACAAGGAAAAGCTGACACAGGTCCGCATCGCCTTCCGCAACGGCCCCGCCTACAAGGCGGGCATGAAGACCGATGATTTGATCGTGGCCGTGAGTGGCGTCAAGACCAGCGGCATGACGATCAGACAGGTGGTCGACTTGATTCGCGGCGAAGAAGGCACGCCCGTGACCATTGATGTGCGCCAGCCTGATACTCAGGAAGTGCGCAGCCTCAAGATGATCCGCGGCGTGGTGCCCTTTGAGACCGTCGTCGGGTATCAGCGCACTTCCGACGATGGTTGGAGTTTTCGCGTCGATCCCACGGCGCCGATTGCCTACCTGCAGATCAAGTCGCTGACCAGCAGCGTCGTTCATGAATTGCGTCAAAAAGAGGCGCAACTGCAAGCGGAAGGATTTCGCGCCCTCATTCTCGACATGCGCTTTAATGCGGGCGGCGGCATTCACGAGGCGGCCTTACTCGCCGACGCGCTCCTCGACGGAGGGCTGCTCTGGCGCACCCGGGATGCGCGGAACCAGGTGAAGGAATTCGCCGCCGACCGCGACTGCCTGTTCCGGGATTGGCCGGTGGCGGTCCTGGTCAATAACCGGGAAATGCATGCTCCCGATGCCGTCGTGGCGGCGTGGCAGGACAAGCAGCGCGTGATCGTGGTCGGCGAGCGCAGCATGGGTGAGTGCTTCATGAATAAGCGGGTGTCGCTGCCCGAGGGTCAGGGGGAGCTCATGCTCCGCACCGGTGTGCTGGAACGCGTCGGCACCATGCCACCCGGCGGCGGAGTGAAGCCCGACCAGCAGGTGTCGCTGACCAAGGAGGAGCTGACCGCAGTATATGCCTGGTCCAGCAAGCAGGAGCAGCCTTTCAAGGCGGCCAACGTCAAGGACCGGCCTCCTAAAGATCCGCAACTTGCCAAGGCAGCCGAAGTCCTGAAGGCTGCCTTGGATAAGCGTCAGGCTGGCAAAGTAGAATAAGCCGGGTTACCGTTCTGAGCCCTGGCAGGGGCGGCAGTCGATAGCCAGGCGGCGTAAGACAGCGGATCGGATCCATCGAGGGAAGTCATGTCTGCTTGGAGTGCTCTGCGCGCCGTCATCGTTGCGTTTTCGGGCGCACTGGTTCTGACGCCTGTTTGCGCTGGGGATGGGACGTTATCGAAAGAGGCGACACAAGCGCCACGTTTGCGCCGCCCCGTGGCCCTGGCATTGACCGGCGATGGGCGCTGGCTCTACGCCGCCAATCGAACTGCCGGCACAATCTCCACGGTCGACACCACCGTCCCCAGCGTTGTCTCTGAAATACAAGTCGGCAAAAAACTATCGGACCTGGTGTTGAGCGCGGACGGCCGGCAACTCCTGGCTTGTGACGAAGAAGTGGACGCGCTTTTTGTCCTTGCTCGACAAGGCGCCGCCCTGCACATCATCCAGAAGATAGAACTCGGCCTGAAGACTCCCGTGAGCGTGACCGTAAATGCCTCGGCCACGCGCTGCTATGTTGCCAGACTGTGGTCGCACGAGGTGCTGGTGGTGGATTTGTCCGCCAAGCGGCCAATCAAGTACATTGCTCTGCCGTTTGCGCCGCGCCGGCAGTTGCTGGCGCATGAGGACAAGAAACTCATCGTCATGGACGCCTTCGGCGGCCGCCTGGCGGTTATCGATGCTGAGAGCGACAAACTGGAATCGGTGCGCGCGTTGCCGGCACACAACATACGCGGCCTGGCCCTGGGCCGAGACGGCAAAGAACTGCTTGTCGCGCATCAGACCCTCAATGGGCTGGCGCACACAACCTTTGACGATGTGCACTGGGGAAATTTGCTTACCAACAACGTGCGCGTCCTGCAGATGGCCAGGGTATTGTCGCCCGCGGCCGACCTCCTGGAAGGCTCGCGGCTACACTATCTGGGCGACGTGGGCCGCGCCGCCGGGGATCCGGCACGAATCGTGCGAACGCCAGGCGGCACGACGATGGTGGCTCTTGCAGGCGTGGGCGAGGTGGCCATCGCCCAGGAAGCGAGCTATATCTGGCAGCGCGTTGCCGTCGGGCGCGGGCCGGGCGCTATCGTGGTTGGTCCCAAAAGCGACCGGGCTTACGTGGCCAACGAATTTTCCGATTCGGTTTCGGTTGTCAATCTGCTGAAGGCCAAGGTCATCGCCGAAGTACCGCTTGGCAAGGAAGGAGAACTTCGAGCGCGTGACCGAGGCGAGATGCTGTTCCATGACGCCCGCCTGGCCCACGACGGTTGGCTAAGCTGTCATAGCTGCCATACGGACGGACACACGAATGGCTTGCTCAATGATAATCTCGGAGATGGATCCTTTGGCGCTCCCAAAAGAGTGCTGTCTCTATTGGGCAGCGGTGATACGGCGCCGTACGCCTGGCTTGGATCGATGCCGGATCTGGAGTCCCAGGTGCGCAAGTCGATTCTGACCACGATGCATGGCCGGACACCCTTTGACCAGCAGGTGCACGATCTGGCGGCGTTCTTGAGGAGCTTGCCGCCGCCGCCCGCGCTGGCTTCGCTAGCCGGGCACGGCCAGAAGAATGGCGCCGTGGAAAAGGGCCGAATGATCTTCCATGATCAAGGATGCGCGCGCTGCCACACTCCACCGGCTTACACCTCGTCCAAGACCTATGAGGTCGGCCTTCACGATGAGGTCGGCAACACGCACTTCAACCCGCCGTCCCTGCGTGGCGTGAGTCAGGGAGGACCGTATTTCCATGACAATCGCGCCATCACGCTAGAAGATGTTTTCACCAAATACCGACATCAGCTAAAGGGCGAGCTCTCGAAAAGTCAGCAGCAAGACCTGGTGAGCTTCCTGCGGAGCTTGTAATCCCCGGAACGGTCCATCAGCCTTCGCGCTTTTTCCAATAGAAAGGACGGCGCCTGACATGTGCTACGGCAAGGACAAGCACTTCGTCCGAGCGCACCTCATAAACAATTCTGTAAGGGAAGCGCTGGAGCACGAAATGGCGAACTTCGCGGGAACTGCCAACGCGCCGTATCCTTGTAAAACCTTGTGGTGTAATCCCAATCGCGCGCAAAGCTCCCTCAAAGGAATCCAGAAACTCAACTCCCAGGCCTTGTCGCTGTTGCTCGTACCAAAGCGCCGCCTCTTGTGCCTCGGTTTCTGCTTCGGCGACAATCCTTACCCTCACGGTTCTGCTCCCCCGGACAAAGATTGCCGGATGCGCGCCACCGCATCGCGCCAGTCCGAGGCCGAGTATTCGCCACGGTCAATCCTTTCAAGTCGCCGATCGATCTCCTCCACCCAGGCGGACTCGCTATCCGGATCGAAATCCTCTGGTTCCAGGCTGAGCAGCAGACGATGCGCAATGGCAGCACGTTCCGTGTCGGGCAGTTCCAAAGCTCGGCTCAGAATCTCGTTGGCAGCACTCATGAATTTGACTCCTTCCCAAGTCTAATCCGGCACGCGCGGCATCATCAGCTTCTCCGGCGGCGGCGGTTGCGTGAAATCGACGAGCAGCCGTTGTCCGGCGCGCACGGTAATCTTTCGCGTCTGCACCACGTCGCGGCCGTTCTCGGTCCACTGTGCGCGCATCTCGTAGATGAAAGGCTTGCCGGGCGTGAGCGAAGGGGAATCAAAGTCGCGCTCGGTGCCGTCCTGGCTGGTGGCTTGATTTTCTACCCATAGCTGCGCCTCGGCACGCGGCACCCTGACGCGCAGGTGGACCACATCATCTTGCCCCGGGCTGGGACCATAAACGGAATCCCCATTGAGATCCCGATAGAGATAAGGTTCAGCCTCGATGGACGGAGCAGAATAGTAATCCGGCGCGTAGTACCCGCCTGCATAGCCTGGATAGTAGCCAGGGTAAAACCATGGATCATTGTAGCCGTAAAGGCCGAAGTAGCCCGGGTAGCCAAAGAAGTCGCCGTAACCGAAAAAGAAGCCGCGGCGAAAACGGTCATGATCGAACGAGCGGCGATGATCGAACGAATTGTGGAATTGCCCGGTCGAGACGGGACGACTGAATGACGGCGAAACGCTGCGGCTGCCCGAGGAACCGGCAAAGCTGCGGCCCCCGCCAGCACTGCTGAATCCCCGGCTGCCGCCGCCGCCGCCACCCCCCCGGCTGCCGCCGCCACCCCCATGGCCGCCGCCGCGCTGTGCCAGGATTGGTTCCGCAGCGAACAGCAACGTCGCCAAGGCCACGCCAAAGGCCCCGGACGCAAAGTACCGCACTGGAAGCATGGTGCACTCTCCCTGGGCGTCTCTTGCGAACCGTTGCTGGGATTGTCGCAAGCCGGTGTTCACGAAACGGTGTGTTTATTGTACCCTCAGATAAGGTTGGGGTCAGCAGAAATCGCTGTCAGGAGGTGACTCCCGGCCCGAAAGCTATCATGGCCACGCAGAATCAACGCACGACCGCCCTCCCGCATTCGCTGGAGGACATCCACCATTCGGTGCCCATACCACCGCGTTCGCGCTGGCGGCGCTTTCTCGCCTTCTCCGGCCCGGCGTTTCTCGTGAGCGTCGGCTACATGGACCCCGGCAACTGGGGGACCGACCTCGAAGCCGGCTCGAAGTTCGGCTACCGCCTCCTCTGGGTGCTGCTGCTGTCCAACTTCATGGCTCTGCTCCTGCAGACGCTGTCCTCGCGCCTGGGCATCGTCACCGGCAAGGATCTGGCGCAGACCTGCCGCGAGAGCTATCCGCGCTGGATGTCGATCCCGCAGTGGATCCTCTGCGAGATCGCCATCGCCGCGTGCGATCTCGCCGAGGTCATCGGCACCGTCATCGCCTTGAAGCTGCTGCTGCACTTGCCGTACTTCTGGGGGCTGGTGATCGCCGCCGGCGATACCTTTCTGTTGCTGGCGCTGCAGCGCCGCGGCGTGCGCGCCCTGGAATTGATCACGCTGGCGCTGATCGGCGTGATTGCGTGCAGTTTCGTGTGCGAGATCGTGCTGGCCAGGCCGGATTGGGCCGAGGTGATTCGCGGGCTTATGCCCGGGCTGGATACACGCAGCCCCGAGTTTCTGCGCAGCAGCCTTTATGTCGCCATCAGCATGCTTGGCGCCACGGTGATGCCGCATAACCTTTATTTGCACTCGGCGTTGGTGCAGACGCGGGCCTTCCCGCAGTCGTCGGAAGGCAAAGCCCAGGCCTGCAAATACAACCTGATCGACTCCGTTCTGGCCTTGAACGGGGCGTTCTTTGTCAATGCCGCCATCCTGATCCTTTCCGTGTGTTCGTTCTACGCCCGCAACCAGCCGGTGGAGTCGCTCGCGGAAGCCCATGAGCTTCTGCACAGTGTTTGGGGAACGCGGCTGGCGCCGTTCCTGTTCGCCATTGCCCTTCTGGCGTCTGGGCAAAGCTCTACGCTGACGGGCACGCTGGCAGGGCAAGTCGTGATGGAGGGCTTCGTCCACCTGCGCATCAAGCCGTGGATGCGCCGCCTGCTGACCCGCCTGGTCGCCATTGTGCCGGCGCTCTTGGTAATCGGCTTTGCCGGTCACACCAGGCTGTGGGGAGAAGGCTCCGTGGACGAACAGCTCCTGGGCCTGCTGGTCTTCAGCCAGGTCGTCCTGAGCTTCCAGCTTCCGTTTGCGATTGTGCCGCTCGTGCAGGCCACGAGCGACGTCCAGCGCATGGGCAGCTTTGCCTCGCGCGGTTGGCTCAAGTCGCTGGCCTGGATCTGTGCGGGAGTGGTGGTGGCCTTGAACGGGGTGCTTATCTATTTGCAGATGAATGAGTGGGCCGGGCAGGCGGGCAATGCCAATTGGGTCTACGGAACCATCGGCCCGCTGGCGGTGCTGATGGCGGCGTTCCTGGGCTGGATTACGCTCTACCCGTTCTTCGCCCGCCGGGAGGAGCTGCCACGCCCGCCGCTGGCCCCCGAGTTGCCTGCGGTCGCCTTTGGACGCATCGGCGTCGCCGTGGAGTTGGAAGGCACAGACGATGCCGTCCTCGCCCAGGCGGCTGCCCTGGCGCGCGCCCATGGCGCGGTGCTGGTCGCTTTGCACGTGGTCGAGGGAACCGCGGCCGCCCTGCTTGGCGCCGAGGCCGACGACCAGGAGAGCCGCAGCGACCGCCGCCGCATGCGCGAATTGGTCGAGCATCTGCGCAGCGATGGCCTCGAAGCGCGCGGCGTGCTGGGCTACGGCAACCCGCCGGACGAGTTGAGCCGCATCGCCCGCCAGGAGCATCTCGATTTGCTCGTCATGGGCACGCACGGCCACCGCTTCCTCGCCGACCTGGCCCTCGGTCAGACCGTCTCGCCCTTGCTGCATCGTCTCCGCATCCCCATCCTGGTCGTGCCCAATCGGCCGCCTGCATAAGCCAGTACCCAGTGCTCAGTACTCAGTAGTCGGTACTCAGTACTCGGTACTCGGTACGTACTCAGTACTCAGTACTCAGTACTCAGTACTCGGTACCCACCCTCCTCTCATGAAGAATTGGTATGTAGCGGCAAATTCCGTTGCCGCTAAGTGCGCGGGTTCGTAAGGTAGTGGAGCAGTTTTCCCGTCGTGCGTTTTCCGTTCCGTACATGTCTGAGGAGGTGCAACGTGAAGAATGTCTTGCGTGTAGGCGTGGCTGCCGGCCTGGTGCTGGCGTTCAGCGGAGCGCTTCGGGCCGACGAGCCGAAGGAGATCATCGACAAGGCGATCAAGGCCGCGGGCGGCGAAGAGAAGCTGGCCAAGTTCAAGGCCCACACCTGGTCAGCGAAGGGGATGTACTATGGCGCCGGCGAGGGCATGCCCTACACCGCCGAGTATGCCGTGCAGTTGCCCGACAAGATGCGCGTCGAAATCAAGAACGTGTTTACCATGGTCCTCAACGGCGACAAGGGCTGGATGAAAATGGGCGACAATGCCACGGAAATGGAAGCCGATCAGTTAGCCGAGCAGAAGGAAAACGCGCACGCCGGCTACGTCGCCACGCTCTTACCACTCAAGGACAAGGCCTACACCCTGACGGCGCTCGGCGACAGCAAAGTCGGCGACCGCCCCGTCGTGGGCGTCAAGGTCTCCAGCAAGGGTCATCGGGACGTCAACCTCTACTTCGACAAGGACACGAATCTCCTGGCCAAGGGCGAATGGACCGTCAAGGCCATGGAGGAAGGCGGCAAGGAAGTGACGCAGGAAACGCTCTATAGCGACTATAAAGATGTTGATGGGGCGAAGATTCCGATGAAGGTCGCGTTGAATCGCGACGGCAAGAAATATGTCGAGTCGGAAAACTCCGACGTGAAAGCCGTGGAAAAGCTGGACGATAGCCTGTTTGGCAAGCCGTGAGCGGTCGGCGATGAGCTTGTGAAAAGGGACGGGATCTGGCCGTTGCCCGGCCGGCGCCCGTCCCCTTTCTTTTCGCAGGAAGGGCCGCGGCGTGATTTGAATGGCACAGCTTAGCCTTTCCCCCCGGCAATCGTCCAAGATATAATCCAGCCATGGCCCCTTGGGTTCGGCGCGGAGTGTTTTCTTATGGCAAGCCCTTTCCCCGGCATGGATCCCTACCTGGAGCGCTTTTGGAGCGATGTTCATGCCCGGCTGGTGACCTATGCCTGCGATCAACTTCAGGAGCGACTGCCGTCGGATCTGATCGCGCGTATGCAAGAGCGGATCTATGTGGAGACTCCAGAAGGTCCTGGCAGGAGCATGCACCCGGATGTTCGCGTTGTGGAGCAAGGCCGCGGACAGACAGGTATGGCAACGGCCCTCAACGGGATCGCAGTCGCCGAGCCCGAAATTGTAGTTGTCTCTTCGGATGAACCGATTACGGAAACATACCTCGAGATCGTGGAGGCCCGTTCCGGCCACCGCGTAATTACGGGTATTGAATTCCTCAGTCCAACCAACAAGACTCCAGGCCCGGGACAAGAACTTTATCTGCAAAAGGAAAAGGAGCTTCGCCAGGCTCGGGTAAATCTGGTCGAGATCGATCTGGTGCGCTCCGGCCGGCGCATCCTGGGCGGGGCGCTGCATCCCCTTCCCGACTCACAGAAAACGGCTTATGTCGTCTGTGTCCGCCGCGCCCGGGAGACGAATCAGTATGAAGTCTACTGGCTCTCCTTGCGCGAGCGGCTAAATGCCATCCGCATTCCGCTGCGCGAGAGCGACGCCGACGTCGCCCTCGATCTGCAGGCCCTCATCGATCAAGCCTATCGTCACGGCCGCTACGAACAGGAGTTCGACTACCGACAGCCTCCCGAGCCACCTCTGAATGCCGAGGATGCCGCCTGGGCCGACGAGCTTTTGCGCAGTCGAGGATTGCGCTGAGCCGGACGCTTGGGATGAACTTCTGAGCGACGTATCATGTCTACAAGGGATTGAGATCCGGCGACGTCAAAGGTTCCCGCTCATGAGTGTAGTCATCCAGGTCCAGGACCTGGTTAAGCAATTCGGCAATTTCACCGCCGTGGACGGCATCAGCTTCGCGGTCTACGCGGGCGAGATCTTCGGCTTCCTCGGGCCCAACGGCGCCGGCAAGACCACGACGATCAACATGTTGGCCACGCTCCTCAAGCCCACCAGCGGCAGCGTCGTCCTGGCCGGACACGATGTGCTCCGCGAGCCGAACCAGGTGCGCCAGGCCATCGGCATGGTGTTTCAGGATCCCTCGCTCGACGATCGTCTCACCGCCGAGGAAAACCTGATCTTCCACGCCATGCTCTACAATATCCCGAGAAAACTGCGCGGCGAGCGCATCGGCCAGGTGCTCGACATCGTCGGCCTCGCCGACCGCCGCCAGGCGATTGTGCGCACCTACTCCGGCGGCATGAAACGGCGGCTGGAGATCGCCCGCGGTTTGCTCCATTATCCGAAGGTGCTCTTCCTGGACGAACCGACCGCCGGGCTCGATCCGCAGACACGCAACGCCATGTGGGAGCACGTGCGCCGGCTGCGCGACCAGATCGGCATCACCGTGTTCATGACCACGCATTACCTCGACGAGGCCGAGAACTGCGACCGCATCGCCATCATCGACCACGGCAAAATCCAGGCCCTCGACACCCCGGCCGCGCTCAAGCGCCTGATCGGCGGCGACAAGATCATCGTGGCCGGCGACAAGGATCTGCAAAACGACATCACCCTTCGCTACGGCATCGAAGTGCAGGCGGTCAACGGCGAGTTTCATTTTCAGGTGGCCGGCGGCGCCGAATTCGTGCCGCGCGTCGTCGTCGATTTCAAGGAGCGCATCAAGTCGATCCAGGTCAAGCAGCCGAGCCTGGACGACGTCTTCCTGCAACTGACCGGCCACGCCATCCGCGAGGAAGAAGGCTCGGAGCTGGAGCGCATGCGGCAAGGCGCGAAACTGTGGATGCGGAGACGTTAAAGCATGCACGCTTTACGAGTGATTTACGTCATCTGGCTCCGCGAGCTCAAGGCCTTCGTCCGTGAGAAAGGCCGCATCATCGGCATGATCGGCCAGCCGTTGCTGTACTTGCTGATTGTCGGGCAAGGCATCGCCAGCGGCATGAGTCTGAATCGCTCGGCGGACTTCGACTACCTGAAGTACATCTACCCCGGCATCATCGGCATGAGCGTGCTGTTCACGTCGATCTTTTCCGCGCTGTCGATCATCTGGGATCGCGAGTTCGGCTTCCTGAAGGAAGTGCTGGTGGCGCCGGTGCCGCGCTCGGCCGTGGCCCTGGGCAAGATCTGCGGCGGCGCCACCATCGCCATGATCCAGTCGGCCATCCTCATCGCGCTGGCGCCATCTGTCGGCGTGACCCTGTCCGTGCTCGTGGTCCTGCAGCTTCTTCTGGTCTGCTTCTTGATCAGTTTTGCCGTCACGAGCCTTGGCGTCCTGATCGCCGCGCGCATGCGCTCCATGCAAGGCTTCCAGATGCTGATGAACTTCCTCATCATGCCGCTCTATTTCCTGAGCGGCGCCATGTTCCCGCTGGTGTCGGCGCCCGGCTGGATGCAAATGCTGATGCGGATCAATCCCCTCACCTACGGCGTGGACGCGCTGCGCAACGTGATCTATTCCGAGACGACCACCATGGTCGCTGGCAGCGCCGTTTCACTGCTTGAGATGGCCCGGCAATCCGGTCTGATTCGCTGGCAGCTGGGGACCGACCTTGCCCTGTGCACCCTGGTCGCGGGCCTGCTCGCCGGCCTGGCGGCGTACGTCTTCAGTACGGCCGATTGAGCGCCGGAAATGAAAATGGGGACTGGCTTGACGCCTTGTCCGAGGCGAGAAAGACCACGGTCTGCGCGAAGAAGTTCAGGTTTCATTGTAACTTGATGATGCGTGACATGGCGACCTCCGCACTTGAGTTCCTTGTACCGTTCGGTACAATTTAATGAGTAGGGGCCGGCAGAGCGCTGGTCAAGGGCCGGCAACATTTTTTGCGAGGAGGTCGCCATGCCCTCGGGGCGTACGCGACAGTTCGACCTGGATGAGGCACTGGACCGGGCACTGGAGGTGTTCTGGGCACGCGGGTACGAGGGCGCCACGCTCCCGGAGCTGACCAGGGCCATGGGGATCAACCGGCCAAGCCTCTACGCCGCCTTCGGGAACAAGGAGCAGTTGTTCCGCAAGGCGCTCGACCGCTACCAAACGGGGCCCATGTCCTTCCTGACCGAGGCCCTGCGCAAGCCGACCGCCCGGACTGTGGTCGAGGCCATTTTCTCGGGGTTCGTCAGGATGCAGCGCGACCGCAACAAGGCACGCGGGTGCCTCATCGTGTCCGGGGCACTGGCGTGCGGCGCGGATGCGGAGACGGTGCGCCGGGAGTTGGCCCAATTGAGGCAAGCGATAGTAGCGGCGTTACGGGAGCGATTCGAGCGGGCCGTGCAGGACGGCGACCTGCCGGCGGGGACCGACTGCGCGACGCTCGCCCGGTACATCGCCACGGTGCTGAACGGCCTGGCAGTTCAGGCGGCCAGCGGGACGACCGAGAAGGAGTTGCGGCTGGTTTCGGCGCTGGCCATGCAAGCATGGCCGATCCGGACGTAACTTCTTTCACAGGAGCTTGTTGAGGTGGGCCGGCTTGCCAGGTCCAGCTTGCCAGGTCCGAATCGAAGGCAAGAACAGGGAATTCTTTGGTCTCCTGTCGATCCATCCCATGGTCGTTCGACTACCTTGTGGCGTGAGATCTGGGGACGGTAAACGATCCCTAAGTGCATTCTCTACTAAGGAGGCATGGTAATGATGCGACGACTAGTTGTTTGCCTGGTGCTGCCGCTTGCCCTTCAGCTGGCGGCCCACGGCGGCGAAAAGACCGGCAAACTGCCGGCACCGCCCACCAATTCCGGTCTGGAGAAGATGAAGAAACTGGCGGGCACCTGGCTGGCTGCGGACAAAGACGGCAAGCCGACCGATCAGGTGGTGTCGATCATCAAGGTGACCGCGGGCGGCAGCGCGGTTCATGAAACCCTCTTCCCCGGTCAGCCGCACGAGATGGTCTCGATCTACACCGTCGACGGGTCAGACCTGGTCATGACGCATTACTGCGTGCTGGGCAACCAACCGCGCATGAAGGCCGACCCGAAATCGCCGGCCAACCAGATCACTTTCCAGTTCGCCGGCGGCTCCAACCTGGACCCGAAGAAGGACAAGCACATGCATGCCGCCACGCTCACCATTGTCGACGACAGCCACATCGAGGTTGCAGGCGTCGCCTGGGAAGACGGCGCGCCCGCGAAAGACATGTGCTGCGGGTTCAAGCTGGTGCGCAAGCAGTAGCAACAGCGTCCTAGCAACGCGGTCCGAGCGCATCAACGTCTTGGGTTCTGCCGAGGCAGTCGCGCCCACCGTTCCGGTCGGCGCGACGCCTCGTGCCATTGGCTGCGGAGTAAGGGATTATCTGATTCTCAGCCGTTACGATCTTTCGCTCCTGGGAGGGGAGCAAGCCAGGTAAGGGCCGTGCGTAGATAGCGCACTCGGAGGTGCAGACCACACTAGGCAGCCGGGCAAAGGTTTTCGACTCCTTCCAAGCGGACACCAGTTTCCTCGGCCACCTTGATCAGCTTGCGGTAGGTAATGGTCGAAAGGTCGGCGGGATCGTGTTCGGCGAACCAAAGCTTGGCCAGGAAGATATGCTCCAGCCGAACACGTCCTGCGATGACCTCGATGCGGAAGCCGGGCAACCGTTTCAAGATTTCGTTGCAGAACCTGGACGCCCCCTTGATGAGCGAGCCAATAACTTCGCGCGTTTCCTGACTGTAATAGACAGTGACAAGATCATCGATTCGTTCGGCGAAAAATGGCTCCGGCTTCGACAGGAACTCGATACAATCGCCGTCTGGATCGTAGACAGCCGTTGCTTGCGGGGGCCCCGCGTCGCTGGCCAAGTCTCTGACCTGGGCGGCAAATTCTGCGTTAGTCATGGCCTTCATGGTATACCCTATCTTTGAACCGAGTTTCGTGGCCCTTCGGAAACCCTGACACTTCCAAATCCACAGCCTCCCAGCGCCAATTGTAAGCGACGCCTTCGTCGTTGACAAACACAAGGAAGACGTAATTCGGATCGGGATTGGCCTCCGAGCCGTCTTTCTGAAACCTCTTGGTCGGCTTTCCACAGTAACACCGCCAGCCCGTCCCGCGTGGGTCTTCGTCCTCATCCCGCCGCAGTCCCTGGAAGACGGCTACCGGATGCTGGAGAATAGGGGGTACGATCTCGGCTGCTTCTCTGACCGCCCAGACGCCCCACTTCGCGATGGTCAACAACCGCTGTTGGGAAATTTGGACAATGCATGTCTGGCGAGTTTCCGGGTCGAGCGCCTCGATGCACAGTCGGTCACGCCGGCTCTCCTCGGCCATGGCTTGAAGCCCCCAGTTCCAGGCGTATCACTTCTTTTCCGCGAAAGCATAGAGCTTGGTCGCAGTGCGCAGATAGAGAATGTTGTCCGCGATGGCCGGAGTAGCGGCTACGCGTTCGCCGAACTTTGGGTTCTTGACGACGACTTCCGGCTTGCTCGTTCCCGCCTTCAGGACCGTTACCGCGCCACTTTCCAGCGCTGTGAAATAAATGTTCCCATTCGCGGCGACCGGCGAGGCGTAGTAACGCCCCGGCGCGGCGATCCGCTCCTGGACATATGCTTCCTTGCCCGTCTTCGCGTCGAAAGCGCTCACCAAGCCGCCGTCCCTGATCGTGACGACCTGGCCACGGTAGACGATGGCGGATGGCACGTACGGCAACCCCTTGGTTTTCTTCCACAGCATATGCGTGGCCGAAACGTCGCCCGTGCCGCCCGCTGAAAGGGCAAAGGCGCTGCTCCTTCCTTCGGAGATGACCTTGAGCAGCCGGTCCCATTCGTCGCGCGTGATCTTGCCGTCCTTGTTGAAGTCCAGCATATCGAAGGAATCCCCGATGGGCGTCTTCTTGGCCTGCGCTTTCGACAGGGCGCCGTCTTTCACCGCGTCCCCGGCCTTGAGAAGCGCATCGAACGACGGCATCTGATTCTCCTTGTCATCCGGGCCGCCCGGCGACCAGCCCGCGAAGAACAGCGTGCCCTGCGCGACCACCGGCGATGCGCACGGCCCGGTCGGCATGCCCGGCACGAACCAGTTTTCCCGTCCCGTTTCGAGATCGTAGCCGATCATCCGTCCCTGGCCGGCGACGACCACCTGCTTGCCGGCGGGCGTTTCCCACACGGTGGGCGTGCAATAGGCGATCGTCGATTGCCGTGCCCTCTCCCACTTGAGAGAGCCGCTGGCCGCATCCAGCGCCACGATGCGCGATCCTTTGAGCTCGTCACGCACCAGGATGACCAGGCCGTCGGCCAGGATGGGCGAGACGCCGCTGCCGAAATTCGCCCAGGTGGTCGCCGTCGGCATCGCGAACGTCCACAGCTCCTTTCCCGCCATGTCGTAACAGACCAGGCCGCAGGAGCCGAAATACGCCACAATTCTCTGCCCGTCCGTGGCAGGAGTAGAGGCCGCGGGACTGCCCTCATTCTTGAGGTATTGCTCGATCTGTTTCGCCGGCGCCGCGCTTCGCCAGGCTTCCGTGCCGTCGCTGCGGCGATAGGCGATCGTGTACAGCTTTCCCGCGTCGAAGGCGGTAAGGACGATGTTTTCACCGGCGACAATCGGCGAAGACAGGCCGCTCGGCACCGGCACTTTCCATTTCACATTCGTCTCGGGCCCCAGCCGCACGCACGGCGTCTGATCGTCGGCAACGCCCGAGCCGTTGGGCCCACGAAACCTGGGCCACGGCAGCTCCCGGTCCGCGGCCGACGCGGCACCCGCGAGCCATCCCAGCGCAATGATCGCAATCAACTTCTTCATGCCCGGCTACTCCGTAGGTCATCCTCGGTCAGTAAATTTCCTGTTGGCTCGGAGGTCGAACCCAGATAATAGTTGTAAATTCTCTTGTGTCATCAGGCAATACCCCGCAGGCGTGCGTCGGGGGCCTGGACTGGTCGCGCCAGGTTGGCGCGGTAACATGGCCGGATGAACGTTCATGGATTGGTTTAGGCCCAGAGGGCGGGCTCAGAAGTCGCGATTCCAGTTCCAGGCGCGTTGCATCATGGGGCTGACTCTTTATTACGATTGGAAAACCAAGGCCGACCTATCATCGGCACGTCGCCTGATCGCGCGGTTTCGTTCCATCGCCCTCAGACTGCCGTTTGACGAAGTCTCCGAAATCCGCGAACAGGATCCGCCGGACGACATACCGGCATTCCGGAAGTACGATGCATCCTTTCGCCAGGGCGGGTTGTATCTTTGCCGTACGCGCGCCGACGGGGAGGAAGAAACCGTGCACGTACTCGCGCTGCACGCCTTGTTCTTCCACGTGCGGGTCAAGGGCGCGGAGACTGCCTCGATTGGGTTGGCGAGTCATCCGCCGGTCGTGCTCCACCATGAGGACCTCATCGAGCGCAATGCGGATGGTTCCGAACGGGGACGCTGTCTCGGCCAGGGCAATCCCGTCGAATTCCCTACCCGACGACGCGGTTACTATTCCTGGCATTCGTTCTGCAAGACTCAATATGCGGGCAACCCCAAGCTTGGCGGCGAGGCCAACTTTTTGAAGGCCCATCTCGCACTGATTGAATTGTTCGACCAAATACAAGCCACCGGCATGCACGTGCGGATTCGCGACGATTCCGGGTACGCGAAGCATCGCGATATCGATCGGCTCCTCCGCTCCTTGCGCGATTGGGACGCAATCGTCGCGCGATTCGCTGGCAGCATCGCTGACGCGCTGGCAGACGAGCCCGGATCGCTTATTGCTCCCATCAAGGACCGACCCGACTTCGAACACCTCGAGGCGAAGGGAATCGCCGTCTTGAAGAGGCTGGCGGCACGGCAACGCCGAAGAAAGAAAAAAGGTTCTTCATGACGCCTGGGCGCGTGCGAAATACTCATCGGAACCGATGATGATGGCTTCAATACCCTCCCAGAAAGCGCCCTGTTGCAGCAGGCTCACATAGCCACTGATGCCGGCACTCTCACCCGCCCGGTTGAGGAAGCGATGGTAGAAACCTTCGACCACGTCCTGGTCGGATTCAGGGCTGACCAGAATGGCCGCTGCCACGGCAGCCCTGGAAATGCCGTTGTTAATGTACTGGATCCAGCTCTGCGCCCCGGCATCGGGGGAGCGATGAAGCACATCGCGGTAGACCCCGGTCACGAACCCGCTTGTTGTGTTGCCGTTGTCATTCACGTATTCGTCCGAGCTCAGCAACTCCGCGGCCAGCTGTTGGGCCGTGCCGCCGCTGTTGAGAAAGTTCGTCCAGCCAGTTTCGCCCGTAATGTCGGCCGGCCGGTGCAGGATGTGCGCATAGAGCGCATCGACAACCCGCGCGTGGTATTCGGGGCTGCCTTCGATGCCAAGCGCGACCTGGGCGCGGCTGGCCTGACCCTGGTCCAGCAGGCCGCTCCAGCCGGCAAGGCCGTTGGGATCGGCAGCTCGTCCGAGCAAATCCAGGTAGGCCTGCTCGACAAAGCGCTGGTTGGGCGTGCCGCTGAGACTCCCTGAAGGACCGCCGAGGAAACGGGCCAGCGCGAAGTTGCCGGCCACCTCGCCCGCCACGACGATCTTGCTGTCGAGGGGCTGGAGCACCACGTCCTGAGCTGTGATGGTCCCTCCGATGGGCCCTCCAAAACCCGCCGTGACCGTTCCACCGTTGCCGAAGCGCGTGTCCAGACTGCCGTCGGCGTTGTAGCGCTCCACTTGGAAAAGTCCCTCGAAGGCATAATAACTGCTAATGGCACTGAAACCGGCCACGATGATCTGGCCATTGCCCTGGATCGCCAGGGCGCGCCGGGCTTCAGGACCTGGCTGAGAAAAACTGACTACGGGACGGAAGTCGTTAACCATAAACACCTGCCCGCGCACGCCAAAGCTGGTGTCCAGACTGCCGTCCGAATTCAAGCGCACCAGAATTGGTACGCCGTTGGCAGTGCCCAGCTCCAGGAACTTGCCGTCGCTTTGCAGTGCCAGGTCAACGGCAAAGTTACTGCCCACGCCGACGTCCACAAACGGCTGAACCGTATTATCCACGCTGCCGTCCGAGTTGAGGCGCTTGACGAAGAAAACCGTGTTCGCAACGGTCATGCCCGGCTCATCATTGCCGGCGACGACAATCTTACCGTCGGTTTGAATGAGGACCTGATTGACGATCGTTCCGCTGCCCGCGTTGGCGACGCCTCCCGTGCCAAAGGCGGTGTCGAGCGTGCCGTTGGCGTTATAGCGTATGACGTCGATCGTGGAGAAACTCGTGGGTGGCAAGCCGGCACTATAGCCGGCGACAACAATCTTGTCATCCGTGGGCTGGACGGCGACGCTGGCGTTCGTGGCCTTGACGATAGCTGTGGTGACCACACCCGCGGTTCCAAAGGCGCTGTCCAGGGCGCCGCCAGAGGTGTAGCGCGCGACAACGAAGTGGGTCGTGAAGTCCTGGCCGGCCACGATGATATCGCCGCTTGCGTCCAGGGCGGCGCCCGTGGCCGATCCGAGCGGACTGGTAACCTTGCCGTTGGTACCAAAGGTCGTGTCAAGGCTGCCATCGCTGTTGTAGCGCACCAGCGCGAAGCTCGACACGCCGCCGGACGTGGACGTGCCCACGGCAACGATCTTGCCGTTGGGTTGCACGAGGACCTTGGCAGCGACGTCAACCCCGCCGAAGTCGGTGACCACTGTGCCTCCTGGTCCAAACGTGGAATCAAGTCCATTGCCGTTGAGCAAGGCCCTGCTCTCCAGGGCTTCCACCGTTAGCATGGGACCGTATGACCTGAGGAAATGATTTTTCCTGGCGCGACGATGCCGCGTTCCAAAGAATCGACAGAATTTGCCGAGACTTTGCATGGTTCTTCCTTTCTTTACTTAGCAGCTCGTTGAAAAAGGGGACAGGACTCTTCGATCGTTTGTCGCCGGTGTTCAGGAGTCCTGTCCCCGTTTTCAACGGGCTGCTAGTACTGTGTCACAGTTTCAACCTGTCCGGTCAGGTTCGGAAACCCGACCTACGGCCGATTCGCGCACGCCGATAGAGCTCTCGTTCAGCACTTTACGCAGTTCACGCACGGCCAAACGCATTTGTGTCTTGACCGTATGCACCGGGCAGCGCCGTTTGCGGGCTATCTCTTCGTAAGCAAGGCCTGTATTCAGCCGCAGTAAAAAACTTCCTTCGCTTCCGGTTGCAGATCCCGCAAGGCGATGCGCAGTCGTTCAGAGATCGCGCTACACCCTGATTCGTTAACTGCGGCAGCTTTATCCTCGGTTGCCATTTTTCCGTATTGGTGGACCATCGTGATGCCTTCTTTCAACGCGCGGCTTTGACCTTCCAGAGGATCGCAGTCTTGTCCTCGGACCCGGTGAGGACGTGTTTGCCATCGCCGCTCAGAGCCACGCTCATCACAGGGCCGGTATGCCCCTCGAAGGTCTGGATTTTCTTGCCGCTGGCCGCCTCCCAAAGGATCGCCGTCTTGTCGGCCGACGCGGTGAGGACATGCTTGCCGTCGCCGCTCAGGGCCACGCCCCAGACCCAGTTGGTGTGCCCCACAAAGGTCTGGAGTTTCTTGCCGGTGGCCGTCTTCCACAGGATCGCTGTGTTGTCCCAGGCACCGGTGACGACCTGCTTGCCGTCGCCGCTGAAGGCCGCGCTCATGATCTGGTTGGTGTGCCCCTGGAAGATCTGGATTTTGTTGCCGCTGGCCACCTCCCACAGAATCGCTGTCCTGTCATAGGACCCGGTGACAACGTACTTGCCATCGCCGCTCAGGGCGACGGCATAGATCCAGCTGGTGTGCCCCCCCTGGAAGGTCTGGATTTTTTTGCCGCTGGCTGCGTCCCAAAGGACCGCTGTCAAGTCCGATGACGCGGTGAGGACGTGCTTGCCGTCGCGGCTCAGGGCCACGCTACAGACAGCGTCTGTGTGCCCCAGGAAGGTCTGGATTTCCTTGCCGCTGGCCGCCTCCCACAGGATCGCCGTCTTGTCGGCCGACCCGGTCAGGGCGAGCTTGCCGTCGCGGCTCAGGGCCACGCTCCAGATCGGGTTGTTGTGCCCCACGAAAGTCTGGAGGTTCTTGCCGCTGGCCGCCTCCCACAGGATCGCCGTGTTGTCGTCCGACCCGGTCAGGACGAGCTTGCCGTCGCGACTCAGGGCCACGCTTCTGACCACGTTGGTGTGCCCCTCGAATTTCTGGACAATAGGAACCTGAGCCGGGGCTTGGGCGGTGGCAAGCATGAGCAGGCCGAAAGCCAACAATGGGGATAGCATATTCATCTCGTGTACCCTCCTCGTGACACTAAGCTTCTGTGACCGAAACACACTGATTGCAGACCGCATGGCACGCCTCCACTCTTTCTTTACACGCCGGCCTGGGTAGCCGTCGGGGCCTTAGTTTTCTCCCTCAGGCGTCGCATCCCAGATGGTGACGTTCTCGCCTCCGAAGAAGCCTAGCTGCCGGCCATTTGGACTCCAGGCGAGAGTGCCCCCGGTGCCCGGAGGATCTATGCGCGGCTGGAATCCCGATCCGGCGGGCCGGCGCAGGGTCAGAACTTCTTGCCAGGTGGCCGTGTCCCAGAGCAGGAACGTCCCGTCCGGGCTGGTGGAGGCCAAGCGGCGGCCGTCAGGGCTCCAGGCAACCGCACAGATCACGTCATGAATATCTTTTTGGGATGAGTGTCCGTGCAGGGCAGGGGTAACCTCCTGGCGAGCGTCCACGTCCCAGACCTTGATTGCCTCATCCTCGCCGGCCACTGCTAGCCGCTTCCCGTCCGGACACCAGGACAGCGTGGAAGAAGCTCGGGGGTTCGCCATGCCCCCGGACGCATGCTTGATGTAATAAGGGATAGACCAGATTTCCGCACCGCGGAGCACGTCCCAGACCCGAACCATGCCGTCATCACCGGCGGCCGCCAAACGCTGCCCATTGTGGCTCCAGGACAGGGACCGCAAGGCTCTCCACTGTCCTTGCAAGGTCTGGCCTGTCTTTCGTGTCACCGGATCCCATATGCGGATGGATGCCTCAACGGACGTCGAGTACGCCAGTCTCGTGCTGTCGGTGCTCCAGGCCAGAACAACCCGATTCGCCAACGGTGCGCCAGCCTGAGCGCCTCCCGCGGACGGCCTCTCCAAAGTGATGGCTGGTGCGCCCCCCGTCACCGGCCAGAGTTGGAGCAAACCGGTACCTGTCGCCGAGGCCAGCCATTTGCCATCCGGGCTTTCGGCCAGCGCATCGGGATGGACCGCGTCGCCCATCGTGCCAATGACGTTGCCCGTAAGCGCGTCGCGGATCTCGATTTGGGGCAGGGGTTTCGGATCGGCCACACGAGGCATGCCTGGCCCGCGTGGCTGTAGGATGGCGTTGGCATCCGGCGCGGTGAGGCCGCCGCGAGACGCTGCCCGCTGGAGGGCCTCCAGCGCTGGGCCCATTTGTTGTTGCTGGGCCATGACCATGGGGTCAGTCGCTAACGACCAGGCGCGTGCGGCGAAGATATGCCGGCCGTCGGCGCTCCAGGCCAGCGCAGTTGGAATGATCAGCTGGCGCACTGCCTGTTGCCTGGAACCGACGGGATAGGCCAGGACCGTGCCGTCACTCCCACCCAGGGCCAACCTCTGGCCGCTCCGGTCCCAGGTCGGGGCACACATCCCTGCCGTGAGCATGGCTCCCGCTGCGCCGGGTGCAGCGATCGCAGCGATCTCCTGACCTGTGGCCGCGTCCCAGATTTTCACGTCGCCGCCGATGGGCTGAATGCTCGCCAGCAACTTAGCGCCCGGACCCCAAATGGACCGATTCAAAGGTTGTGCCACCAATCCCTGGCGGACCGATGGGTCGCTGGAGACGAGCTTGCGGGGTGCGGTTACCTCCCGCGCGCCCACGTCCACGACTCGGATCTCGCCGCCCGTAACCACATTCAGGCGCTTGGTGTCCTCGGTCCAGGTCAACGCATAACTTGTCATGGGCATAAACTTGTTCGCCTCCCGCACTGGCAAGTTGAAAACCTCCTTGCCCGTAGTGTGGTCCCAGACCTTGACCAGCCCATCGCCCCCTACCGATGCGAGCCACCGGCCGTCCGGGCTCCAGGCTGCGGAGTGAACGCCTCCACGATGAGCATCCAGAATGTGCGGGGCCTTGTCCCGGTCCAAGTCCCAAATTTGGACCTTTCCATCCGCATCGGCCAGGGCCAGTTTCTGGCCACTCGGGCTCCACAGCAAGGACAGGGTCCATGATCCAAGGAAGATGTGCGTGGAAACGGGAACTTCACCAGGCTTGGGAGGAAGGGCGAGGGAAAGGTTAATGACAGTAGGCAAAGTCTTTACGACTTTGCCCGAATCCAGATCCCAGATTTGGACCTTTCCCTGGGCCGAGGGAGTTGAGCGCTTGCCCTGCGTGCTGCCTGACCGAGGGCCACGCCCCATAGCGCCACCGCCCCCTGCCCTGCGCTGGCCAGGTGGTGGTGGCGCCGGCGTTGCCTGAACCGGCATGGCGAACTGCAGGTTTACCTGGTTCACCATGGCCAGGCGCTTGCCATCTGGGCTCCACGCCAACGCGAAGTTGCCGGGTCCCTTGGCCGACAAGTCGCGCCCCCATTGTTTGCCTTTCGCCACGTCCCAGATCTTGAGGATTCCCTGGTCGTCTACCGAGGCCAATCGGGTGCCGTCCGGTCTCCAGGCCACGGCGACCACCTGGCTGGTGTGCCCGCGCAGGGAGAAGCCAGGCTTACGGGCCACGGCGAGCGCCTGGCCAGGGTTCCCGCGTACGGGGAAGCCAGCTTCCCGGCACTGAGCTTCGAGAAGGTACCATTCCCAGGCAGGGCGCACGGTCTCGCCGGGCGCCGGTAGGTACTTTTGGACGAGTTCGACCGCCTGGCCGAAGTTGCCGACCTCGACGAATTGTCCGGCCTTGCGCATGTCGTCGAGATAAGTCATGGCCGCTCGCCGGGCCGTCTCCTGGGCAGCCAGCTTTCCTTTTTTCTGGCTCTCCTCTCGCGCCTTCTCGGCCTGTGCTTCCTTATCGTCCCGGGCTTTCGTTAGAATCGGAATATCTTTGGCTACCTTGTCCAGGGCTTTATCCTTTCCTACCACCACCTGTTCCAGCTCATCGGCCTTGCTCGCCGCATGATGAAGGCGGCTGGCGACGATGCCGACCACAACCAGCAGCATTGCAACCGCGGCGCCCAGGCCGGCCAGGACAGGTTTGCGGCGGCCCCACCGCCAGAGTTGTTCGGCTGGCCCAACGGGCCTGGTGCGGATAGGCCTTCCTTCGAGGTAACGCTCCAATTCATCCGCCACTTCCGCCGCACTGAGCAGGCGTTTCTTGGGATCCTTCTCGAGGCACCTGAGCGTGATGGTCTCCAGGTCGCGATCAATGGCTGGCTTCAAACGGCGCGGCCGCACCGGCTCGCAGTATTTCACCTGGTGCAAGATCTCGCCCAATGTCTTCCCGGGGAAGGGCGGCTGACCGGTCAGGACGGCGTAAAACGTCGCCCCCAGGCTGTAAATGTCCGTGGCGTTGGTTACGTGGGCGGCATCATCCGCCTGCTCCGGAGACACGTAGTGTGCTGAACCGAGCATCTCTCCCGTATGGGTCAGGCTCTCCGAGGCCTCCTCCCATTTCGCCAGACCAAAATCACTCACGTAGGGACGGCCGTTCGCATCCACGAGGATATTGTGCGGCTTCAGGTCGCGGTGCTTCACGTTGTGATCGTGGACGGCCTGCACGGCGCGGGCAACTTGCTGTATTAGCCTGGCGGCCCGCCGGTTCGGGAAGGGGCCCTTCTCGAGAACTTCAGCCAAACTCTGACCTGGCACATAGCGCATGGAGTAATACGGCCGCCCGTCCAGAGCACCGACTTCATAAACTGTGACCACGCCATCATCGGTAATGCGCGCGGTTGCCTGCCCTTCCGTGCGGAAGCGGCTTAGCCACTTTTTGCGTTGCTGAGGAGTCAGGTGCGCGAGCCGGTCCATGCGGATTAGCTTTAGCGCGACGGGGCGTTTGGCGCCCTGCTGCCGGGCCAGGTAGACGACCCCCATGCCGCCGCGACCCAATTCTCTAACGATTTCATAACCCGCGAATTGGCTGCCTGCGACCAGGTCGGGTTGCGCTGTGGCGTCGGAGGCCGCCGGTGCGAGCTGCGGTGCGAGCCGGTCGAACCCGTCGCGGTTGCGGAAGTATTCGCGCAGCGACGCTTCGAGGTCCGGGTACGCCCGCACAGCGCGTGCCAGGTCCACTTGCTTGCCGGCTTCTTCCGCCAAAAGAATCTTGGCCAGCACTTTCTCGAAGCGGTGCTCGGGCGTTGTCGATCGATCTCTGTTGTCAGGCATGGTTTACTCCCAGTTCGGTAAGGCATTTGCGGAGCTTCTTGAGAGCACGGGCGTGCAGGCCGGCCACCGCGCCGATCGTGCAGCCCAGGTATTCGGCGATTTGCGCCAGTGTCCAGCCGTGGTACTTCTGGAGGACCAGCGCTTCCCGCTGGCGCGGGTCGAGCTTTGAGAGCGCTTCCAGCAAACGCAGCCCTTGCTCTTGACGGTCGAGTGGTTCGCTGGGTGAACTGTCCTTGACGGTCAACCAATCTCTTAGCCGGAAGTAGGATTCCGCCGCGGCCTCGTCCAGCGACACCTGCTCCCGGCCCACATCGCGCTTGACTGTCCTCCAGCGGTGGATTTCGTCCAGCAGGTTGTTCACCAGCATGGTTCGTAGCCGGCGTTTGCAGCTCTCGGTGTCCAACGGCTCAAGCTTCTCCAAGTCACGCCACGCTTCCATCAGCGTGTCCTGGATGATGTCGGACATGCTGAACTTACTCCAAAGCCGCGGGTCAACCTGGATAAACGTCAGCGTTTCAAGGTAGGCGCGAAACTCCAGCATGAGCTCATTACATGTGTCTGGGAAACCAGGCATAGAGTCCTCCTAGAGCTTATGCGGCAATTGTCGGAGGTTTCTGCGCGACGGCGGAACTTTTCCACACGAATTCGAGAGGTACGTGAGGAGGGTGCGTCGAGTACTCGAAGACGCACGTAGGGTTGCACGTCTTCGAGCCGGGCAACGCCTGCAAGAATGTATCCGCGCCAGCAGCCTCGTTCCCTTCACGTTTTTTCCTGGAGATGCAGTTGACGGGCCGTATGTTCCGCGTCGCAACGGGCCGCCTCTGCATACTGCCGAAACCGCCGGCGTAAGTGTAGGGCCAGCCAGGTCATGACAGTCGAGTTCCAGACTGCGAACAGCAGTGGGGCCAGGGGAAGCCAGACTGCCAGCACAATCGCAACAATGAAATCCAGCAAGCCGAAGACGTATAGCCGGCCCAGGTAGAGGCGGCCCTCCAGGCAGAGCATCAGCCCGCTAACCGCCAGCGATGCCGGGAAGAAGCGGTAGACCTCCTCGGGAACCACCGCCCCCAGCAGGGGGCAGGTCAGGCCGAACAGGATGGCCTTGGCGATGCACACGCTGACCCAGAGCAGGATGATCTCGCGCTCCCGCGAGTCGTAGCGACGGCTCTTGCGCTGAACCACATGCGGTCCCCACTCGGCCAGCGGCACCAGAACCAGCAGCCAAAGCCAAAAGATTGGGGCAGGGCTGCGCAGCGCGAGCAGAGCATAGACGCTCAGGTAGGCAGGCAGGCTCAGGGCGGCTTGCCAGAGCAGTGCGCTGCTCCAGGCGCCGGCCGCTTCAAAGCGGCTCTCGCGGGCCAGGTGCCGGCCTAGCCACTCCCGCCAACTGAGCTTCAGTGCCTGAGGCGTCTCGCCGGCCAGGACGAGGCGGAGGTCGTCGGCTAACTCGCCCGTGCTTCGGTAACGGTGCTCGGCGTCTTTCTCCAGGCACTTCAGGCAGACCGCCTCCAGGCCTTGTTCGGCCTCGGCGTTCAGGGCTCGTGGCGGCACCGGTTCCCGGTAACATGCCAGCCGCATCGTGTCGCCCCACGTTGCCCCGACGAACGGCGGCCTGCCGGTCAGCATCTCGTAGAGCATGGCGCCCAGGCCGTAGATGTCGCACGCGGGGCTGACCCAGCCCTCGAACTGCTCGGGGGCCATGTACTCCGGAGTACCCGCTGGTCGGCCGGTGAGACGCTTGCCGTCCGCCGCCGACAGCAGTCGGGCTAGGCCGAAGTCGGCCACGTGCGGCGTGTTGTCGCAATCGAGCAGAATGTTGCCCGGTTTCAGGTCAAGGTGGATTACCGGTGATGACTGGCCGTGAAGGTACGCGACTGCTTCGGCCACCTTCAGCAGCAACTCCGCCGCCATGCGCGAAGGGAGGGGCCTGCGGCCAATCCGGTCTGCCAGACTACCGGCCTCGAGGTAGGGCATCGTGTAATAAAGTTGGCCATCGGCAGGACCTACGTCGAGGATGCGGACGATGTGGGGGTGATCGAGCAGCGCGGCGATGCGGATGTCGTTTTCCATGATCAACCGGTGTCGCGGCGATGTGATCAGCTCGGGCCGGATCGACTTGAGCGCCACGGTCCGTAGAGCGTCGTCGGGTGTGGAGAAGAGCTGGCAGGCGAGAAAGACATCGCCCATGCCGCCGCCGCCCAGTCGGCGCATCAGGCGATACCCCGGAATGCTTTGCTGTTCAGCCGCCGTGAGGACCTCTGTGCGCGCCTCACCGGCAACCATTGGAGGGTTGGCTGGGTTACGCTCGTCTCTGCCCAAGTCGGCAAGAAGCGCGGGGAGGACTTGCCGGAGTTCGGGAAACCGATCCACGTAGTCCTGAGTCGCAGGTCGCTCGCCGTGCTCGCGGCGCTGGCCTAGCTCGACCTTGAGCAGTTCTCGGAGGCCCAGGTCGCGTGCCTCCTGGTTCAGTTGAGCAAGCAGTGCTTCCAGGCGCGGCCGCTCGGTGCCGTGGCGTAGCGCGCCCTGCCAGGATTGCTCGAACCCGTCGCAGAGATTGTCCAGCAGGCGGACCTGCGCTTCAGACAGATCCGCGAGCGAGCGCGCGTGGCTCATGGGCTCCCCTTCTCCCTTTTCGTCCAGATGCACCGAATGGCCCGGAGCTTGCGTTCGACTGTGCTTGCCGAGCAGTCAAGCTCCCGGGCGATGTCCGAAACCGTGCAGCCCTCCATTTTTCGGAGCGCGACCGTCCTGAGCGAATCGTCCTTCAGCTGGTCGAGTAGCTCGTTGACAGCCGCGGCGAACTCGGGGGCCGGTTCGCGTCCGGCAAAAGGGGCAAACCCCTCCTCTCCCAGCGCCGATTCCCCCCGGACGACCTTCTGCCGCCGAGCTTGCTTTTGGTTGAAATCGAAGGCTGTTCGCACCGTGAAGCATGCGAGCAGTTTCCACAGTTGCTCGCGACTCTCGAGGTGCGGGAAACGGCGGCCGCTGTCCGAGCGAGCCAGGTGGTCACAGAATTCCAGGAACGCCTCCAGTGCGATGTCCTCGGACCCGGCTGGCCGGCGGCGGGCCGGGTGCACTCGGCCCGCCGCCAATCGGACCATAGGTTGGAAGTAGCGCTCCCAGAGTTTCTGCATGGCCTGCCGGTCTCCCTCCTTCAAACCGGGAATCAGTTGGCTAACCGAACCGGGCAGCAGAGGTTGGCAATTCGGGTCATTTGGCACCAGTACTTCCCTCCTTGTTCCTCTCGTAACAAACCTGGACGAGGATCCGTTGTCGGGAAACAAGCCCACGCCCCTGGGCCCGGAAGCCCGAACGGCCTCTACCGGCGTCGTCCGGGCTCGCGTACTCTTGCCCCATGTATGAATATCTGCGTAGGTGGCTCTTTCACCGTCAAACCAGATTCCTGCAAAGTCGGATAAGAAAGTCGGATAAGGAAAGTCGGATAAGAAAGTCGGATAAGGGGACAGCCTACATTTAGGCTGCGTCCGCTCTCGGCGGTCACTAGCTTTCGGTTTCTTCCGTAAGCGCCGCACGATCATCCGCCCGCGCTTCCGACGACCGCGAAGATCGAGCCGAGCACCAACCCGACCACTGTTCCCACCACGGTGGCGCCGCCGCCGCAATACCGCAACGCAGTTTGGAGAGCGAAATGTTCATGGCCCCCGATTATCGCGGCCGCGTGCCGGTGAAGCAAGCGCTTACGGATAGCCGACAGCTGCGCGAGAGCCCCTCGCGCGGCAAGCCCAAAGCGTCCCCGACCGCCGTGCCCAGGATCACGCCGGCGATGCGATCGCTCCACCCGCTCCTGGTTTCCATCATCTCTTGCGATGAGCCGGGCATATCGACTTCAAGCGAGCCGCCTTTGCCGCAATGCAGTTCTCATAGAGTTCGCGGAGAGTGCAGAGCGACTCAATTCGCGTCCCAGTCGTGGTCCGCTAGGGATTTCTTCTTGCAAACAGCATCATCCCGCATAATATACAGCCGTATAATGGCTATGCGACGAAAGAAGTCAAATCGCCTTGCGCAGGCCCTGCCTGCCTTTGAGGACGCCGTTCAAGAAAACGGTTGTGGAACAGCAACGCGTTCGCTTGCTTCGAAATACCAACCGCTCCCTTCGATCTGGGAGGGGACGGACGCGGAACTGCTGGAGAGAATGCTCGATTTCTACCCCTGTAGGCGGCCTCAGCTAATCCTCGATGCCACGGTAAATGCCGGCCGTTTCTGGGAAGGAAGCAAACGGAAAATCATCGGCCTGGACATCGATGGCAGGCACCGGCCAACCGTCGTCGGCGACAATATGCGCATGCCGTTCAAGGGCAGCTGCTTTGACGCCGTGGTCTACGATCCGCCACACATTCCCAACCAGGGGCGCGACCGTTCCAAGGATTTCAACACACGTTTCGGCCTGGTTTTGAAATCGCCTCTCGAACAGGGTTACAACTTCAGCCATCTCTATCCTCCTTTCGTGCAAGAGGCCTATCGCGTCTTGCGCCGGGAAGGGATTCTGTTTTGCAAGATCGCCGACTATGTTCACGGGCACCGCTTCCAATGGGCCCATGTGGCATTGATTCGGGCGGCTGTTGCCGTGGGGTTCACGGCTTGCGATTGCATTGTCAAGATTCGCAAAGGGCCGATCACCGATCCACGCTGGAAAAAAGCACACCACGCCCGCCGTCACCATTGCTACTGGCTCGTGTTTCGCAAGTCGTCAAAGTGTGAGTAACGTTAGCAGGCCGTTGAAAAAGGGGACAGGACCTCTACCGTGTCATTTCAAAGGTCCTGTCCCCTTTTTCAACGGCTGCTAACCGATGCCGATGGTCTGGTGAAGAAGATCTCGAAACTGCATGTGGGCGGAGCTGCCCTTCTCCAGAATCTCGTCGAGATTGAAAAAGGCTGTTGTCGTTGGCGAGCCGCGCTTGGCGGCAGCGGCGTCAATCTTCGCCTTCAGAATCGTCCAGTAACGCGTAAAGCCGGCGGCCTTTGCCTTTTGATGGCTCTTCTCAGCTTCGCCGATCCGGTTATGAACATTGGACACGTCCTTGCCGCCCTTTATTTCAATGGAAACGCTGGGAATGGCTCCGGAAGGCAGCAACTCGATGATGGTTATGTCAGGATCGGGAGCGAAGGCGATTTGTACGATTCGTCCCGCGGCGTTCTTGACGGTGATGACGGTTGCCGTGCTGGCTTCGCAATGACCGGAGACGAGGGCACTAATCAAATCGAACACGATCTTCGTCGCCCCCTTGCCGATTGCGACATTCCGCGAACCGCGTAATTGCGGGCCGACTGTGAGCAATTGCAACTCATGAATGACTTGCTGAGAAACCGGTTGGATGCCGTTGAAGAGGTTCCAGCCTGTCTCGGCCAGACTCTTGCAAAGCCCCCGGAGAAGTTGGTCATTCTGCGCGTTTAATTGATTGTCTTGTTCCATGCGCCGAAAGCGCGCGAACACGCCGCTGTAAAACTCCTTTTGCGAGAGCCCGTAAAGCAGCCGGTAGTAGCCGAGCAGTAGCGGCTTGGCCTTAAGAATGCACGGAACAGCATAGAACGTTTCTCCACGCAGCGAATAAGCGGCCAAGGCCGAAAGCCGCTTGGCGCCGACAACGGCCAGAAGCTCTCGATCCAGCTCCTTGATATCCTGGTTTCGAACTGTCTGTGCCAAGGATTCGGAGAGATATTGACTGCGGATCTGCTGAAAACGAGCCCAAAACTCGACCTGAAGACTCGGCGAAAGCACAGGGAACCGAATCGGGGAACTTTTGCGTTGCGCCATTGCCGATTGTGCACCCGTGCTTGAAATCACTCGATTCGAGTTACGCTGACGGCAAATCAAGGCGTGCCGACTAATCCACCATTCGTTCGAGCTCGGAGACGAAATCTTGCAGCTCCAGACCGGAGGGGTCATGCAAATCTCGAAGGCATCGGTCAAGATCTTCTTGAGTGAACTGTTCCCGTGCTAGACCAGGCGGATGCGGGGCAAGTTCTTCACGGCCGGCCTCAAGCGCTGTCAATCGCTCGAAGGCTTCCCTGCTGAGGAGCACATACGCCTTCTGAGTCTGCGGGTCGATAACACTCGGCGGCATGTCCCCCGCCTGCTCGATGGCCTTTGACTGGTCGTAGGTGAGTTGAATGGTCATACTGCTGCCCGCTGATAGGGAATGCGGATTGATTTTACTACAAGATCGCCAACATAACCACGAAGACGGCCATCAGAATCGCAAAAATCTCCTGGAATCGCTGAAGACGGCCAAGATGGTCAGCCTTTCTTCCCCCCCGGGCTTCGCCGCCGAACCGCCAATGAGACTGGCGGGCGGACGGACATGAGATGAGTTGGCGCGCGAAGAGCAGGGACGGCCCCCAAGCCCCGTGACTCGTGGCAAAGTGGCAAACTTGCCAGTAGCGACTGCGCAAGTGTAATCGGCTGTTGCTAGTCCGATTCAAGAGGTGTTTGCCACAGGTGGCCACGAACTTGGCAAACTGGCAAACAACCCGCCCAGATCGAGGTCAATCACTGTTACTTGGCGAGGTTCTAGGCCAAAATCTCTTTCACTACCTCACCGTGCACGTCGGTCAGGCGCATGTCGCGGCCGCCGAAGCGATAGGTCAGCTTCTTGTGGTCGATGCCCAGCAGGTGCAGTATGGTGGCGTGCAGGTCGTAGATCTCCACCTTGTTGTCGACGACGTAGTAGCCGTAGTCGTCCGTCTGGCCGTAAATGGCGCCGCCCTTGACGCCGCCGCCGGCCAGCCAGACGGTGAAACCGAAGGGATTGTGATCGCGGCCGTCGGTGCCCTGGGCCATGGGCGTGCGGCCGAACTCGCCGCCCCAGAGGACGAGCGTTTGCTCCAGCAGGCCGCGCGACTTCAGGTCCTTGAGGAGCCCAGCAATCGGCTTGTCCACGGCGCGGGCGTTGTCCTGGTGGCCCTTGCGGAGGTTGCTGTGCTGGTCCCAGCGGTCGGCGCCTACGCTCGGGCACAGCACTTCCACGAAGCGCACGCCGCGCTCCACGAGCCGTCGCGCCAGCAGGCACTGCCGGCCGTAAAGGCGCGTCGGCTCGTAGGTTTCATCGAGTCCGTACAAGGCACGCGTCGCGGCCGACTCGCCGCGAATGTCCATGAGGTCCGGCGCCGCCGTCTGCATGCGGAAGGCCAGTTCATAGTTGGCGATGGCCGATTCCAGTTTGTCTTCGCTCCCCATGCGCTCGAGCACGCCCTGGTCCAGCTTGCGCAGCAGGGCGAGCTTGCGCTCCTGAAGCGGCCGGGTTTTCTCCGTGGGCCGTAAGTCGGCGATGGGAGAAGCGCCGGCCTGAAAAAGCGAGCCCTGGTAAGACGCCGGCAAAAAGCCGTTGTTAAAGCAATCGAGCCCGCCGGGCGGAATCTGGCCGCTGTCCAGGACGACGAAGCCGGGAAGATCGCGGCATTCGCTGCCCAGGCCGTAGGTCACCCAGGCGCCCATGCTCGGCCGTCCTTGCTGGCCGTTGCCGGAGTGAATGAAGAAATTGGCGTTGGTGTGCTCGGAGAAGTTCGAGACCATCGAGCGAATCACGGCCAGGTCGTCGACACAGGTCGCCAGGTGCGGAAAGAGGTCGCTCACCGGGATGCCGCTGGCGCCGTATTGCCGGAACTTCCAGGGCGATTGCAGCACGGCGCCGACGTTATTGAACTGCGTGGGCGGCACCTTCATCTTGATGGGTTGGCCATGCTCTTTTGCCAGGCGCGGCTTGGGATCGAACGAATCGATCTGCGAAGGACCGCCGTCCATGAACAGGAAGATCACGTTGCGGGCTTTGGTCTTGAATTGCGGCGGCCGCGCCGCGAGCGGTAGGTTCGCACTCGCCCGGCCGCCATGCGCTTCCTCGCTGAGCAGCGCGGCCAGCGCCACGGCGCCAAAGCCGTTGGCGCACTGCTGCAGCATCTGGCGGCGCGTCAAAGGTGTGGCAACATAGTTTTGGCAGTGCATGGTTTATCGGTCAGTTTATGAAAATGAATTCCTTGACGTTGAACAGCACATGGCACAAATCGCGCCAGGCTTCCAGGCTCTCGCGCTCAGGCGGCGCTGCCGCACTTTGCAAAAACGCCATGGCCTCGGCCAGCTCGTTGTCATCGGGAGGTCTGCCGAAAGCGGCCACGTACAAGTCGACGAGACGTTGACGGGCGGTTTTGTTTTTGTCCGCCAGGACTCTGCGCGCCCATTTTTCCGACTGCTGGACGACGAACGGGTTGTTCATGAGCGCCAGGGCTTGTGCCGGAACATTGGAGACGCTGCGGCGGCCCATGGTCGTAAACGGAATGGGATAATCAAAGGCCAGAAACATGGGGGTCAGAAAATTACGGCGAACATTGAGGTAAATGCTGCGCCGGCCGGCGCCGTCCAGCGGTCCCGATTCGGTGGGCCGGCCGCGTCCCGCCATGTGCGGCGTGAGATAAGGCGGCACACTCTTGCCGAAGGGCTTTGCATCGAGACTGCCCGAGACGGCCAGGATCGCGTCGCGGATGCATTCGGCTTCCAGACGCTGAATCGGCATGCCATGCAGCAGCTTGTTCTGCGGATCACGCGCTTCGATTGACTCGTCCGCGCGGTTGGCCATCTGGTAGGTGCTCGAAAGCAGCATCAGGCGGTGAATGTTCTTGATCGACCATCCCTGCCGCACGAATTCGGCCGCCAGGTAGTCGAGCAGCTCCGGATGCGTCGGTGCTTCGCCGAGCGCGCCGAAGTTATCCGGACTGCGCACAATCCCCGCGCCAAAGTGATGCTGCCAGATGCGATTGACCATCACGCGGGGAAGGAGTCCGTCGGAGGAATCAATCATACGCCTGGCCAGTTGCAGGCGGCCGCTGCCCGCGTCGGGACAGGACTGATCGTTGCCGGCAAGGGCTTCGAGAAAGCGCCGCGGCACGGTTTCGCCAAACTGATTCGGATTGCCGCGAATGTGAACGTGGTCATTCCAGGCAGTGCCATCCGTCATGGCGAGCGCACGGCGCGGCGGCGGCAGATCGCGCTCCAGCAGCTTGCGTCGATCAACCAAGGCGGCCAGACGCTCGGTATTTTCACAAGTTGCGGGGGGTGGTTCCATATCGGTGGACCCGGCCGGCGGCGGCTCGTCGGCAAGCAGAATGCGGTCAATGGCCATGTAGCCCGGACCGTCGTCCAGGAGTTCGACGTAGGCGCGGTGGCCGAGCCACATGCTGACATCCTGCGTGTACCAGCGCGGCTTGTCGTGATTCAGCTTGATCGTGAGACCGCCGTAGATCGGTTCGCGAATCAACTGGTAACCGTCGATGATCAGGTTGATCTGCGACTCGGCGCCCGCGGCGTGATAGAGGATCTTCTTTTTGGAGATGGTAAAGCTCCTGGAGCGCAGAGCGCCCTGGAGCTTGCCGGAGATCAAGCCGCTATGAGCAACGCCGGGCGCCACTACTTGCTTGACCGGGGCATGGGGATCATCGGAGAGCAATACTTCCGGGGCGCGCGTCGGTCCTTTGCCAAACGCCTCTCCCGTCACGAACCAATCGTCGTAGGTCCCCTTGGCGAAATTTTCGAAAACGGTGGCGCTGCCGCCCGCCTGCGGGTACGCCCCCGTCGCTGTTTGTGCCGACGGCACCGCCAGCCGGCTTGCTTGTTCGCTGAGCGCGGTCAATTCTGCGATGGTCTTTCGATACGACGTCGGAGGATCAATGAAGGCTCTTTGCAGTCGCGAGCTCTGCAGGTAACCGCTCAGTGCGTAATAATCGCGCGTGCTGATGGCATCAAACTTGTGATCGTGGCAGCGGGCGCAGGAGACGGTCAGGCCGAGAAATGTTTTCGCAAAGACATCGATCTGGTTGTCGATGTGATCCATTTCATCGGCGCGGACGTCGACAGGCGAGTGCGCCGCCTCGCCGAGGAACCAGAAGCCGGTGCCGACTATCGATTCATTGAAACCGCCCACGGGGTGCCGGCGCGGCGCAGCGAGCAGGTCGCCGGCCACCTGCTCGAGTACAAACTGATCGTAGGGCAGATCGGCGTTGAAGGCGCGGATGACGTAATCGCGGTAAGCACTGGCCTCGGGGATTTCAAAATCGAACTCGTGGCCGTATGTCTCCGCATAGCGGGCCAGATCGAGCCAGTGCCGGCCCCAGCGCTCGCCGTAGTGCGGCGACTCCAGGAGCCGATCGACCACTCTGGCGAACGCCCGCGGCGAAGTATCGGCCAGGAACGCTTCGATTTCCTCAGGTGTAGGCGGCAAGCCGATGAGATCGTAGGTGGCGCGGCGGATCAGCGTGCGTTTGTCGGCCGGCTTCGCAGGAGCAAGGCCGCTCGCTTCGAGTTTCGCCAGCACGAAGCGGTCGATCGGTGATTGCACCCAGGCCGCCTGCTTCACATCGGGGGGAGCGGTGATTTTGAGCGGCTGCCAGCACCAATGCTTCTTGCGCTCTTGCAAGTTGAAGGCTTTGCCCGGCCCCGCAGTGGACGCCGTCACCGTCTCGGGCCAGGGTGCCCCCATCTTCACCCAGGTTGTGAAGTCGGCGATGCGATTGTCGGCCAGCTTGCTCTTGGGAGGCATGCGCAGCACATCGTCGGTGTAGCGGAGCGCCTTGATGAGCAAGCTCTGCTCCGGCCGGCCGGGCACGACGGCCGGGCCGCTGTCGCCGCCTTTAAGCATGCCGGCGCGGCTGGTGAGGTCGAGATTTCCCTTGTGCTTCTCGCCGCCATGGCACTTATGGCAAGTTTCTACGAGGATGGGTCGAATGTTTTTCTCGAAGAACTCGGCGCCTTGAGAATTTGGCTCGGCGGCGCGCAGGACAGGCGGCAATGTTGAAACCGCGAGTGCCAGGAGCACCAGGCTGATTGGGCCTGGGTGGAAGTTAATCGATTTCTTCCCGATTCTTCCAAACATTAGGCATGATCTTCCAAAAGCTGTCATTTGCCCAGCCGCCGAGCGGGAGAGCTAAGAAGCGTACAGCCTGGCGACCCATTCGCCATAGCCGTTGTAGAGCTGGGTGGGGCGAGATTCGCCGGTGCCGAGCATACGCTCGCGGGCCTGGCTCCAGCGCGGGTGAGGAGTCTCCGGGTTCACATTCGCCAGGAAATCGTATTCGTGTGGTCCGACTGTATTCCAAAACGTTGCAGGCTGGCGGTCGGTCAGTTCGATGCGGACAATCGACTTCGCGCTCTTGAAGCCGTACTTCCACGGCAGGACCAACCGAACGGGAGCGCCATGTTGCTTGAGCAGCGGGTGGCCGTACATGCCGGTGGCGATAAAAGCCAGCTCATTGGTCGCTTCTGCCAGAGTCAGGCCCTCGTTATACGGCCAGGGAAAAGAATCATTGGCCTGGTGACTGGCCTCGTCGGGGCGGTGGAAAGACACGAAGCGGACAAACTTTGCTCCGGGCAACGGCTCGGCGCGGCGCAACAGGTCGGCCAGCGGAAAGCCGGTCCAGGGAACCGCCATGGCCCAGGCTTCGACGCAGCGATGCCGGTACACGCGCTGTTCGAGCGGAAAGGCATGCACCAGGTCGTCCATGTCGTAGGTGCGCGGTTTGGCGACCAGGCCGGCCACTTCCACGGTCCAGGGGAGCGGCTTGAACGCATCGATGTCGCGCCAGACGTTCTTGAAGCTGCTGAACTCATAGAAGTTGCAAAAGCGGGCCGCATCGACTTCGCGGGTCAACGGCCGGTCCACCTCGGCAAAGCGGGGGTTGGTTGCAGCGGGATAAAGTTTGTCGCCCACGGTGGCCGACTTGCCGCGCAGTAGAACATCGTCGTCGCTGCCGCCGAAGTGGCGCCACCAGAGCCAGCCTCCACCGGCGCCGATGGACAGGCCGCCCAGCCCCAGCCATTTCAGCCAGCGTCGCCTGGAAACGACCGCGGACTCGGGCGTGGCTGCGCGCTCCGGCAAGTTCCAGGGTTGCGACATCACGCTGTCTCCGGTGTTATTTTAGAAGCAACTCTATCTTACTTCCTGTCGCGCAAAAACGCGAGCAGATCGACGAATTCCTGGCGGGTCATGAGCTCAGGCAGGTTGGCGGGCATGATTGAAGTCGGCAAGGCATGACGCTCCTCGATGGCGGTGCGGTGAATCGTTTCCAATTTTCCCTGGGCGTCGGCGACGGTCACGGTGCTGTTCGGACCTTCTTCAACGATTAGCCCGGTGCGAACTTTACCATCGCGCGTCGTGATATGCCAGGCGACAAATTGCGGGGCAATCTCCTTGCTGGGATTGAGGATGGAGTCGATGAGCTTGTCGCGGCTCAAGGACGCGCCGATCTTGGATAAATCCGGACCGATGGCGCCACCGCGGCCGTCCACGCGATGGCAAACATAACACTGCGGGCCGCGCGGATGAAAGAAAAGCCGTTCACCGGCATGGGTATCCCCTTCACCGGAGAGGGCGCTGCGCCACTGGGCCTCGTTCCGCGGACGCGGTTGCAGCAAGGCTTGGAGTCGTTTCGCCTCCTCGGTGTTCTGCGCGGGACGCAGCGTGAACGCCAGTTGTTGGTAAATCTCCTGCCGCTCGGCCACGTGACCGGTGGGCGGGCTGGCGGAGTTTTTCCACCAGCCCTCGATTGCCTTCCGCACCCGAGGCTGATCGGCCGTTTCACGCAAGGAGCGCAGGACATCGCGCGCCATGGGCGCCTGCGCGAGGAGGTCAATCAGGATCCGCCGCGTGGCGACGGACGAGGGGGCCGAGTGCGCCAAGCCCATGACCGCCAGGCTACGCAGCTCCGGCTCTGCTTCCGCGTCAGCGGCAATCTCGCGCAGCAGTCCTTGAGCGGCATCATCGCTGCGCATGGCAAGCGTGCGCACCGTCTCGCGGCGAAGCGGACTGTCCGGGCCGGCGAGCAATTGCTTGAGCAGAGTCATGCGGAGGCCGGGGTGATCGGGACGAAGCATTTGCATGGCGATGGCACGTAGCGCAGGCGGTTGCTGCGCGTCTTGCACGACCTTGGCGATGTAATCTTCCCCCGCGATCTCATCGCCCGGCTTGCGCTTTTCGCCGCCGAGTAAGGCCCTGGTCGCCAGCGAAGCCTCAAACAATTCCCTCGTCACCGGCGGGCGCGAGGTTGCGGCATCAATAAGGCCGGCAAACTCTTTCAGGCGATCTTCGCCTACCCACTGGATGGCGGCACGGCGCACCTCCGGATCGGCATCCGCCAGAAACTTGGGCAGGGCCGCATGTGCTTCTGGTTCGCCCGTCTGCCGCAGCGCGACCAGAATGCCTACGCGCACCCGGGCATTGGCATCTTCCGCATGCTGCAGGAGCAAACCCACGTTCCCCGGCTGCCCCAGGCTGGAAAGTGCCGCACTGACAAGAAATGGATCCCTGTCCGCCAGCACCGGAATGATCGAGGCGAGCGCGTCGCGGCTGCGGAGTTGCAAGAGGGCCTGCATGCGCGCATAAGGAGAAGGATCGCTCAGGGCGCTGTGCAGTAATTTGGCTTCGTCGGTCTTTTCGGGAGCGGCAGGCAAGGGCATCGGCTCTGCACGCACATTTTGCGAAGGCTCCTTCATGCGCAATCGCCAAATGCGCCCCTTGCCGTGTACCGGGTAAGACTTATCCACCCAGTCGCTGATATAGAGCGCACCGTCGGGACCGGTAACCATGCCGACCGGCCGAAAGTCCTCCCCGCCGCTAACTACGGTCTCTGATTGCGACGTGAAGGACGCCCCCCTGGGGCTCAGTTGAAAGCGCTCGATCAGATGGTCACCCCATGAGGTAACGAGGAGTTTGCCCTGGTACTCGGACGGCAAGCCATGTGCCTTGTAGGGCACCACCGCGCAGGGCGCTTCCCCTGTGCCAGCGACCATGGGCAACGTGCCGGGTAGCTCGCCATTCCAGGCGGTGAATGGATGGAGCCCTTTGCGGCCGTTGCGATAGCGATAGCCATAGTCGCCGCCCTGGACAATGTGCAGCAAGCGACAGGGCCCGCGCGAATCGGGATCGTTGTCCACAGCGAACAACCGGCCCAGGGGGTCGATGCCTAGTCCGAAGGGATTCCAGAACCCTGTGGCGATGCGCATTAACTGGCTGCCATCTGGCCGGCAGCAATAAATGCTGCCGCCCTCTCCGCCGCCGCTCTGTGTGCTGCCGTCGGCGCCAACCAGTTTGTAAGGCAGACCCTCATTCTCTCCCAGGCCGAAGTACAGGTTTCCCAGGCGGTCGAAGGCAAAGCCGGACAGGCCGTTGTGCGGATAACGCGCGGACGTTTCCAGCCGGACAATGATCTTGCGCTCATGGGCCACGCCGTCGCCGACGGTATCGCGCAGCAAGTGCACGGCCGAGCGCGTGGCGAGATAGACAGCATCCCGCTCGCCGAGCGCGAGGCCCATGCTATCGCGAAAGCCTTCGGCAAACGTGTGGACCTTACGAGGCCGGCCGTTAGCGTCGAAATCAGCGAACACGCGAATCCGGTCGCTAGCTGGACCATGATAGCTCGCCGCGCGCTGATGCGTATTGTTTTCGATGACCCAGATGCGTCCCTGCCGATCCACGGCGATGCCTGTGGGCGTGACGATCTCCGGCTCCCTGGCGACGAGTTCCATTACCAGGCGATTGTCGATGCAGATGGGCGGGGCTGCCTGCAGAGTTGCCGCATAAAGAAAAAACGCGATGAGCAGGATACAGCGATTCGGAGCCATTTAGATTCCGCTTTCGGATGCGTCCGCAAAGCCTGATTGCCATTTCTGCCCGTTAAGCTACCACAGACGCGGTTCGATTGAAAGTTGTCGCGTTCCCACAATCGGCCTACTAGACTAAAGTATAGATGTTGTTCAATGGCGGAGCCTATTTGTAATGAGCACACTCTATCTGGGGCCTGACCTGGAAACTCTGGCGAGGGAGTTTGCTGCAGCACAGCGGTCTGCAGGCGGCGACTTCTTTGTGCCGGTGCCGGTGGCTGTCCCCAATGCATACATGACCAGGTGGCTCCAGCTCTGGTTGGCGCGGAAGAACGGCATCGTCATCAACTTCCAGTTCAAGCGTCTGGAAATGCTCATGTGGGAGCTGCTCTGCCAGGTCGATCTGCGCCGGCAGCCGGCGCCGCTTGAATTATTGAACGGTAATAGCTACCGCTTGATGATTTTGTCCATCCTGCTTGACGCCAAGGTGGGCGGCACGGATGTAGACCCGCTGCGGGATCACTTGCACCGGCACGGCGAGGAGCCGCGCCGCGATGTGTGCCGGCGGGCCTGGCAGCTTGCCGGGCGGCTTGGTGATCTCATTCGCGATTATGAATACCACCGGCAGCATGTGCTGATTCAAAAATGGCTGCGCGGGCAAGATGGCTACCCGAAGGACAGCCAGATCCGCCTCGAGCGCGCCCAACGCGCCCTCTTCCACCTGATCACGAAGGAACCCGACGGCTTGCGAGCGATCTTGAGCCGGAAAGCGAAGAGGCTCTTCAAGACGTTGCCGCAGTACGCGCACGAGGTCATGGAGCTGCCGGCCGCGGAACTGGCCGCGCCAAGCCAGCGTGTTATCCACGTCTTCGGCATCACGCAGATTTCCGCGATGCATATTGCCGTGCTGCGCTGGCTTGGCGCACGTTTTGATGTGCGGCTCTACTACCTCAACCCGCTCGTCAGTCGCTTCGTCCAGCAGCCGCTTGTTCCTGTGCTGGAAGAGAGTGCGTGGAAGGATGCGCCGCGCGTGCGCGCCACCATGCAGGCGCTGGCAAAACGCCTGCGGGAACCGCGCATGGCCGGCACTGCGGTGGAGGACGCGTTGCTCGGTGCCTGGTCGCGCGCCGGCGCCGAGAGCCTCGGCGGCATGGCGGAGATACTTAACGATCCACAGGCGTTTGCTGCGGAGTATCTGGCCGGCGGAACGGGCGGACTCTGGCAACCCGCCATGAGGACTTCCCTCAAGCAAAAAACTGCGACCGGCAAAAAATCGCTGGCAGGCTCGGCTGGCAAAGGGCTTTTTTCCGAACCTGTGCTGGCCTGCTTGCAAAACCACTTGCTCGGCAAAGCAACTGACGCAGAGAAAGTTTCTCAGGACCGTTCCCTCCAGATCGTCGCCTGTCCGGGGATTCTTCGGGAGGTGGAAACGGTTTACCAGAGCATCCTGCACAATCTCAGGGAAGACAGCAGCCTCAAGCAAACGGACATCGCCATTCTGGTCACCGACATGGCGCGCTATCGCCCGGTAATCCAGTCGGTTTTCGATCGCCGTCCGGGATTTGTGCATTACAACCTCGCGGATTTCACGGCGGCGGGCCTCAGCGCCTTCGGACACGGCGTGCTCGGGCTTCTGGACCTGGCCCTGGAATCGTTCACGCGCGCGCGGGTCTTCGCCGTGCTGCTCAACCCATGCTTTCTGGCGCGCCTGGGCGTCGAGCGCGATCAGGCCTTAGCCTGGTTCGAGTGGGCCGAGGAGTTGGGCATCTATCACGGCTGGGACGCCAAGGATAAGGAGGAGCGCGGCTATGCCGGCACGCCGCTCTATTCCTGGCAGCTGGGCCTGCGGCGGCTGCGGTTAGGCAGGCTCATGGATGCTGGCGCGGAACCATCCGCCACCGCTGTCCCCGCCTTCAAGGAGATTGTGCCCTTTGCCAATCTGGCCAGCAGCGACAAGGAGCAGCTCGATGATTTTTGCCGGGCCGTCGAGGGCTTGCTGCCGGCCTTGCATCGCCTGCGCGGCCTCAAACTTTCCGGCGGCCGCTGGGCGAGCGAGCTGCGCCGGCTGATCGATAACTTCCTCGACGTGCCTGAAGAGCGCCCGGCCGAGGCGGCCGTGCGCGACCAGCTCTTTCATACTTTGACGGAGCTGCATTATCTGGATTTGCTTGCCGGCGCCGAGAACCGCCAGCCGAAGCTGCCGCTGTCGCTCATGCGCGAGTTTGTCGCGGACAACCTCGCCTGTGTCGAGGGCAGGCGCGGCGACCTCTTGACCGGCGGCGTCACCATTTCGGCGCTGCGGCCGTTCCGGCCGATACCTTTCCGAATCGTGTACATTGTCGGGCTCGGCGAAGGCGCCTTTCCAGGCAGCGACGTGCCTTCCACTTTCGATCTGCACTCGCGGGAACGCTTGCTGGGCGATATCCGCCCGGTGGAAGCAAACCGCTTTGTCCTGTTTGAGGAATTGCTTGCCGCGCGCGACAAGCTTTATCTCCTTTACGACTGCCGGGATCTGCAGAAAGATCAGACGCTGCATCCGTGCGGCCCGCTCAATCAACTGCGCCGCTACCTCGCCGAGCACATCACCGGTGGCGAATTCAAGATTACTCCCGCGCCATTATGCGGCAATGATGTTAAATGCCTTGGTTACGAGGAAAGCAGTTACACCGACGTGCTGATCAACTATGACGAAAGCGAGCGCTTGCAGGCGCTCCAGATTGCACGGCGCGGCGCTGCCCTGAAGCTGGATGCCGCCCTCGAGTTGGATCTGCAGCGACGCCTGGATGGGGCCCGGCGCGATTTCTCCCTGCCGGCCACAGCCGCCGGCGGCAAGACCGCGGTCCCCACTGTGCGCCTGGCTGAGCTGCGGGGCTTTCTGCGCTCGCCTGCGGAAGCCGCACTGAAACGCCATCTGCGCCTGGAGGATGAGGAAGAGCCCGAGGCGGCCGATGCTGAGCCTTTCTCTACGCCGTCGCCGCGCGATCATTGGCTCATACGGAGCGCACTGCAGGATTTCGTCGCGCGCGCAACCGCCGGCAGCGTGACCGAGGCGCTCCAGTCCTGGCCCGAGCGTTTTACCATGCTGTACGAAGCCTGGCGCTTGCGCGGCCGGGTGCCCGACGGTGCTTTCGCCGAAGCCGATCGCTCCCGCTTCGAACAACAACTGCGGCAGCGTATTGAGGGCGCGGATGGCCTGGGCGACTTCGTGGCAGCTAGACGGCAAGCGGAATGCTGCGGACCTCTCCTGCTCGGCGAAAGCCTGACCCCGCTGGGCGCCCGCCGGCGCTTTCCGGCCCTGCTCTTGTTCCTGCCGCAAGAAGTGCGCGTCGTCGGCTCCTTGGCCCTGGCCTGGCGGAGTGGGGATGCCTTCGAAGTCCTTGTCCTCTCCAACGTCTCAGGGCGAAACATTTCCGAGCAGGATATTTGCTACCCGTTGCTGGAACCGTTCCTCTTCTATCTGGCCCTCAGAGCCGGCACCGCCGCCGGCGACGGCCCATCTTCCGCCGAGTGGCTCGGCGACCGGGAATTCCGCGTGCATGTGTCCCACCAGCAAGGCATCACGAGTTTCGCCTACGCCGCCGCGGATGTTTCTCCGGCCGAGGCGCGGGCTTATCTCGCCCAGGCGATCGCCGACTTTCTGGATCGAAGCAGTTTTGAGGTGTTGCCATTTAATCTCATCGTGCAGGACAAGAATCTCAAACAGGCTTATATCCTGCCGGACGGCGCCGCGCCTGCGGAGCAGCTTCGCGAGGGCTACCGCCGGGAGCTGGAGGATGCATACGAGCAAGATCAGGACAAGGATGATCACCCGACCCAGTACACTGCGGAACTGGTGCAGCTGGTCGACTTGCCCGTCGCGCAGGATGCTTTTGACAAGGTTCGGCGCCGCTTCCGTCTCCTCGACCGCGGTCCGGCGCGAATCCGGGGCCAGGAGGAGAGCCGGGCGTGAACATCGATCTGGAACGTCACGGTGTCATCGAGGCGTCGGCCGGCACCGGCAAAACGCACACGCTGCAGGAGCTGGTCCTCCGCCTGCTCCAGGAAGGCAAGGCCCGGCTCGAGGAAATCCTGCTGGTGACGTTCACCGAGAAGGCGACCGGGGAATTGAAAGCCCGCCTGCGCCAGGCGCTGGAGCAGTCTTGCCAGGCACTGCCCGAAGAGCGGCAGCGCTTTCAGGCCGCCCTCGACGCGTTCGATCAGGCCCAGGTGTACACCATCCACGCCTTCTGCCAGCGCGCCCTTCAGGAATACGCGCTGGAAAACCGTCACGAGCAGCACCTGCAGTTGGTCAACGATCGCGATCTGCTCGAGCCGTGCCTGCGCGAAATCCAGCGCAAGCACTGGCGCGAACAGTATGGCGAGCGCATGCGCGACGTCCTGGAACTGGCCGGCTACAACGGCTCGACCGGGGGAGCAGAGACCTGGGAGAAGCTCGTGCAGGACCTGGCGCTACGCTATCGCCCCGGATGCAAACACCTGCTCCGCCCCGAATGCCGCGATGACTGGGCGGCGCTTGTGGAGCAGCGCGAAAAAAATATTCTTGCCTCGCTCCGTCGCTGGCGTGAGCTGGCCGGGCCTTTTCCTTCCGACAACGTCGAGGACCATCCCTGGAGTATCGGCTTCCGGCAGCTTGAGGAGTCGCCGCGAACTCGGGAGCCGCGCCATGACAAGCTCTTGCTGCCCCTGCTTCGGCTCCTTGCCGGCAGCGCAGACCAGCAATCGCCGGCCACCTTCCAGCGCTTCCTTGAATTCAGCGAGAAGGCGAGCTCCTTTGATAAGCATGGATTTCTCCTCCTCTCCGATGCCCTGATAAGCGATAAGGCACGGACGCAGCTTGACAGCTTGTGCCCGAACCTTGGCCAGGTCGTGAAAGAACTGGAGGCCCTCCGCCAGGACGCTTCCGCCACCGCGCTCCGGCACCAGCTTTCCGTCCGCACGGTCCTTGAACTGCAGAAATTCCTGGCTGAGCACAAGGCCGAGCGCGGTCTGCAGAGCTTTGATGACATGCTCACGGCGCTGGCCGCCTCGCTCGATCCACAGCAAAACCCGCATGCCGAGGCGCTGTGCGAGTGCCTCCGCCGCAAGTATCGCTATGCCATTGTCGACGAGTTTCAGGACACCGACCCGATTCAGTGGGACATCTTCAAACGCATCTTTGTCACCGGCGCGCCCGAGCAGCGTCTTTTCGTCGTCGGCGATCCGAAGCAAGCGATCTTCGGCTTCCGCGGCGCCGATGTGCATGCTTATCAGGTGGCGCGAGAAGAGTTGACCCGCGATTTCCAGGCTGTCTCATATCCCCTTGACGTCAACTGGCGGTCCTGTCCCGATTTGATTGCGGCACTCAATGAGCTGTTTCAAAAAGGAGACTGGTTCAAGGACACGGGCATCGACGTCGCTGCCGTGCGCCCGCCGCCCGCCGAGCAACAGCGTTATCGCCTTATGGCCGACGACAGCAAACGACCGGCGCTGTGTGCCGTGGACTTGCGTGCGGCGGAGAAACTGGTTCAGGCGCGGCGGCAGAACGCCTTTTTCATTGCTGAGGAGATTTGCCGGCTTCTGGCCGGCGCCGATGGCCGACCGGCAATGGAGGTGCAGCGGGCCGACGAAGAGCCCCGGCCATTGAACGCAGGCGATTGCTGCATTCTCGTCTCCCGGCGCCGCGAGGCGCAACCCATCTGCGCGGCCCTGCAAGACCGCAACATCCCGTATTCCTTCTACAAGCAGCCCGGGCTGTGGCAGTCGCCGGAGGCGATTCATCTCGATTACCTGCTGCGCGCCCTTGGCCGCCCGGATGATCCGCGGGCCTTTCACAAGGCGCTGCTCACGCGCTTCTTCCGCATTCGGCCGGACCAACTCAGCGCCTGCGAGCAATTGCCGGCCCGTCATGACGTCCGCACCTTTTTTGACCGGTGGCTGGAGTTGGCGGAAAAACGGGATTGGGCGCAGCTCTTTCAAGCCATATGCCGCGACACCGGGGTGCTCTTTCACGACCTGGAGCAGCCGGACGGCGAACGCCGTCTGGCCAACTTCCGTCTCATCCTGCAAACGCTGGTCCAGGCGGCGTATGCCCAGGATCTCGACCTGCTTGGCATCCTGGAGCTGCTTCGCGACAAACGACGCAGCGATGACGACAACAATATTCAGCCTGTGGAGACGGAGCAACCCAGGGTCCAGATCATGACCATCCATGCCAGCAAGGGGCTGGAGTTTCCGGTGGTTTTCCTGGCCGGAGGCTTTACCCAGGGCCGATCAAACGGTTGCCTTACCTATCGCCAGGACGGCCAACTCGTTTTTGATCTTTGTCCCGATGACGAAGCCAAGGCGCTCGCGAAGCGGGAACAGGAGCATGACGAGCGGCGACTCCTTTATGTCGCTTTGACCCGGGCTATTTTCAAGCTGTACGTCCCCAGGCTCACGGCAGACGGCAAGTATGGGCAGAAGCCTGCTCTCGTGAGCATTGTGGCCCCCGCCCTGGACGCGGCAGACGTGGAGACGATCCCCGCCGTCCCTGAACAAGCGGTTTCGCTTTCCCCGCAGTTTGCTGCGGCACCTGCGCCGGCAACACCGCGGGTGCTGACGGCAAGCGAAGTGTTCCCGAGGCTGCCCGGGGATTTATCGAAACGCCTCATCACCATGCGCTCGTTTTCTAGCCTGCACCGGCAGACCGTCTTTCAACCCGAGCAAGGCCCGAGCTTCGCCGCAGAATCGGCGCGCAGCGACGACGAGCGCCCGGATGTCCTGCCGGCGGAAAATTCCGTGCGCGGCCCGGGCTTCGGCAGCCTGGTTCACGATGTGCTCGAGGACATCTGCTTTGCCGAAGTTGGCGCTGCGGCCGGGCCGGACACGCTCTTGCAAGACGGCACTCCATCGTGCTTGCTCATCGATCGCCGCGTGGAGTGGTATTTGCCGGAAGTGAGCTCACGGCTGCGCGGCGACGCCCTTCGTGCTGCCTGCCGGCAGCAGGCCGCCGAACTCATCTGGAACACCTTGCACACCCCGCTGCGGGCGCTGGGCGGGCCCTTATGGCAAATTCCGGGACAGGATCGGCTGCAGGAGTTGGAATTCCACTTCCCGGAGCGCCAAGGTCCTCCCCCCGCGGAGATAACGCGCTCCGAAGGCTTTTACACCGGCTTCATCGACCTGGTGTTCCGCAAGAACAAACAATATTACCTGGTGGACTGGAAGACCAACACCCTAGCGGCTTACTCGCTCCAGGATATCACCCGAAGCATGCGCGAAAGCGATTACCATGCGCAGTACGAGCTCTATTTGCAGGCGCTCGCGCTCTGGTTGAAACGGGCACACGGCGGCGCCTTCGATTTCGCGCGTGCGTTCGGCGGCGTCTATTATCTTTATCTTCGCGGCATGAATGGCAAGGACGAGACTACTGGCGTCTTCTTCCATCGGCCTGGCGGAGACGCACGGCTTGCGGGTGCGACGGCTTAGTGAGGAAAACCTGGGACAATGATCTCCTTGTTGGTGTCTACGAAGGGATTGAAAATGGCGAACGATTGCATGCGCCACTCCCCGTCTTCCAGCACGAAACGGGCGCGGCACAGGTAATGAGTCCCGCTATTCCAGTTGCCTTTTGGTTTTACTATGAACAGCATGTTGGCGCTGCGCTCTGCGCGGGAAATGTTTTCGGCTTCAAAATCCCAGACCACTACCTCGGTGACATCGCCGCGGCTCATGATATCTTGCAACTTTTGCCGCGCCGATTCCCGGCTGGTTCCATGATAATCAAAGTCCCGGGAAGTATGACTGATGATGGTATTGACGTCATGTCTTTCCACGGCGGCCGCCATGGCCTCAACGGCGTGCTGAATGCGTTTGGCATCGGTCACGCCGAAATGGCTGAGCAGCCAGACGCCGCCGATCAGAGCGATCGCGACCAGGACGGCAATGAAGAGTTTGCCCTGCTTGGTGCGCCACCAAGCAACGCCGAGAATCACCGCCAGAGCCGCCAGGACTGCATAGACGAACGTCGGATCGTCAACCAACCAACTTGGCATGGTGCACCCACTTCAGGGCTCAGGCGTCGGCCATATCGGACGGCGGCCTTGGGGAAGCCTTGGGCGACTCGCGCCGGGCCGGGCCCGGCGTTCGGAAGAAGACGTATGCCGTCGCGATCAATCCCAGGGCGCTGGCCAGCGCTGTGCGACGCAGCGTCGTGTCGCGGGCGAAAACCACAAGCACCCGCGACGCTATTGTATTCTCCACCCACGGCGCCACGATTACCAGCAAAATCAGCCCGGCCGAGATCAGGAGCAGCAGTCGATAGAGGAGCCAGGCGAACCAGCTTCTATGTCCGGGGACAGGCATCGGCACCTCTTGATTTCGCGGGGAGTGGGTGATGGTGAAAGGAGTAAAGGGAAGCGCAGGCACGGCCGCTTCAATAGTGCTGAGTACCGAGTACCGAGTACCGAGTACCGAGTACCGAGTACCGAGTACCGAGTACCGAGTACTGAGTACTGAGTACGTACTGAGTACTGGGTACTGGGTACTGCGTACTCGGGACTTCGTCCTGACCCTCTCAGTCCTTCATCTCCATCTCGCCGGCCACAACTCCGCTCCATATCGGGCCGCGCCGCCCAGTTCCTCCTCAATCCGCAGGAGCTGATTGTACTTGGCGACGCGGTCGGTCCGGCTGGCGGAGCCGGTCTTGATCTGGCCGGCATTCGTGGCCACGGCAATGTCGGCAATCGTCGTGTCCTCGGTCTCGCCGCTGCGGTGGCTGATGATCGTCGTGTAGCGGTTGCGCCGCGCCAGTTCGATGGCATCCAGCGTCTCGGTCAGCGAGCCGATCTGGTTCACCTTCACCAGGATGCTGTTGGCGGCCCCCTTGTCGATCCCTTCTTGCAGCCGCTGGACGTTGGTCACAAACAGGTCGTCGCCCACGAGTTGCACTTTTTCGCCAAGTTCTTTGGTCAGTTTCTGCCAGCCCGTCCAGTCGTCCTCGGCCAGGCCGTCTTCGATGGAGCGGATCGGCCATTTCGCGCACAGCTTCTTCCACAGGTCGATCATCTCATCCGACGTGGCCACGTAGTCCGGCCGGCTCTTGAAGAAGCGGTAGCCGGTCTTGCCTTTCTTCTTGGCCTCGTCCCAGAGCTCCGTGGACGCTGGGTCGAGGGCGAAGACGACCTGCTCGTTCAGCTTGTAACCGGCCTTCTCGACGGCGAGACCGAGCACCTCCAGAGCTTCGTCGCTGCTTTTGAGGTCCGGAGCAAACCCGCCCTCGTCGCCCACGGCGGTGTTCAGGTGCCGATCGTGCAGGACGGTTTTCAAACTGTGAAAAATCTCCGCCCCCATGCGCAGCGCTTCGCGAAAGCTCGGCGCGCCCAGCGGCATGACCATGAATTCCTGGAAATCGACGTTGTTGTCCGCGTGCTTGCCGCCGTTGAGAATATTCATCATCGGCGCCGGCAAGGTCCTGGCGTTCGTGCCGCCCAGGTAGCGATACAAAGGCAGTCCCGTCGAGGCCGCTGCCGCCTTGGCTACCGCAAGCGATACCCCCAGCACCGCGTTCGCCCCCAGCTTGCCCTTGTTCGGCGTTCGATCCAGCTCGAGCATGAGCCGATCGAGGGCGGCCTGGTTGAACGGATCCATGCCCTTGAGCACGGCGGCGATCGACTCATTGACATTGCGAACCGCCTGAAGGACCCCTTTGCCGAGGTAGCGCTTCTTGTCGCCGTCGCGCAACTCGACCGCTTCATGGGCTCCCGTACTGGCGCCGCTGGGCACGGCTGCGCGCCCAAGCGTGCCGTCACACAGCCGTACATCCACTTCGACCGTCGGATTCCCCCGACTATCCAGAATTTCACGCGCCTGGATGGATTCAATCGACATGCGAACCCTCAGCAGTCAGTAGCCAGTAGTCAGTAGCAGGATGTCACTGGTCATTGGTCATTCGTCATTCGCGAAGGCGAATGAGCAATGGTCAATACCTTCAGATCCTGCTACTGACTACTGACTACTGGCTACGGACTAATTTTCAAGAAGAAGGGACTCCGGCGGGGTCGCAGCAAGATCCGCTCTGCGGTGCTGTGCTTCCGGGTGCAATAGACAGCGAGCGGTGCGGGGAGGAATCTAAGTGCCGGAGTCCCTTGCAAGTCGGCCGCAGGAACCAATCCGCTAACCGTGGGCGGGGTACACACGGTTGCGGAGTCGGCTGCGCTGGTGACAGACGCATCAGGGCGTCTCCCTCGTCGTTCGCGGGAACATGCCACCAGTCGACCACGTCCATGCGGCCGGGGTTTGGGAAGTTGGGCAAGCAGGCGTTGTTGGTCGTGTTGCCAAAGGAATTATCGGCGGGCGGTCCCGTCCACTTGAGGCGCGGCGGGCGATTTGGCAAGCTGACGAAACTTGGCGAAGACTCTTCGGGAAGTGCTGATTGTACAGACCAGCCGTTAGTGGGTAAGGGAGAGGGCCATTCCTCTCCCTCCCCGTTGTCGCGAGAGGGTCATTTCCCTCTATTTACCGGCGTGCCCCGTTAGGGCACCGGGCGACCCCATAGCAAGAGCCCCCGAGGGGGC
>Ga0185299_10000542_pt1 | contig 97863 bp, 98 predicted proteins | sample PaiPotPPA55metaG_FD_128002 | JGI IMG/M metagenome (GOLD analysis project Ga0185299, IMG submission 128002) | Iron sulfur acid spring bacterial and archeal communities from Banff, Canada, to study Microbial Dark Matter (Phase II) - Paint Pots PPA... ... | reverse complement strand
GCGTGAAATTTCGGCCTCCGGATTCGAGGATCACACGCTCGGCGGCGTCCAGAATCCGATCCCGATCAATTTCCTTTTTCCGCGTCAAAATTAACCCCTTGCTTTTCCGACTGATCAGTCGCATAACTATTTTCGACTGATCAGTCGGATTACCACGCCGGTGTGCGCGGTGGAAGCTGGTCTCTCAATTTGCGGAGAGGACTGCATGAATCCGACGGACACCGCACCCATACGCTGCCGCTGATTGTGGTTCTAGGTGTCATCACCGCCTTCGATACAATGGCGATCGACCTGTATCTGCCGGGCTTCCGCGACATCGGACGTTCTCTCGGAGCAAACCCCGGCACGATGCAAACATCTCTCTCCGTGTTTGTCGGCGGAGCCGCTATCGGACAACTTCTGAAGAGGACAGAAATATGAACAACAATTTACCCGCAGCAGCCTTCGGGCATTTTGTTTTGAAGGTTGATGATATTGATATTAGTTATCAATTTTATACAAAATTGGGCCTGCGTCCATTTGGGATATTTCCAGATTTGGCGGTCATCGAATTGCGAGGTGGAACGCACATTTTGCTTTTCAGTAAAAATGATGAATTGCCATCTTCACTAAGTTCTAGCCATCTTGGCCAGCGCGGCGGCGCTTCTTTTAATGAACGACTCGACTTGATGATTGACGGCAAATCTAGGAGCGATCTGGAACTGTATAGGGCGACTCTAATGGAAAAGGGATTGTCGGTAGATGCAATTGCTCAAGACCAATTTTTTGGTCACGACTACTTCCAGTTGGTCGATCCTGATGGCAATGGCATAACGGTCTATACCAGCCACACAGGAGAGTTATCAGTTTAGAGTCCGGGGTTTGAGATCTCCAAAAATCAAAAATCCTGCACCAGAATTTCGGACCAACAATTCCAATCGTTTAGCCCGTGCAGAAATTAGGTGCATATCTGAGCCCATGTCGCATCATGGCACTTTTCGGACCTGAGCGGCCAAGCTGACGATGTCAGTTCACCGGGGTAAAGCGGACTTCTTGGTTACACGCGTCGGAGTCCGAGTCTGACCCCATGGGCGACATCGGCGGTCTTACGGTGACAGTGCACTCAATTGACGATTACGGCCGGTCGGTCGACCGAACCGCCGCGGCCGAAGGCGGCAGCGCGAGCTTTTCAAGCTGATGCAGCTTGCGCTTCCGCCAGATCGACCCCACGGTGAGAACGATCACCGCGCCCAATACCGAGGCGATGTACTCGACGAGATCGCCGTCCACGCTGAAGTGCGGCGAGACGCCGAACACCGCCGAGGTGGCGTCGAGACTGAATACGATCTGGCCGTCGAGCAGGCGTTTCAGCACTGGCTGCACCGCCGGATCGGTCGCGATCACCTCGCCCGCGATCCAGCCCAAGAGCGTCGCGCCGAGCCAGACCAGGATTGGAAAGCGGTCGAGCACCATCATGATCAAGGCGGCGCCGGCGATGATGATGGGAATTGAGACCGCAAGCCCGAGGATCAATAGCGGCAGCTGGCCGTTGGCGGCGGCCGCGACCGCGATCACGTTATCGAGGCTCATCACGATGTCGGCGATCACGACGATCCGGATCGCGTGCCAAAGCGAGGTGCCCGCGGTGACGCTGTCGCCTTCATCCTCCGGGACCAGCAGCCTGGCGGCGATCACGAGCAGCGCCAGCCCGCCGACCAGTTTCAGGTAGGGCAGCACCATCAGCCTGGCGACGATGCCGGTGAATGCGATCAGCAGCACCACCGCGATGCCGGCGCCGATCACCATGCCCCACAGCCGCTGCCGCGGCGCGAGCCCGCGGCAGGCCATCGCGATCACAAGCGCGTTGTCGCCGGACAACAGGACGTTGATCCAGATGATCTTGCCGACCGCGAGCCAAAAGGCCGGCGTCTGCATGTCGGCGTGGATTTGAGCGAGGAACGCGCCGATGTCAGCGGGACCCGCGACCTGCAGCAGCCAATTCACGATAGCCTGCCCCTTCGGCTAAACCGGCCGTCCCCCGCGCCCGTCTCTTTGTTCGAGCATGATCTTTTCGGAAAACCGGTTCCCACCCTCGGGTCAAGCCCGAGGGCATGCTTTTCCGGATCATGCTCTAACTAGACCCGCGCACCCGCGGCGCTGTCAATCAGCCGACGATTTCGTTGCCGGAGAAAAACTGGGCGATCTCGATCGCGGCCGTCTCCGGCGCGTCCGAGCCATGCACCGAATTCTCGCCGATCGAATTTGCGTGCAGCTTGCGGATCGTGCCGTCAGCCGCCTTGGCAGGATCGGTCGCGCCCATGACGTCGCGATGCCTGAGCACGGCGCCCTCGCCTTCCAGCACCTGAACCACTACCGGACCGGAAATCATGAAATCCACCAGCTCGCCGAAAAACGGCCGCGCCTTGTGGACGGCGTAGAAGGTTTCGGCCTGCTCGCGCGTCATCCGGATGCGCTTCTGGGCGACGATGCGAAGTCCCGCCTTCTCGATCAGCGCATTGATCGCGCCCGTCAGATTGCGCGCGGTCGCGTCGGGCTTGATAATCGAAAAGGTGCGTTCAATCGGCATGATTTCGTCCTTGCAAAGCGTGGGTTTAAGCGTTGCCGGGCTTATATCGGCGCCATCCCAATACGGCAAGCAAGACGGCAAGCGAGACGGCGCCATCCGCAGGGATCGCCGGGGCGGCCATGGATTAAGGTGAATTACAACAATTTCACCGAGATGAACCCTCTCTGCAACCGCCATCCCGGTTTCGTTCACCTTCGCGGGCGTAGGCTTCCGATCAAGCCAGCGCACCGCGGATGTCGCGGGCGTTGGAAGCGCAGTTTCACCGACGGCGCCGGTGGCGCCGAACCCTCGAGGAGACGACCATGTTTCGTAAACTCTCGCTTGGTGCAGTTGCCGCGGTTTCGCTGGGTGCGGCCGCGCTGGCGCCGACCTCCGCCTCGGCCTGGGGCGGCTGGCATGGGGGCTGGCACGGTGGTTGGCATCGCGGTTGGGGCTGGGGCCCCCGCCTCTATGTCGGCGGCCCGGCCTATTTGGGTCCGGCTTACAGTTATGGTTACGGCGGCTGCTACGCACGGCAACTGGTCCCGACGCCGTGGGGCCCCCGCTGGCGCCTGGTCAATCGCTGCTATTGATCCGAATGGTGCAATCCCTGGTGTGCAAAGCCCCGGCCCCTTAGCCGGGGCTCTTTCGTTGCCTGGTCCGATCAAATGGAACCGACCGCAGCTTGCCTTATCGGCAGACGGATCGTCGTGGTAGTGGAAACAAATTCGCCCCGAATGACTTATCCCAGCAACCTGAGCAAATTTGAACAACAAGCGAACACGTGATGGGTAACCAGACCGCCGACGACGGTGAACAGATCGACGGCAAGACAAACCGATCGATCCGCGACGCTATCGGAGAAAGGCTGCAGCAGAGCCTTCGCCCGGACAATTCGCGGATGTCACCCGACCTCGAACATCTGATGGAAGAACTGCGCTGGCGCGACAGTGGCGACCGCTTACGGTCTTAACCGTAACGAAGTGTCGGCATTTGACGTTTCCGCGGACGAAAATTTCGCGCACAAACCGGTTGCGTTTGGCGGCGGCAGCGGTGACAACGCCGCATGCTTTCAATCACCGACATCTCGGTCCGGATTGCCGGACGGCTTTTGATCGATCATGGCACAGCCCAGATCGTGCCCGGCGCGCGCGTCGGTCTGGTCGGCCGCAACGGCGCCGGTAAATCGACGCTGTTCCATGCCATTCGCGGCGAGTTGCCGACCGAGACCGGCAGCATCGCCATTCCGCCGCGCTGGCGCGTCGGCTCTCTGGCGCAGGAAGCCCCGAACGGGCCCGAAAGCCTGCTTGATGTCGTGCTCAGGGCCGACCTCGAGCGCGATGCCCTGTTGCGCGAGGCCGACACCGCCCATGATCCGCACCGGATCGCGGAAATCCAGACCCGGCTTGTCGACATCGACGCCCATTCGGCGCCCGCCCGCGCGGCCGCGATCCTGAGCGGGCTCGGGTTTTCGACCACCGACCAGGCCCGGCCATGCCAGGAGTTTTCCGGCGGCTGGCGGATGCGCGTTGCGCTCGCGGCGACGCTGTTCGCCGCACCCGACCTGCTGCTGCTGGACGAGCCGACCAACTATCTCGATCTCGAGGGCACGCTGTGGCTCGAAGACCATCTTGCGAATTATCCGCGCACCGTCATCGTCATCAGCCATGACCGCGATCTGCTCGACACTTCAGTCGACCAGATCCTGCATCTCGACCGCGGCAAGCTGACGCTCTACCGCGGCACCTACTCCTCCTTCGAGGAGCAGCGCGCCACCCGCGAGATGCTCGACGCCAAGCACGCCAAGCGGCAGGAGGCCGAGCGCAAACGGCTGCAGGCTTTTGTGGATCGCTTCAAGGCCAAGGCCTCGAAAGCGCGCCAGGCGCAGTCGCGCGTGAAAATGCTGGAAAAGATGAAACCGGTCGCCGCACTGGTGACGCAGGACGTGCGGGAGATATCCTTCCCGGCGCCGGAAAAAATCTTGTCGCCGCCGATCATCGCGGTCGACAATGTTTCGGTCGGCTATGATCCGAAACATCCGGTGCTCAACCGCGTCACCTTGCGGATCGATAACGATGACCGCATCGCGTTGCTCGGCTCCAACGGCAACGGCAAATCGACGCTGGTGAAATTGCTGGCCAATCGCCTGGCGCCGTTCTCGGGCTCGATCACGCGCGCGGACAAGATTTCCATCGCCTATTTCGCCCAGCATCAGCTCGACGAACTGAACGAAGACGGCTCGCCCTACGACCACGTCCGCAAGCTGATGCCGGACGCCCCGGAAACCAAAGTGCGTGGGCGCACCGGCGCCATCGGCTTTTCCGGCAAGGCCGGCGACACGTTGGTGAAGAGCCTGTCGGGCGGCGAAAAAGCCCGGCTGTTGCTGGGTCTTGCGACCTTCTTCGGCCCCAACATGATCATCCTCGACGAGCCGACGAACCATCTCGATATCGACAGCCGCGCCGCCCTTGCCGAGGCGATCAACGAATTTCCCGGCGCCGTCATCATGGTCTCGCACGACCGCTATCTGATCGAAGCCTGCGCCGATCAATTATGGGTGGTCGCCGACCATGCGGTGACGAGCTATGACGGCGACCTCGACGATTACCGGCGGATGGTGCTTTCCTCGCGCGGCATGCGCACCAATTCGCGCGACCGCGCCGGCAACGGCCGCGACAAGCCACCGCGGCGCAGAAACGAAAAGCGCGTTCCGTTGAAGCAGAAGATTTCGGAGGCCGAAGCCGAGATCGCGCGCATCAACGGCATCATCTCGAAAATAGATACCGCGCTCGCGCTGCCGGATTTGTTCAAGCGCGACCCCAAGCAGGCGGCGCAACTCACCAAGGCGCGGGCGGGAGCCGAGAGCGCCTTGCTGCGCGCCGAGGAAGAATGGCTGGCGGCAAGTTCGCAGTATGACGACGCCGCCGGCTAGCTAGCGTGGGATGAGTTTTGATTGGATCAGCTTGTCGGCGGGCTCTGTTCACCTCTCCCGTTGGGAGAGGTCGGCGCACAGCGCCGGGTGAGGGGTTACGGTCTCGCGTGTTAGAGCGGTGCCCCCTCACCCGATTTGCTGCGCAAATCGACCTCTCCCCAATGGGGAGAGGTGGACCGATTGCGCGGACGGACCGATTCAATCAAAATTCATCCCGCTCTGGCTGAGCCGATTTACGAGGATTGCGGACGAAGCATCACGTCGCCGCCGGCTTCTTCTTCGCTTTGGGCTTGGCCACCTTCGGCGCCACCGGCGCTTGAGGCGAGCCCTCGATCGAGGTCAGCCGTCCTGCCGTGAAGGTATAGATTCCGGCGCGCTGACCTTGCGTGTAGGTGATGACCGCCACCCGATCGCCGCGCCCGTTGTTGGAAATGCTGACGTTGCCGGGCGCGCCGATACCGCGCACGACGTCGCATTCGGTGTGGCCGAGCGCCACCGTTCCATTGGTCGAGGGCACCGGCGGCGCGCCGGCGGCGCCCTCCGTCAGCGCATTGGCGTCGGCCGGTCCCGCCGGTGGCGCCATTCCCGGGCAATACCCTTCCGCGCTCACCAGGTCCGCCGCCGTTACCGGCTTGTCGGGAGTTAGCGGCGGCGCTTCGATGTTTCGGATGAACAGCCTGCCCGAGCGCGAAAACCAATCGGCGTCTTTCGAGAGGATATCGGACGAAAACATGTCAGATACGCCGCCTGAGCAGCCCGCGATGACCGGGGCCAGCACAAGCAACGCCAACAAACGTTTTCGATGGGCGCTTTTGTCTCGCACGATAATCTAAATTCCCACCCCGTCCGGTCGCATGACCGCCAAAATATCAGCGGTTTGGCGAAAAGATGATGCGCTGTCCAGAAATTCACCGCGCGGTCGGGCGCAAACCGGGTCCGGCTTCGGCTGACCGCGCTCTACAGCGTTATGACTCTTCTTCGAATCGTCATCCCGCTCTATCCCTTTGTTTGAGCATGATCTTTTTCGGAAAACCGCTACCCACTTTTCCGGATCATGCTCTAAGCACTTGTCCCACCACCACTTTGCGGCACGACCGTGGCTGTGCGCAAGCACGCCGCCCGAAACCACAAGAATATCATTAATTGCCTGATATCGCTAATCCCGCCGCTGCCAGCGGCCCCGCTCGTCGGCCTGCCAATAGGTAACCTCGAACCCCCGCGCCTTGCAGTCGGTCCAGGCGCCCCTCGCGGCGGCGAGCGCATCGCTGTCATCGCCGTTGAACACCAGAACCATCCGCTCATAGGCGTCCGCATCCGCCGGCAAGGCGGCATTGTCGATCAGAAACCTGACATTGGCCCGGTTCGGATTTGCCTCTTCCACCACCAGCACGATCGGCTGATCCTCCGCATCGCCCGAGCGCCAGGTCGCGTGCGGCAAGAACGAATCGTCGCGATAGGTCCACAAATGCGCGTCGAGCGCATCGCTGCGCTCCTGCGATGTCGACTGCACCACGACGCGCCAGCCGCGCTCCAGCGATTTCTCGAGCAAGGGCGGCAAGACGCTTTCGAGCGACATGTTCTGCAGATGATAGAACAGGGCTTCCGTCATCCGGTTTCAGCTATTTCTCAGCTATTTCTCAGTTATTTCTTGGCTTCGTAATATTCCGCGACCAGCCGCTCCAGCAGCCGAACGCCGAACCCGGAACCCCAACTCTGATTGATTTCGGTTTTCGGCGCGCCCATTGCCGTTCCGGCGATGTCCAGGTGCGCCCATGGCGTGTCGTCGACGAAGCGCTGCAGGAATTGGGCGGCGGTGATCGAGCCGCCGTTGCGGCCGCCGGTGTTCTTGACGTCGGCAAACTGCGAATCGATCAGCTTGTCGTATTCCGCCCCGAGCGGCATGCGCCAGACCCGTTCGCCGGTCGCCTGCCCGACCTTGCTCAACCGCTCCGCCAATTCGTCGTTGTTTGAAAACAGCCCGGCATATTCGGTGCCGAGCGCGACCATGATCGCGCCCGTCAACGTTGCGAGATCGACCATGAATTTCGGCTTGAACTTCTTCGCCACGTACCAGAGCACGTCGGCCAGCACCAGGCGGCCTTCGGCATCGGTATTGATGATCTCGATGGTCTGGCCGGACATCGACGTCACGATATCGCCGGGGCGCTGGGCATTGCCGTCGGGCATGTTTTCGACAAGCCCGATGGCGCCGACCGCGTTGACCTTTGCCTTACGTGCCGCCAGCGCCTGCATCAATCCGACGACGCAGGCGGCGCCGCCCATGTCGCCCTTCATGTCCTCCATGCTGGCGGCGCCCTTGATGGAAATGCCGCCGGTGTCGAAGCAAACGCCCTTGCCGATGAAGGCAACCGGCTGATCGCCGCGCTTGCCGCCATTCCAGCGCATGATCACGGTGCGGCCGGGCTGGGTCGAACCCTGGGCAACCCCGAGCAGCGCGCCCATTCCGAGTTTTTTCATGGCCTTGACGTCGAGGATCTCGACGTCGACACCGAGCTTGCGAAGTTGCGCGGCGCGGCGCGCGAATTCCACGGGGAACAGGACGTTGGGCGGCTCGTTGACAAGGTCGCGCGCGGTGATCACGCCATCGACGATATGAGCGTCGGGCGCGAACGCTTTGCGCGCGGCCGCGACGTCGTCGACCGCGATCGAAACTTCCGCCCGCAATGCGGCGTCCTCGCCGTCTTTCTTCCTGGTCTTGTAGCGGTCGAATTTATAGCCGCGCAGCCGCACCCCGGCTGCGACCGCGGCAGTCTGCTCGGGCGTCATGGCCCCATCGGGTAATTCCGCGATCATGGTCGCAGCGTCGTTACCGGCGCGCAGCTTGCCGGCCGCCGCGCCGCCGAGCTTGAAATAGTCGTTGTCCTTGAGCGCTGAGACCTTGCCGACGCCCAGCACAATCAGCCGCGAGGCCTTGAGGCCCTGCGGCGAAAGAATATCGAGCGTGGACCCACTTTTGCCCTTGAACTGGCTGGTGTCGGCCGCGCGCTTGACCAGATCGGCCGCAGCCCCCAGCGTCTTGCGGGTCGCGGCGCCGAATTTCAACGTATCGTCGCAGAATATCACCAGAATGCCGCGAGGGGCCGCGGAAAACGGGACAAAGCCGACCTTGACGGCGTCGGACATAGGAAAATCCTCCAAAAATCTGGGGCTGGCGCTGGTCGGGAACCCGCCGGGCGGTTTCGAAATGTTCTCTCCGGCAGTGATTCACATCCGTCAAGAGCATGGTCCTGACCACTATGACCCCCAAGACGCGTCGCTGCCAAGCGGCGGACGTGGCCGCAGGGCCACATAACAGGTTTTATTAACCATATCTTAAGGGTGCCACGGCGCAGCCATTTTGTTGACGGATCAAAGGGATGGTAGTGAGAGGGTGGACCGGCTGGACGGCTGGCGGCGCGACCTGAGGGGATCCCGAATTCGGGATTGGTCGCGCTTGCCGGCTCCAGTTCGCTTGGGGTGGGGATCGTGCGGTAACGATGGGGTCGATCGACAAGTATATCTTCCGCACGACGCTTGCGTCGTTTGCGCTGGTTCTGGTCAGCCTGACGGGGGTGATCTGGATTACGCAGGCGCTGCGCGGCATCGACCTGATGACGAGCCAGGGCCAGACCATCCTGACCTTTCTCGGCGTCACCAGCCTCGTGATTCCCGCGCTGGTGCTGATCATCTCGCCGATCGCGCTGATGATCGCGATCTCGCACACCCTCAACAAGCTCGCGACCGACTCCGAGATCATCGTCATGAACGCGGCCGGCTTCTCGCCGTTCCGCCTGTTCCGCCCGTTCTTCTATGCCACCTGCGTGGTGGCGGTCCTGGTCGCCTTCATCGCGGCCTATCTCGCCCCCGACGGCATGCGGCGAATTAAGCAATGGGATGCCGAAATCACCGCCGACGTGCTCACCAACATCCTGCAGCCCGGCCGCTTCGCCCAGCTCGACCAGAACCTGACGATTCGCATTCGCGAGCGGCAGCCGGGCGGGCTGTTGGTCGGCATCTTCATCGATGACCGCCGCGATCCGAAGGAACGCGTCAGCATCGTCGCCGATCATGGAACGGTGGTGAAAAACGAGGGCGGCTCGTTCTTGATTCTCGAGGACGGAAATCTCGAGCGCTTCGAAATCGACAAGCGCGACCCGGCGCTGGTGGTGTTCAAGCGCTATGGATTCGATATGTCGAAATTCTCGAATCAGGGCCACGACGTCGCCTTGGGCATTCGCGAACGCTACCTCTGGGAACTGATTTCGCCTGCCGAGGACGATCCGGTTTACCTGCAAATACCCGGCCAGTTCCGCGCCGAGCTGCATGACCGCTTCATGTCACCCATCTATCCATTCGCATTTGCCGCGCTGACCTTTGCCTTTCTCGGCGCACCGCGCACCACGCGGCAGAGCCGCAACTTTTCGATCGGCAGCTCCATCCTTGCGGTGTTCGGCCTGCGCATGGCGGGATTTGCCTGCTCGGTGATGGCGGTGAAATCGCCGATCGCTCCGCTCGTTCAGTATCTGATGCTGTTTCTCGCGATCGGCGTCAGCCTCTGGATCATCATCGGCGGCGTCGTCATCGAGCCGCCGGCCGGATTGATCGAATCCATCAATAATGCGAACGCGCGCCTGTTACGGTTTTTCGGGCGGCCTGCCTCAGCATGAGCATGATGACCAACACGCTTGGGCGATATTTCGCCGGCCGCTTCGTGGTCTCGGCGCTCGGCGTGTTCGCCTCGATCTTCGTGCTGCTGGTGCTGGTCGACTACATCGAGATGGTCAGGAAGACCTCGGGGCTGGTTGATGTCTCCGCCATCGCGGTTGCCGAAACCTCGCTGTTCCGGGTGCCGCAACTGCTCGAAAAGATGATGCCGTTTTGCATCCTGATCGGCGCCATGACCTGCTATCTCGCGCTGTCGCGGCGGCTCGAGCTCGTCGTCGCGCGAGCCGCGGGCGTCTCCGCCTGGCAGTTTATCGCCCCGGCGCTCGCGAGCGCCATCGTGCTCGGCATCCTGGCGACGACCGCCTATAATCCGATGTCGGCGAACTTGCGCGAAATCTCCAAGCGAATGGAGGCCGAGCTGTTCGGATCCGCACCGGGCGGCGGTGTCCAGGACGCATCCGGCTTCTGGATCAATCAGGTCAACGCCGATGGCCAGGCCATCATCAATGCCGCCCGGAGCGAGCAGCAGGGTGTGCGCTTGACCGGGCTGACGGTGTTCCAATTCGATACCCACTACCAGTTCAAGGAGCGGATCGAGGCGCGCGAGGCGACGCTCGAAGACGGCCAATGGCTGTTCAAAACGGTGCGCCGTTTTTCCCTCGACGGCCCGCCGATTGACCAGGACAGTTTCACGCTCGCCACCAGCCTGACGCCGGCTCAGGTCCGCAACAGTTTCTCCACGCCCGAGACTGTGTCTTTTTGGCAACTGCCGACCTATATCCGGTCGTCGGAAAGCTCCGGATTTGCGACCGCGGGCTACCGGCTGCAGTACCACAAGCTCATCGCACAGCCGTTTTTGCTGGCTGCAATGGTCATGCTGGCGGCATCCGTCTCGTTGCGGTTCTTCCGTTTCGGCGGCGTGCAAAAGATGGTTTTGAGTGGCGTGGGTGCAGGCTTTCTGCTCTACGTTCTGTCAAAAGTAACTGAGGATTTGAGCAAGGCTGAGTTGATGCATCCGATCGCTGCGGCGTGGCTGCCCGTGTTGGTGGGCGGCCTCACCGGCTTTTTGGCCTTGCTGTACCAGGAGGACGGGTAGTGGCAGTTGGCGCCGCCCTCCAGAGAATCACGCCTGCGTTTAGGCGGCGCACTGTCGTGCGCCGTCGCGGCGGTCGCTTGGCTGCGGCGATCCGGCCCGCCCTCGCCCTGATTCTCGGACTGATTTTCGCCGGTGCGTTCGGTGTGGCCCTGACCAGCCCGGCCGCGGCGCAAGGCTTCACGTACAATCCAAGGCCGGCCCGCGCGCTGCCGCCGCGCACGGCCAACGACGGGCAGATGCTGGTTCAGGCGGTCGAGGTCGACTACGACTACAACAATTCGCGGGTGTCGGCGGTCGGCAACGTACAGCTGTTCTATAACGGGACAAGCGTCGAGGCTGACAAGGTCATCTACGATCAGAAGACCAAGCGGCTGCATGCCGAAGGCAACATCCGCATGACCGATGCGGAAGGCAAGATCACCTACGCCAACATCATGGATTTGAGCGACGACTACCGCGACGGCTTCGTCGATTCGCTGCGCGTCGACACCGCGGATGCGACGCGAATGGCGGCGACCCGCGCCGACCGCACCAGCGGCAACTACACCGTGTTCGAAAACGGCGTCTATACCGCCTGCGCCCCCTGTAAGGACGATCCGAAGAAGCCGCCGCTGTGGCAGGTCAAGGGCGCGCGCATCATCCACGACCAGACCGACAAGATGCTGTATTTCGAGAACGCGCAGCTCGAGTTCTACGGCGTTCCGATGGCGTATATGCCGTATTTCTCGACGCCCGATCCGACCGTGAAGCGCAAGTCCGGATTCCTGATGCCGGCCTTCTCCGAGGCTTCGACCTATGGCTATGGCTTCGAAGTCCCGTACTACTGGTCGATCGCCCCCGATTACGATGCGACCTTCAACCCGCGCTTCACAACCACGCAGGGCGTGCTGCTGCAGGCCGAATTCCGCCAGCGCCTGGCCAATGGATCGTATCAGGTCCGCGTCTCTGGCATCGATCAACAGGACCCGGGCGCCTTCGCCGGTCAGCCCGGAGACCGTCAGTTCCGCGGCAGCGTCGAAACCAAGGGCCAGTTCTCGCTCAACGACAAATGGGTGTGGGGCTTCGACGGCGTCATGCTCTCGGACTACTACTTCTTCTCCGATTACAGGCTGGCGCAATACAAGGATACGATGGGCTCGTTCCTGAGCCTGCCGACGGAAGCGATTTCCCAGCTTTATCTGACCGGCGTCGGCGACCGCAGCTATTTCGACGCGCGCACCATCTACTATCTGAGTTTTTCGGGAGCCCAGCAGCAGGTTCCCGTCATTCATCCGGTGGTCGATTATTTCAACGTGTTCAACTATCCGATCTTCGGCGGCGAAGTCAGCTACAAGACCAACTTCACCAGCCTGACGCGGAACGACGCCGTCTTTGACCCGATCACGACCACGGCCAACACCACCGGCCTGTGCACGGTGGCTTCCGCCGATCCCTTGGCGCGGATGCCGCCGAATTGCCTGCTGCGAGGCATGCCGGGCACTTACACGCGGCTAACAGCCGAGGCGCAGTGGCGGAAGTCGTTCACCGATTCCGCGGGCGAAATCTGGACGCCGTTTGCAATCCTGCGCGCTGACGCGATCGATGCCGAGATATCGAATCAGCCCGGCGTTTCAAACTTCTTACCGGTCGGCGACACCCAGGCGCTGCGGGTGATGCCGACCATCGGCCTCGAATATCGCTATCCCTTCATCAACGTGCAGCCCTGGGGCACCACCACGATCGAGCCGATCGCCCAGGTCATCGTTCGTCCCAATGAACCCTATGCCGGCAAGCTTCCCAATGAAGACGCCCAGAGCCTGGTGTTCGACACCAGCAATCTGTTCAGCGTCGACAAATTCTCGGGCTATGACCGCGTCGAAGGCGGCGGCCGCGCCAATGTCGGCGTCCAGGCGACGACGCAATTCGACCGCGGCGGCGCCGTCAAGGTCCTGTTCGGACAGTCCTATCAGCTGTTCGGCCTGAATTCCTTCGCGGTGGCTGATGTGACCAATACCGGGGTCGATTCCGGCCTTGCGACGCCAAAGTCGGACTATGTCGCCAGCGCCGAATATTCGCCGAACCGAACCTATACCTTCAGCGTGCGCTCAAGGTTCGATCAGGCGACGCTCAACGTGCAGCGTTTCGAGGCGGAAGGCCGCGCGAGCTTTGACCGCTGGTCGGTCAGCCTGATGTATGGCGATTATGCCGCGCAGCCCGACCTCGGATACCTGACCCGTCGCGAAGGCCTGTTGGCCAGCGGATCGATCAAGGTGGCGACCAACTGGGTGGTGACGGGTGGCGCCCGATGGGACCTCGAAGCCAACAAGATCAACCAGTACATCATCGGCGCCGGCTATGTGGACGACTGCTTCGTGCTGGCCGCCAACTACATCACGTCCTACAGCTACACCGCAGGCACAACGCCGCCGGTGCTCAATCACGCTTTCATGCTGCAGATCGGCCTGCGGACCCTTGCCACGACGGCGGCATCGGCGAGCGGTGCTGCGGGTATCCAATAGAACCGGTGCCGGCACGCTGCCGGAGGACGAATTCCCGGCGTCCCAATTCTTGTCGGTTGATATGGCGAACATGATCATGACGACCCCGTTCTCCCCTCGACTTTCGTCGCTCATCCTGGGTTGCGCCGCGGCGCTGATCCTGATGGGTTGCGGCTCGCCGTTGCATGCGCAAACCGTCGCCGTCATGGTCAACGGCGAACCCATCACCAATTACGATATCGAACAGCGCAGCAAGCTGACCCTGCTTTCCACGCACAAGCCTGCCGACCGGCAGCAGGTGATCAACGAGCTGATCGACGAAAAGCTGAAGATCAGGGAAGCCAAGAAATTTGGCGTCGACCCTACTTCTAGCGATGTCGACCAATCTTACGCCCAAATGAGTTCGCGGATGCGGATCACGCCGGAACAACTGACAAAGTCGCTCGAGAGTCAGGGCATTCGGCCGGACACGCTGAGGGCCCGCATCAAGGCCGATATGGTCTGGAGCAGCCTGGTCCGCGGACGTTTCAAGGAGAGCCTCCAGGTCGGCGAGAAAGACGTCGCCGCAGCGGTCAAGGTCAGCGGCGGCGACGAGAAGCAAGACGCCGATTCATTCGAATACAAGATGCAGCCGATTATCCTGATCGTGCCGCAGGGATCAGCACCCGCCGTCATCGAAGCACGGCAAAAGGAGGCCGAAGCGTTGCGCAACCGCGTGCAGACCTGCGACGAGGCAAACTCATTGTTCAAATCGATGCAAAACGCCGCGATAAGGGATGCCGTGATTAAAACTTCGGCCGACATGCCGGGGGTGCTCCGCGAATTGCTCGACAAGACCCCGCTCGGCCATCTGACGCCGCCCGAAGTGACAAAACAAGGCATTGAGATGGTTGCGCTGTGCGACCGGAAGCCAACCACCGTCGACACCCCGAAAAAGCGGGAAATCCGGGAAAAGATGTTTGCCGAGAAATACGAGGCGAAGTCTAAGTCTTACCTTCAGGAAATCCGCAAAGCCGCGATGATCGAATATCGTTGACGCATGGCAAAGCCACTGGCGCTGACCTCAGGCGAACCCGCAGGTATCGGACCCGATATCACCATCAAGGCATGGCTGCGGCGGAGTGAGCTGAACCTCCCGGCATTCTACCTGCTCGGCGATCGCGACTTCCTTGCGCACCGGGCCAAGGCACTCGGATTAAGCGTCAGGCTTGCCGATGTTCGCGCCGAACAAGCGCAAGCTGCATTTGCGGATGCGTTGCCGGTCGTAGCCACCGGCCATGCGGCGACGGCGGCGCCGGGCCAGCCCGACGGCACCAGCGCTGACGCCGCCATGGCCTCGATCCGCCAGGCGGTCGCCGATGTCGCCAAAGGGCGGGCCAGCGCGGTCGTCACCAATCCGATTGCCAAGAGCGTGCTTTACCGCGCCGGTTTCCGCCATCCCGGTCATACCGAGTTTCTCGCCGAACTCGCAGCGTCCGGGGGCCATACCCCACAGCCGGTCATGATGCTGTGGTCCCCTGCCCTCGTCGTCGTGCCCGTGACCATCCATCTTGCGCTGCGCGACGCCATCGCGCAGCTGTCGAGCGAGTTGATCGTCAGCACGGTGCGGATCGTGGTCGCGGATCTGAAAGCCCGCTTCGGCCTCGCCCGTCCGCGCCTTGCGGTATCCGGCCTCAATCCGCACGCTGGCGAAGATGGCTTGCTCGGCACCGAGGACCGCGCCATCGTGACGCCTGCGCTCGAGACGCTGCGCGCCGAAGGCATCGAGATCAGGGGACCGCTGCCGGCCGATACCATGTTCCACGACGCCGCGCGCAAAACTTACGACTGCGCGATCTGCATGTATCACGATCAGGCACTGATCCCGGTCAAGACGCTCGCGTTCGATGAGGCGGTCAATGTCACGCTGGGATTACCGTTCATTCGCACCTCGCCGGATCACGGCACCGCGTTTGACATTGCCGGCACCGGCAAGGCTGATCCGTCCAGCCTGATCGCGGCGCTGCGGCTGGCGGCGCGGATCGCGGCGACGCAGGGCGCATGAGCGCGATCGACGACCTTCCGCCGCTTCGCGAGGTCATTCGCCAGCACGCTTTATCGGCACGCAAATCACTCGGCCAGAATTTTCTGCTCGACCTCAACCTCACCGCACGGATCGCGCGTGCCGCGGCCCCGTTGGAAGACGCGACAATCCTCGAGATCGGCCCGGGTCCCGGCGGGTTGACCCGCGCGTTGCTGGCGATGGGCGCACGACATGTCATCGCCGTGGAACGCGACCAGCGCGCGCTCCCGGCGCTGGAAGAAATTGCAAGGCATTACCCGGGACGGCTGGAAATCGTCTGCGCCGACGCGCAAGCCTTCGATCCGCGCCCGCTGCTCGGAAGCACAAAAGCGAAAATCGTCGCCAACCTGCCCTACAACATCGCAACCGCGCTCCTGATCGACTGGCTGTCGATCGAACCGTGGCCGCCCTGGTTCGACATGATGGTCTTGATGTTCCAGCGCGAAGTGGCCGAGCGCATCGTCGCGCGGGAGAACGAGGAAGCCTATGGACGGCTCGGCGTGCTCGCCAACTGGCGCGCCGAGACCAAGATCCTGTTCGACATTTCGCCCGCGGCCTTCGTGCCGCAGCCCAAGGTCACCTCGTCGCTGGTGCGATTGGTGCCGCGCAGCACGCCGGACGAGTGCGACCGCAGGGCGCTGGAGCAGGTCGCAGCCGCAGCCTTCGGCCAGCGGCGGAAAATGCTGCGACAGAGCCTCAAATCGCTCTCCGTCGATCCGGCCCGGCTGGCCGCTTCAGCCGGCGTCGATCCGACGCGGCGCGCCGAGACCGTTCCGGTCTCCGGCTTTGTTGCCATGGCGCGCGAATTGACCGATATACGAAGCGAAAAAATGAAAAGTCCCTGAGGAGAGAAATGCCATGGCGCTGATGCGACGCCAATCTCTGGTCAAATTCGATGCGCCGCTGTGCGAAACCATCGTCGACACGCCGAAACCGCAAGGCAAGGAGGTCCTGGTCCGGATCGAGCGTTGCGGGCTGTGCCATTCCGACCTGCATATCCAGGACGGTTACGCCGACCTCGGCGGCGGCAAGAAGCTCGATACCACGCGCGGCATGACACTGCCGTTCACGCTCGGCCATGAGATCGCGGGCATCGTCGAGGAAGTCGGCAGCGAGGCGTCGACAAGCCTGATCGGCACCAGGAAGGCGGTGTTCCCGTGGATCGGCTGCGGCCAGTGCCGGGACTGCGCCAATGGCGACGAGAATCTCTGCGTCAAGCAGCGCTTTCTCGGCGTTGCCATCGACGGCGGATTTGCCAGCCACGTGCTGGTGCCCGACGCAAAATACCTGCTGGATTACGATTCCCTGCCGGTCAACCAGGCGGCGACGCTGATGTGCTCCGGCGTCACCGCCTATGGCGCGCTAAAGCGGCTGGTCGACCGGCCGCGGCAGCGCAATCTGCTGCTGATCGGGCTGGGCGGCGTCGGCATGACGGGGCTTTCGTTCGCGCAGGCGATGTTCAAGCAGAAGATTTCGGTGGCGGATTTGAGCCCCGCCGCGCGCGAGGCGGCGCTGGCAAGCGGCGCTGCCGTGGCCTACGATCCCGCCGAGCCCGATGTCGTCAAGCGCATGATCAAGGAGACCGAAGGCGGATTTGACGAGATCGTCGATTTTGCCGGCAACGAAAAATCCATGGCGTTTGCGGTCTCCACCGTCGCGCGCGGCGGCAAGATCGTGGTCTCCGGGCTGATGGGCGGCAATTTCAGCCTGCCGATGGTGCAATGGATCTACAAGCGCATGACCATCGAGGGCTTCATGGTCGGCACACTGGCCGAGGCGCACGAACTGATGGCGCTGGCGCGCTCCGGCAAGATCAAGCCGGCGCCGATGCGCGAGGAGCCGATGGGCGACGTCCAGAAATGGATCGAAGAATTACGCGCCGGAAAAGTCGTGGGACGCATCGTGCTGAAGAACTGAGGCAGAGCATCTCGTAAGCCTCGCCAACAGAGGCAGAGTGCCATCGAAGCCTCGCTTGAAAAGGGAGGATTGAAATGGCTGGCAGGACACATTCGACACCGGGCGCCATGGCGGCGCTTGCGCTGACGTTTGCCGCAACAGTTTTCGTCGTAACGCCGGTTCTGGCGCAGAAACAATACGGTCCCGGCGTCACCGATACCGAAATCAAGATCGGCACCACCACGCCCTATAGCGGCCCGGCATCGGCCTATTCGGCGGGCGCGATTTCCGCGACCGCCTATTTCGCGATGGTCAACGACCAGGGCGGGGTCAACGGCCGCAAGATCAATTTCATCAGCCTCGACGACGCCTATAGCCCGCCCAAGACGGTTGAGCAGATCCGGCGGCTGATCGAAAGCGACGAGGTCGCGTTCCTGGTTAATCCCGTCGGCACCGCGACCAACATGGCGGTCGTCAAGTACATCAATCAGAAGCAGGTGCCGCACCTTTTCGTCGGCTCGGGCGCGACCGTCTTCAACGATCCCGAACATTATCCGTGGACGATGAGCTGGACGCCGCACTACGCGTCGGAAGCCGAGATCTACGCCAAATATATCCTTTCGGCAAAACCCGACGCCAAGATCGGTATCCTCGCGCAGAACGACGATCTCGGCCGCGACTATATGCTCGGCTTCAAGCGCGGGCTGGGCGAAAAGGCATCGACGATGATCGTCTCGGCCTTGACCTACAACACCAGCGATCCGACGGTCGATTCGCAAGTCGTGTCGTTGAGGGCGGCCGGCGCCGACACGTTCGTCATCTTCTCGGTGCCGAAATTCGCAGCGCAGGCGATCCGCAAGGCCTACGACATTGACTGGCACCCGCAGGAATTCGTGTCCAGCGTCGGCTCCTCGATCGCCGGTGCGATCAGACCCGCCGGATTCGAGGCCGCCAAGGGCATCATCTCCGCGGCGTACCAGAAGGACCCGGCCGACCCGCAATGGCGCGACGATCCCGAGATGAAGGCCTGGAATGTGTGGATGGACAAGTACAACCCGCATGTCGACAAAAGCGATTACTACGCGCCTTACGGCTATAACATCGGTACCGCGGTGGTGCAGCTCCTCAAGCAATGCGGCGACAACCTGACCCGTGAGAACATCATGAAGCAGGCGTCGCACCTGGACATGGAACTGCCGCTGCTGCTGCCGGGCATCAAGTTGAAGACCAGCCCGACCGATCTGCGGCCGATCAAGCAGATGCGGCTGGTGCGTTTCGACGGCTCCCGCTACGTGCTGTTCAGCGACGTGCTGGCCAGCGAATAAACCGGTTTCGAAAGGGAGCGGCGCTTTTCGCGGCGCCCGGCGACTGATAATCTGCCGCCGTGATATTCGCGGGGATGCATTGGGGATGCGCCGGCCGCCGTTCGAGGGGACTGGAATGAGCGGCGGGCTGCCCGCGCTGATTGCCCTGCTGTCGCTGCTTTTTGCCGCTCCCGCGTTCGCCGAAAAGCGCGTCGCGCTCGTGGTCGGCAATTCCGCCTATCAAAACGTGGCCCGGCTCGACAACCCCCGCAACGACGCGGTGCTGATGGCCGACACGCTTGGCGGCCTCGGCTTTACGCTGATCGGGGCCCGTGCCCAGCTCGATCTCGACAAGTCGGCACTGGACAAGGCCATCCAGGATTTTGGGCGGCAGGTCCAGGGCGCCGAGGTCGCGCTGTTCTATTATGCCGGCCACGGCGTCCAGGTCTCAGGCTCGAACTATCTGGTCCCGGTCAATGCCAATCCGACGCGCGAGGCCGATGTCGATTTCCAGATGGTGGACATCAACCTCGTGCTGCGCCAGATGCAGGGCTCCGGCACGCGGCTCAACCTTGTGATCCTCGATGCCTGCCGCAACAATCCATTCGGCGCCCGCGGCCTGCGCTCCTCCGATGGCGGGCTTGCCCAGATGCGGGCGCCGGAAGGCACGCTGATTTCCTACGCGACGCAGCCCGGCAGCGTCGCCCAGGACGGCAGCGACGGCCACAGCCCCTACACCAAGGCCTTGGCGACGACCATCCGGCAGGCAGGCCTCGACATCTTCCAGACCTTCAACCAGGTCGGGCTCGCCGTGAAGCGAGAGACCGGCGGATCACAACAGCCATGGGTGTCGTCGTCGCCGATCGACGGCGCGTTCTATTTCGTCGCGCCTGCAGCCACGGCGGCGCCGCAGGTTGCGACCGCGCCGTCGCAGCCGCCGGGAGCCGTCGATCCGCTGCGTCCCGATCCCGACTTTGTGCCGATCAAGGATCCTGCGCTATTGCGGGAATTGAGCGAATGCCTCTACGAACACAATTTCGATCCGAAGACGCCGGACGGCAAGGACGGCATGAAGCTCGCGATCAGCAAATTTCAGGAAAAAACCAGCATGGCGCCGACCGGCGAAGCAACCGAGGGGCTGCTGACGCGGTTGCGAAACATGGACGTTCTGAAGCCTTGGGGATCGATCGTCTATGGCCCGGACGGCGATAAATGGGGGATTTCCTGGAATCATGCGTCGCGCAAGGCAGCGGTGGAGGACGCGCGCGCCAAATGCGGAGCGAGCAAATGCGCGATCGAACTGAGCTTCTACGGAAGGAGCTGCGGGGCATTCGCGTTTTCAGGAAAATCGTGGTCGCTGGTTCAGCGTGACAGCGTGCAAAAGGCCAGGGATGCCGCGCTTGACGAGTGCGGCGGAACTGGCAAGTCTTGCCGCATTATAGGGGCGGTCTGTGCCGATGGATCGGGCCGCTAGAATTGCAACCCATTCATTGGAAACAAGTCCTTATGCAAAATGCCATTCGACGCCGAACAACAATCGCCGTTCTCGGCGTCCTGCTCGTCGCCTTCGGCACGGGCGCAGCGCGGGCGCAATCCGGCAGTGCCGGCGGCAGCATCGGCAATGACGAAAAATCGCTGTCCGGTTCGCGATCGGTTGAACCGGAGCGGCCCGCCCGACGAAGCAAGCCCGAAGCCGAAGAGCCGCGACGATCGACCTCACGGCGAAGCGGTGGCGGCGGTGGTGGCGGTAATTTCGACGGCGCGTGGGTCGTCGTTTCCGTCGGCGCGACTTGCTCCGGCAGCAGCACGACGGCCGTCGTCGTGAGCAGCGGCAAGATCATCGGCCAGGGCCTGAGCGGAAGCGTCACCCCGAGCGGGGCCACCAGCTCCGTCGGCAATTACGAAGGCATCACCGTCATCAGTACCGGCCATGTCTCCGGCCGCAGCGGCTCCGGATCGTTCAAGCGATCCGACGGATGCGTCGGCCGCTGGACCGCCTCGAAGCAGTAGCGCCAGCTCGATTTTTACCATCCGTTGCGGGTCTTGCGGATGCAAAGCGAGCCCGAATTAAGCCGCATGACGTCCGGAATTGCGGCGCATTGCGACCCAGATTTTCGCGGAGATTTGGAACGGGCAAAAGGGGGCGCGTATCATCTTCCGGAGTTAGTCATGTCATATCGCGCCGCGAAATTCATATCGGCAATGTTCGCGAGCTGTCTCGCAGGCATGCCGTTCGCGACCGTGTCCTGGGGCGCGGCGCCCGCGGCCGAAGAATGCCTCTCCGGCCCGCAGCCGCACACGCCGCCGGGCGGCCATTGGTATTTCCGCATCGATCATCCCACCAAGCGTCACTGCTGGTATCTCGGCGAGGAGCGCGGCAAGCCTGCGCAAGCCGTTGCATCGACTTCGTCGCAGCCCGCGACGCCGGACGTGCCAAAGGCGCCGGACATGCCAAAGGCGGAAGACGCGATGCAGCCTTCGATCGCAAACGCCCGCGCCGAACTACCCGCCGCGCCGACGGTCGAACAACCGAACCACGACGATGCCCCGGCGCCGGCAACGGCCAACATGGCTCCGATCTTGGAAAGCCCAACGCCGGCCACCCAGGCCCCGCAATGGGTTGTCGCGTCGCGCTGGCCCGACCAGTCCGGCGCTTCTCCGTCAGACGCTTCCCCCCCGGACCAGGCGGTGCCGGACGAGCCCGCTTCCACCACAAGCGCCTCTCCGGTCTCGCGCCCTACGCCGCCAATCCCGGTTGCAGACCAGGTCGCGGCGGCTGCCCCGTCATCGGAAACGCCGGCCTACTCGGTGCCGATGCAGCTGGCCGCGCTGATCGGCGCGCTGGCGATCGCCGGCATCATCGGAGGCGTCGCCTTCAGGTTCGGCAGTGCACGAGGTCCCGATTTAGCCGGCTTCGCCGATGAGACAGAAGACCGCGACGAGCGGATCGCCGAATTTTTTGCGCAAATGTTCCGGCGAAGCTCACGGTAACAAGCGCGCTAGTTCTCCAATTGCCGCTGCAATTCGCGCACGAAGCCCGAAAGGCCGACCTGCCGTTCGCGCTTGAGCTGCTCGGCGCGCAGGATCGATTTGACCGCCTCGAAGGCGATCCCGATATTGTCGTTGACGATGATATAGTCGTAGGCGTCGAAATGGCTCATTTCGTCGCCCGCCTTCCGCATGCGGCCGCGGATCACTTCATCGGAATCCTGCGCGCGGGTATGCAGCCGCTGCTCGAGCGCCGTCACCGACGGCGGCAGGATGAAGACGCTGACGACATCGCTGGGCGAGCGGCTGCGCAATTGCTGGGTGCCCTGCCAGTCAATGTCGAACAGCACGTCCTGTCCCACCGCCAAGGCGGCCTCGACCGGCGCGCGCGGGGTGCCATAGCGGTTGTCGAACACGCTGGCCCATTCCAGCAGCTCGCCGCCCGCGACCATCGCGTCGAACCGCTTCTGATCGACGAAATAATAATCCCTGCCGTCGACCTCGCCGCGCCGTTTCGGCCGCGTCGTCGCCGACACCGACATTTGCAGCGCCGGCGTCTCCGCTACCAGCATGCGCGACAGCGTGGTCTTTCCCGCGCCCGATGGCGATGACAGCACGAACATCAGTCCGCGCCGCTCAACTCCGTCGAAGCCGTGACCGCCGGTCGCCATCCATCACTCCAGATTTTGAACCTGCTCGCGGAATTGCTCGACCACGCTCTTCATCTCCAGGCCGATATTGGTCAATTCCAGATCGTTCGACTTGGAGCAGCAGGTATTGACCTCGCGGTTGAATTCCTGCGCCAGGAAATCCAGCCGCCGCCCGATCGGTCCGCCTTTTCCGATCATCTCGCGCGCCTGCGAGACGTGGGAAGCGATGCGATCGAGCTCCTCGCGAATGTCGGCCTTGGCCGCGATCAATAGCGCTTCCTGGTTGAGCCGATCGGGATCGAAGCGGTCGGACGTCTCCAGCAGGGCGGCGATCTGCTCGGCAAGCCGCGCCTTGATCGCCTCGGGCTTGCGGCCGGGGGCGATCTCCGCCTTCTTCGCCAGCCGCTCGATCTCGTCCATGCGCTGGCTCAGGATTTGCCCCAGCGTTGCGCCCTCGCGCCGGCGCATCTCGACGAGGTTTTGCAGCGCCTGCTCGAACGCCGCGGCGGCGGCGGCTTTTGCGGCCTGGTCTTCCTCTTCGTTACTTTCCGGCTCGACCACTTCGATGACGCCCTTGATCCCAAGCAGGCCATCGATGCTCGGCGCCACCGCATCGATCTTGCCGGCGAGCACGCCCGCAACCTTCACGATCGAGGACAATACCTCCTCGTTGATGCGGATCGTCGAGGCGGCGTTGGCGCGCTTGACATTCAAATTGGCGTAGACCGTGCCCCGCGACAGCATCTCGCCGGCGCGCTTCTTGGCGAACGCCTCGAGCTCGTCCCATCCCGGCGGCAGCCGCATGCGCAGGTCAAATCCCTTCGCGTTGACCGACTTCAGTTCCCATTCGAACGTATACGGTCCGCTGGCGCCATGGCTTCGGGCAAAGCCGGTCATGCTCGACAACGCCATCGCGTGAATTTCTCCGACAACCAAGCTATGAGATTCGCAAGGAAACGACCTGCGCGAGCTTAGCGCCCTATTCCCTAAAAGTGGATAACGGTTTTGCGAACAGATACGCGCAAAATCACCGGTTAACGGCCGCTTGCCGGCGTCATTGCTGAACCACCGGGGGCGCCGCCGTCGATTGCGCCGCACCCTGCCTCGCCGTAGCCGGGCTGCGCCTCTTCGGCGCCGCCGGCTTCGTCGTCGCAGCCGGTGTCGGGTTGGCGTCGGCTGGTGCTGCGGCCGCGGCCGGCGGCGGATCGTCGGCGGGTTCGACGGTGTCGTTCTGGATCTGCTTTTCCATTGCGCGCAGCTTGGCGACGTTCTTCTGATGCTGGTCGTAGGTGTCGCTGAAGGCGTGGCCACCGGTGCCGTCGGCAACGAAGAACAGGTCGCGGGTACGCGCCGGACTGGCGGCGGCCTCCAGCGAGGCGCGCCCGGGATTGGCGATCGGCCCGGGCGGCAGGCCGTCAACCACGTAGGTGTTGTAAGGCGACGGCTGCTGGATCTCGGAACGCTTGATCGGCCGCCCCAGCGTTCCCTTGCCGCCGACCAATCCATAGATGATGGTCGGATCCGACTGCAGCTTTATCTTTTGCCGCAGGCGGTTGACGAACACGGCGGCAACACGGCTGCGCTCATCGGCCTTGCCGGTTTCCTTCTCGACGATCGAGGCCAGCGTCACCAATTGCTCCGGCGTCTTGATCGGAAGGTCCGGGCTGCGGCGTTCCCAGATTTCCGCCAGCACGCGCTTCTGCGTCTGCTGCATCCGCGCAATCACCTGGTCGCGCGTGGTGCCGCGCGGGAATTTGTAGGTCTCCGGCAACAGCGTGCCCTCGCGCGGGATCTCCTTCACCGAGCCGGCAAAAATATCGTTGTCGGTCAGCCGGTCGACGATCTGCTCGGAGGTCAGGCCTTCCGGGATCGTCACCGCGTGCTGCACCACCTTGCCTTCGACGATGGTGCCGATGACGTCGCGCAGGCTGGCGTTCTTCTGAAACGAATATTCGCCGGGCTTGAGGTCGGAGCGCGCCTTCAGCGCGAACACAGCGCCGATGAAGGCCCAGCGATTATTGTCGATCACGCCCTCACGCTGCAGGGTATCGGCAATGTCGGTCATTCCCGCGCGCGCCGGAATGTTGACGACCTTGTCCTCCTGCAGTGGGCCAGGGGCCTCGATTTTTTGCCTGCCGTAATAATACGCGGCGGCGGTCCCGATCATCAACACCAGCACGATGGTGATGATGGCATTGCCGACGACGACGAACGGATTGCGGGCGCGCTCCGACCGCTTTGGCGGCGGTGGCACCTGTTCGGGCTCCAGCGCGGCGCGCGGGCTGCGTGGTGAAATGGGCGGCCTCTCACTCATCGATGCAACCTAAATTCCTGTCGGTCCAATCGTGGCCCCGCGAGATTCCCGCGGGCGGCCATAGTCTACGCCCAAACCTGAGATTTATCACCGAATACGGGCGAAACGGTGGAGTCTTCTTGATTGGGCCGTGTCAGTTGGCCAGGCGCTGCATGATCACGGATGCGTTGGTGCCTCCGAATCCGAAGGAATTCGATAGCGCGACATTGATCTCCCGCTTGCGCGGCGTTTGCGGCACGAGATCGATCGCCGTTTCCACTGAAGGGTGCTCGAGATTGATGGTCGGCGGGGCGATGTTATCGCGAATCGCCAGGATCGAGAAAATCGCCTCCACCGCCCCGGCGGCGCCGAGCAGATGACCGATCGATGATTTGGTCGACGACATCGATACCCGGGACGCGGCGTTGCCCAACAGCCGCTCCACCGCGCCGAGCTCGATTTCGTCGCCGACCTGCGTCGAGGTTCCGTGCGCGTTGATGTAGTCGATATCGGAAGAAGAGATGCCGGCGCGCTTCATTGCCGCGGTCATGCTGCGGAATGCGCCGTCGCCGTCCGGCGATGGCGAGGTGATATGGTAGGCGTCACCGGACAGGCCGTAGCCGGTGACTTCGGCATAGATTTTCGCGCCGCGATTTTTTGCGTGATGGTATTCCTCGAGCACGACGATGCCGGCGCCCTCGCCCATCACAAACCCGTCGCGATCCCTGTCATAGGGGCGCGAGGCTCTTTCAGGCGTATCGTTGAAGGCGGTCGACAGCGCGCGCGAGGCGCAAAATCCGGCCATCGCCAACCGGCAGACCGGCGATTCCGTCCCACCCGCCACCATGACATCGGCGTCACCCAGTGCGATCAGCCGGCTGGCGTCGCCGATCGCATGCGCGCCGGTCGAACACGCCGTCACCACCGAATGATTCGGACCCTTCAGCCCATGCTCGATCGACACGTAGCCCGACGCAAGATTGATCAGGCGGCCGGGGATGAAGAACGGCGAAACCTTGCGCGGACCGCGTTCCTTCAAGAGCAGCGCGGTATCGGCAATGCCCGAGAGCCCGCCGATCCCGGAGCCGATCATGGTGCCGGTGGCGCACCGATCCTCTTCGGTGGAAGGATGCCAATCGGCATCATCGAGCGCCTGCTTCGCCGCACACATCGCGAAAATGATGAAATCGTCGACCTTGCGCTGATCCTTCGGCTCCATCCACTGGTCGGGGTTGAATGTGCCGTCGGAGCCGTCGCCTCGCGGAATCAGGCAGGCGATCCGGCTGGTCAAATCGGAGACGTCGAAGGTATCGATCTTCCTGGCGCCGCTCTCGCTGTTGAGGATGCGCTTCCAGGTCGGTTCGACGCCACAGCCAAGTGGTGAAACCATGCCGAGGCCCGTGACGACAACCCGCCTCATATCCACAACTCCAGCCCGCGATGGGCGGCTCACAACAAGAAACCGGTGGACCGCGCGACCACGGCCCGTCCGGCTTTGTCAGCACCGCACGCGGGCGTCAGCTTTTAGCGTTCTTTTCGAGAAATTTCGTGGCGTCGCCGACGGTCAAAATCGTCTCCGCCGCATCGTCTGGAATTTCACAACCGAATTCTTCTTCAAACGCCATCACGAGCTCGACCGTATCGAGACTGTCGGCGCCGAGGTCATCAATGAAGCTTGCGTTGTCGACCACTTTTTCGGGTTCAACACCAAGGTGTTCGACCACGATCTTCTTAACCCGCTCGCCAATCTCACTCATCGTTCAACCTCGTGCTTGTTCCCATAAGACCCGTCCCCAAAGACCCGTCACCAAGACGATACGAGCCATCCTGGTCGTTAAACATCCTTCGCAAATCGCGCATAGTCTTGATTTGGCCCCGTCATGGCCGACAAAGGCCCGGCGAACGACGGCAGGCTCCGCACCCGCCCAATATACAGGGTTTCAAAAACCTGCAATGGCGTTCTTTGCCCATCCGTTGGTGGTTCGGTTATCATACTTCCAAAGCCTTGACTATCATCCTCAACCGGCCGCCGAAAACCACCATTGACCCCGCCAAGGGACCAATAAGGAGACCATTAACCGGCTCAAATCATGGCCATTCCACCATTGACGTGAATCGTCTGCCCGGTGACGTAAGCCGCTTCGTTCGAGCTGAGATAGACGGCCGCCGCGGCAATCTCTTCCGCGGTCCCGAGCCGCGCCGCAGGAACCTTCGAAAGTATAGTCTCGCGCTGCTTTTCGTTGAGCGCATCCGTCATCGGCGTCGCGATAAATCCGGGGGCGATGCAATTGGCGGTGACATTGCGCTTGGCGTATTCGGCGCCCAGCGTCTTGATCATGCCGATCAGTCCGGCCTTCGAGGCGGCGTAATTGCCCTGGCCCGGATTACCGGTGACGCCGACCACCGACGTGATCGCGATGATGCGACCGAAGCGCTTGCGCATCATCAATTTGGTCGCGGCCCGGGCCAGCCGAAACGTCGCTGTCAAATTGACCTTGATGACCTCATCCCAATCCTCGTCGCGCAACTGCACGAACAGATTGTCTTTTGTGATGCCGGCGTTGGCGACCAGAATGTCGACTTGGCCCATGGCTTTTTCGGCCGACGGCACCAACGCCTCGACCTCGGCGGCGTCGGAGAGATTGCAGGGCAGCACATGCACCCTGTCACCGAGCTTGCCGGCGAGCCCGTCCAATACCTCGCGCCGCGTCCCTGAAATCGCAACGGTTGCGCCCTGCTTGTGGAGCGCCTGGGCGATCGCGCCGCCGATGCCGCCGGTCGCGCCGGTGACAAGCGCGGTCCTTCCTGTCAGATCGAACATCATCGTCTCCCCCGGCTCAGGCCGTCCGCGCGGCAGCGAGCGCTTCTTTCGCGGCAGCCATATCGTTGGGGCCGCCGACCGAAATTCCGACCGCGCCGTCGGCGATGCGTTTGACCAAGCCGCTCAGCACCTTGCCGGCGCCGATCTCGAAAAACCGCGTCACGCCCTGGCTCGCCATATAAGCCACCGATTCGCGCCAGCGCACGGTTTCCGTGACCTGCGCGATCAGGCGGCGGCGAATTTCGTCCGGATCGGTGATCGGCGCGGCCAGCACGTTCGACACCAATGGCGAAGCCGGCCGGTTGATGGTGACGTCCGCCAGCGCCTTCGCCATCGCCTCGGCAGCCGGCTGCATCAATGCACAGTGGAACGGGGCCGACACCGGAAGCAGCATGGCGCGCTTGGCGCCTTTGGTCTTGGCGATCTCGATCGCGCGCTCGACCGCGGCCTTGTCGCCGGAAACCACGACCTGCCCGCCGCCATTGTCGTTGGCGGCCTGGCAGACCTGACCCTGCGCGGCTTCGTTCGCGACCGCGACCGCCGCCTCATAATCGAGACCGAGCAGCGCCGCCATGGCGCCGACACCGACCGGCACCGCCTTCTGCATGGCAAGGCCGCGGGTGCGCAATAGCCGCGCGGTGTCGGAGATGCTCAAACTCCCGGCGGCGGCGAGCGCGGAATATTCGCCGAGCGAATGGCCGGCCACGAACGCGGCGTCGCGCCCGACCGAAAAGCCGGCCGCGGTCTCCAGCACCCGCAGCGTCGCCAGCGAAACCGCCATCAGCGCCGGCTGGGCGTTTTCGGTGAGTTGCAGGGTCTCGGCCGGCCCCTCCCAGATGATGGCCGTCAGCTTTTCGCCGAGCGCCGCGTCGACCTCGTCGAACACCGCGCGGGCAGCCGGAAAGGCCTCCGCCAGGGCCTTGCCCATGCCGACCGCCTGGGACCCCTGCCCCGGAAAGGTGAATGCTGCCGTCATCAAAACCCCTGGAATACGCCTAGCTGCTGGAAATGGCTGAATTGGCGCCGAAAGACACCGCGGAAGACCGTTATGTCAAGCCGCCGCTGGTTCCCGGCCGTCTGGCCGGGTTGCGCGCATGGTGTCGCTTTCCCGTCGCCTTGCCACTGCTTTCCCTTGCCATCGGGACCAAAATCCTTATAAACCGCGCCATCCGTGGATCCCGGCCGGGAGCTGAACGGACGGTCTCAGCAATTTCACCTCATCGGCGACATTGATGTGGCAGGGCCAGTCGGCCCGTCGTCCCGTGCTTCCGCCTTCTGAGCTTATCGTCGAGTCCTTTCCGGAGGTCTCGAAGGGCTTGCCGCCGGGGACCGCGCCAACATTAGGAAAGGACACCCATGCCTCTTTATGAGCATGTTTTTCTCGCGCGCCAGGATGCGAGTACCCAACAGGTCGAGGAACTGACCACCCAGATGACCGGCATCGTCGAGCAACTCGGCGGCAAGGTCGTGAAGATGGAAAACTGGGGCGTACGCTCGCTCACCTATCGGATGAACAAGAACCGAAAAGCGCATTTCGTGCTGTTGAACATCGACGGCCCGTCGGCGGCGGTTGCCGAGATCGAGCGGCAGGAACGGATCAGCGAAGACGTCATCCGCTATCTCTCGGTTCGCGTCGAAGAGCATGAGGAAGGCCCGTCAGCAATGATGCGCAAGGCCGATCGCGACCGCGATCGCGACGACCGTGGCGGCGGCGGTTTCCGTGGCGACCGCGAGGGCGGCTTCCGTGGTGATCGTGACGGCGGTGGCTACCGCGGCGACCGTGGCCCGCGCCGTCCGCGCGATGACGACGCAGCGGTTGAGGAGTAAGAACAATGGCTGAAGCTGGTGCACGCCGTCCGTTTTTCCGCCGCCGCAAGACCTGCCCGTTCACGGGTCCCAATGCGCCGAAAATCGACTACAAGGATTCCAAACTATTGATGCGTTACGTCTCCGAGCGCGGCAAGATCGTGCCGAGCCGCATCACCGCCGTCTCCGCCAAGAAGCAGCGTGAACTCGCGCGCGCGATCAAGCGCTCGCGCTTTCTCGGGCTATTGCCTTACGTGATCCGGTAACGAGCATGATCCGGAAAACCGGGCACCGGTTTTCCGAATAAGATCATGCTCAACTAAAAAGCTCCCCGATCGGCGGCATCCAATGCCGCCGATCGAAAATTTTCATAAGGCTTCCGGGTCGTCCGGTCGCCGATGGTCGGGGTTTTAAGAAACCTCTAACCGCTCATTAGACGTGCCAGCAAACTCCGCTGCATTTTCAATGCATCGCCGTTTACCTGTTCGCATTCTGTGCCGGGGTTTTTTGGTCCGTTTCTGGTACGAAACTGGTACGGGCGGCCCCCATCGCCCTGCTGTTCGGGCCCCGCGTCTCTGGATCTACTCCCCAGGCTGGGGGGGAAGTATCCAAACTTTACCTGAGGCGCCTGTAGTGAGAAGCCGATCGCGGAAGACGGCTCACATGCCAGAACCACCACCACCACCGGCGTTTGGATTTGAATCCATGGGTGCACCCGGCAGCGCGTAACCGAAAGCTCCTGGACCCTTGGCTTGCGTCGCACGCCGTAGAGCGTAGCCGGAGACGCCCGGGTGACGTTTCTTAGGGATGTTATGCTGCACACTCGGTGATTTGCTTGATGCACCCTGCGCAAAGACGGCCGGAGCGGCGGCGATGAGAGCGACAGCAGAAAGCGCGATGATCGTAGTCTTCACTTTTCGTCCTCCCTCGTTTGAACAATAAACCCCAACGCCCTTCCGTGAACGGGCCACATCACGCGATGGTGAAGCTGAAGCGCTTGTAGCGGTCCGCGATCGCCACCCTCAGCGCTAGCGGCTTCCCGACCGGCCTGATTGGCGTTGCAGAGGATCTGTTTGCGGATTGTTGCAAGCAAAGCTGAATTTCGCTGACGGCCCCTGCAACAAGGTTCAAAACAGATAAAAGCTCCCGATTAGTAGGCCCGCAGCAAAGGACCAAAGCCCCAAGGTGCAGGCTGAAACGAAGCGGGCGAGGTTGCGAAGCCGCTCCTCATACTCCTCGTCTGCTGTCTTACGAAACTGAGTCGTCATTGGCGCTGCCCTGCCCAGCAGGTGTTGATCGGTGTGCGCCCAAATCATGGTGAAGGCGGGGCATTTCTGCCCCGCAGTGGTGGCGGGGAATTAGCTTGCGGAATGAAGCTCGTTGGTTTTCAAAAAATTTTGTTTTGCAATTTTTTGGCTCGTAGGTCGTTCCACAAGGTAGTTCCAACCTGGGCGCGATAGCGGTCTCGCCGGCAAGCCGGGTCGTACGTCGCGGCGTATTGCCCGCTATATCTTGGTGCCGCCTCGCCTGCTCGCTCATATGCGCCGCTGGCAACGCCACGGTATTGGCAAACGAGCGGTGATCGAATTTGGCGGCAAGCCGATCAGCCGCATCAGGTCCGGTTGGGATGCCGTGGTAGAGGCAGCCGGGCTTGCGGCCGATAATCCGAAGATGAAGATCGTTCGGCACACGATGCGGCACACCGCGATTATATGGTACCTGACGCCGGATCGCCGCACCGGCAACGCCGTCGATATCGAAACAGTCAGCCAGTATTGCCGCGTTTCCGTCGCAACGATCCGCAAGACCTACCGCCGCGTCATGCCCGGAACCTTCGATCCTATCCCCGATGCCGCCCGCCATTTCGGCCGTTGATCGGCCAGCCCTGATAGGCTAGAAGACGCGCAGCGGCCCCTTGAGGGGCCGCAATTAGTTTCAACGCAAGTTGGGTATGGCGGCGTTTCTGGTACGGAAGCTGGCACAGCGGGTTATGAAAATCCCGCAAGCATCTGGAAAACCTACAGAAACATGCTGACCGTGCTCTAACCGCTCGAAAGGGGCGGGACAGCTGATGATCGTGATCGTTTTCATTGCTATCGCCGCCGGCGCTGCGTCGGCCTTGATGTTCGCCTCGATCGTCTCGGGCGCGCTGATCTCGCTATTGCTGTTTTATCTGGCGCCGCTGCCGCTGATGGTGGCGGCGCTCGGATGGGGACCGCTCAGCGCGGCGCTTGGCGGCATCCTTGCCGCCATTGGCCTCGGCGCGATCTTCGGCCTGCCCTATTGCCTCGCCTTCGCCGTCACCGTGGCACTGCCGGCGTGGTGGCTCGGGCATCTCGCCTTGCTGGGGCGGCCCGTGACTGGCGCCGTCTCGCCAGACAATGGCGAGCCGCCGGCCGCGCCCGATCTCGAATGGTACCCGGTCGGCCGCATCCTGCTCTGGATCACAGGCTTCGTCGTCGTGACCACGATGGCGGCCCTGCTCACGCTCGGCAGCGATGCCGCCGGCATCACCGGCGCGCTGCGGCGGTTCATGCTGCGGATTCTCGATCAGAACGACGCCGCGCCGACCGCCGACACCGAACAATGGATCGAAGCGCTGGTGACGATCGCGCCGGCTGCCGCCGCCATCGTCGCGATGGCGACGCTGACGCTCAATCTCTGGCTCGCCGCCAAGATCACCGCGACCTCGGGGCGGCTGCACCGGCCATGGCCCGATCTGAAAAGCGTGGCGCTGCCGCCGATGACGCTCGCGGCCTTATGCGTGGCCCTCGCGTTCTGCTTTACCGGCGGGCTCGTGGCGATCCTGGCGGAGATCATCACGGTGGCGCTGATGATGGCCTACGCGCTGGCTGGATTTGCGGTCCTGCACACGGTGACGCAGTCGCTGCAAAGCCGCGCCTTCTGGCTCGGCTGCACCTACGCCATCGTGGTCATCTTCGTCTGGCCCGTGATTGCGCTGGTGGTTCTCGGCCTTGCCGACGCCATTTTCGGGATTCGCCAGCGCTATTTGCAAGAGAGGCCGCCGCCACTCCCTGTGTCGTGAACTCGAAACCTTCAACTTAATCCCCAAAATCTCATCACCTTCAAGGAGACCTGATATGGAAGTCATTTTATTGGAACGTGTCGCCAAGCTTGGCCAGATGGGCGAAGTCGTCCGCGTCAAGGACGGCTTTGCCCGCAATTTCCTCTTGAAGCGCGGCAAGGCGCTGCGCGCCACAACGGATAATCGCGCCAAGTTCGACGGCATGAAGGCCGAGCTCGAGGCCCGCAACCTGCAGGCCAAGGGCGAGGCGAGCAAAGTCGCGGAGAAGATCGACGGCCGCAACGTCGTGGTGCTGCGGCAAGCCTCCGAGACCGGCCAATTGTTCGGATCGGTCACGGTCCGCGACATCATCGCGTCCTTCGAGGCCGACAAAGTCACCATCAGCCGCAGCCAGATCATGCTGGACGCGCCGATCAAGACCATCGGCAAGCACAACATCGCGATCGCCGTGCATCCCGAAGTCGAGGTCAGCGTCACCGTCACGGTCGCGCGCAGCGCCGATGAGGCCGAACGCATCAATCGCGGCGAGGACATCTCGAGCCGCCAGGAAGATCAGGACGCGGCCGCCGAAGCGCTCGCCGCCGCCGGCGAGTTCTTCGATCCGGAAGCCCGCCGCGACGACGACGAGCCGAAGGAAGAGGCGGCCTCGGACAAGTAACGCACTTCGTATCAAATCGCTCAAGCCCGGCCACTCAGGCCGGGCTTGGGATTCTTGCCGGCACGTTTTCGAGCATCGCAATCGACGCCCATGCGGTTGCGGTGTGTTTTTCGGCGCCGTCCATGATGCAAAACACATCCGCGGCAACGACCGCGATTTGGCGTCCGGTTTTATCACCCGTGCGCGGCAGATCAGGCGCTCGCCGGATGCGGGCGACAACAACAGATTCAATATATATTCCGCCGTCAGCGCGGGTTGGCCGCGCGAGGTGGCGGCGGCGATTGTGGTCGCGTTGTCGACCAGGAACGCCGTGACGCCGCCATGGGCCATGCTACGGCAGCAGCTCGCCCGGCCGGACGAAGCCGTGGGGCGAAAATTCGCATTTGCGAAAAGCTATTTTGAGATCGGCGGCGCCGGCGGTCCGGCGGGTGCCGGAGGCGGCGGGGGCGGCGCGGAGGCCGTCGTCACCGGCGGCGGCTCGGAAGGAGCCGGCGCAGCGACGGGCTGGGCCGGGCTGGCCGGGGGTCCTGATGCAGGCTCCGATGCCCCGCCGGAAACGGCCGCGGACACCGCTGGCGGAGCCGCGGCTGCGGGCGGAGCGGGCGTGACCGGGGGAACCGGATCGGGCCGCAGCACCAGCGGCGGCGAGCCGCTGCCACTTTCCTTCGGCGTCTCAACCTTGGCCGACTCCGACTTACCCTCGCCGGACGGCTTGGTGCCCTCCTCCTTGGCGGGTTCGCTCTTTGGCTGGTCGTCCTTGGCCGGCTCGCCCTTCGAAGGCTCCTCGGTCTTGGCGGACTCGGCTTTGGGAGACTCGGCTTTGGGAGACTCGGCTTTGGGAGACTCGGCTTTCGGAGACTCGGCTTTGGGAGGCTCTTCGGCGCCCGGCCTGATCCGCTTGCCAAGCCTCTGCATGGCGGTCGGCTTGCGGCCCTCGGGGCCACGCTCGGTCGCGGCTTGTGCCGGAGGCTGCCCCTCCGCGGCGGGCGGTTCTCCCGGGCGCGCCAACCGCTTGGCGTTGCGGCCGCGAGGTAATTCGGTGTCCGGCTTTGCGGCCTCATGCGGCTCGGCCTCCGGTTTGACCGCTTCCTGCGGCGCCGCACGCAGCCTGTGGCCAAACCGGTCAAGCTGCTCGGCCGCGACCGGGGGCTTGGGCTCCCCTTTCCCGTCCTTGCCTTCTTTGGGTTGGGCATAGCGGGTATCGGCCGCCCCATTGGAAACCAGAAATGCCGCCAGCAGCGAGGCCATCTCGGGACTGGTGGTGTAGTGCTGGCGCAGGAAGCCCTGCAGCGAGCCGGCCGGCACGGTTTTCAACAGGCCCCGCGGGCTCTTATGGCAGGCGGTGCAGGTGCCCGCGAAAATCTGGGAAGGGCTCTTGCCGGCCTCGAGGTTCGTCGCCTGCGCCCATGCCGGGGCGGCTGCGAAACAGCCGATCAGAAGCGTCACCGCCGCTAAACCGAGCGCTCGGCCCAACATTCTTAAATTCTCCGATTGCTGAAATCGCCTCCACCGCCGTTAAAGCGGGTACCGGCGGCGGTCACCTTTTAGCCGATTATCCCGCGAATGGAAGCGCGCTTATGGCGCAACTTCGTGAATGTCGCATTTGGGAATATCCGCTTTGTGTCCAACGCACTAGCGAGCCGGGTTCGGCACTACTAAGATCGAATGCGGGGCTCGGGAACCATTCGGCCGCCAGAGCGTCGAGTGTGACGGCCGGAACGTTGGCTTCTACGGGATCGCTCGGTTTGGTGGTTTCGATGGACCGTTTATTGCGTTATTTCCTCACGCAGTTCATCCGCCGCGGCGCGATGACCTTTACAACTGCGAGCGGGGCGAAGTTTACCTGCGGCGACGGAACCGGCGAGCCGGTAGCCGTGCGATTCCTCACCACCGACGCCGAACGCCGGATTTTGATCAACCCGGAGCTTGCGCTCGGCGAACTCTACATGGAAGGCACCTTCGTGGTCGAGAATGGCTCGATCGCGGACGCGCTGGCGATCCTGATGGATCAGCCGGAAATATTGCCGCGCTGGGCCAGGCTGCAATATTGGCTGCGTTATCTGGCCCGGCATGTCCGCCAGTTCAACCCGCGCGGCCGTTCCAGGAACAATGTCGCGCGCCATTACGATCTCGACGGGCGGCTTTATTCGCTCTTCCTCGACGCCGACAAGCAATATAGCTGCGGCTATTTCGAGACGCCGGAGGCGACACTCGACGATGCCCAACTTGCCAAGAAGCGGCATCTCGCCGCCAAGCTCCTGATCCGACGCGGCGACCGCGTGCTCGACATCGGCTCCGGTTGGGGCGGCCTTGGCCTCTATCTCGCCGAAATGACCGGCGCCAACGTCACCGGCGTCACGCTGTCGACCGAACAATTGCAGGTGTCGAACGCGCGCGCCGCCGACAAGAAGCTTGCGCAATCGGCGAAGTTTTTCCTGGAAGATTATCGCGACGTTTCCGACCCCTTCGATCGTATCGTGTCGGTCGGGATGTTCGAGCATGTCGGCGTCGACTTCTACGAGAAGTATTTCAGGCGCTGCGCCGAGCTTCTCACCGACGACGGCGTCATGATGCTGCATTCGATCGGGCGATCGGACGGACCCGACGTCACCAATCCCTGGATCGCGAAGTACATCTTCCCCGGCGGTTACATCCCCGCGCTGTCCGAAGTGATGCCCGCGATCGAGCGCGCCGGGCTTCTGGTCTGCGACATCGAAATCCTGCGGCTGCACTACGCGGAAACGCTGAACGCCTGGCGCGAGCGATTCATGGCGCGGCGCGAGGAAGCGGTGCAGCTCTATGACGAGCGCTTTGCGCGGATGTGGGAATTCTACCTGGCGTCCTCGGAAATGTCGTTCCGCAAGCAGAACCTGATGAATTTCCAGGTCCAATTGACAAAACGCCAGGACGTGGTGCCGATGACGCGCGACTACATCACCCATGAGGAAGCAAAATTGCGCGGGCTGGAGCGCGGCCAGCGGCCAAGGCTGCAGATCGCGGGCGAATAGGCCGGCGTAAGCAGCCGTCCAGGCTTCTAATTCCGCAGGCTGAAACGCGAGGCGGCGTGGGTGCAGTGCGACACCGGCCGCGCAAGCTGTGCGCGCAACGCCAGCAGGATCGAAGATTCGCAAGGGATCTCGCGGACTTCCGGGCGCGCCGCTTCTTCCATGGCGTTGATCAGCGCCGACAGCCACCGTCGTTCGCCGTCTCCCGATCGCCATGTATGAAATTGCTGGTTCATCGCCTGTCCTTGCCCAGCTGCCCGTATCAACTCCGAAGTCGCAAACCCGTTCCTTAGGGACGCGCCTCTTTGGGATAGGTATGCCCGGGCGGCGAAAGGTTCATGCAAGACCGGGATTTCCCGGGCTTTCCATCGATGGCCGCGGGCTCTTGCCGAAATCCCGTCAAGCGCCAATGCATCACACGGGCGAGATTTCCCAATCCACATTGTGTGAATCGGGCATAAGGCACGTTGGTGCTTTCGCCGGGCTTGGGACTGGCGCTTTATCGCCGCCCGCTTCCCGGGAATCCAAAGAACGCCCCAATCCGAAGAACAATCTGTCCCCATGGCCATGACTGATTCGAACGTCCTCAAGCTCGCCCCCGAGGCGGGAGTTCCGGCCTATCGGAGCGCACCGCACAATATCGAGGCGGAACAGAGCCTTTTGGGCGCGATCCTGGTCAACAACGACGCCTTCTATCGGGTGTCGGATTTTCTCGAGGCCAAACACTTCTTCGAGCCGATCCACCAGGTGATCTTCGAGACCGGCGGCAGCCTGATCCGGATGGGCAAGGTCGCGACCCCCGTCACCTTGAAGACCTTCCTGCCGGCCGAAACCGACATCGGCGGCATGACGGTCGGCCAGTACCTTGCCCGCCTCGCCGCGGAAGCCACCACCATCATCAACGCGCAGGACTATGGCCGCACCGTCTACGAGCTGGCGCTGCGCCGCGATCTGATTCGGATCGGCGAGGACATGGTCAACGTCGCCTTCGACGCGCCGGTGGATTTCGCGCCGCGGGCCCAGATCGAGGATGCCGAGCGCCGGCTGTATGAACTGGCCGAATCCGGCCGCTATGACGGCGGTTTCCAGCGTTTCGCGCAGGCGCTCACCGTTGCCGTCGACATGGCGGCCAAAGCCTTCCAGCGCGACGGCAAATTGTCCGGCATTGCGACGGGCCTGCGCGACCTCGACATCAAGATGGGCGGCCTGCAGGCGTCCGACCTGATCATCGTCGCCGGCCGCCCGGGCATGGGCAAGACCGCGCTTGCCACCAACATCGCCTACAATGTCGCGAGAGCGCACCGCGCCGAGGTCCAGGCCGACGGCACCATGAAGTCGGTCAATGGCGGCATCGTCGGCTTCTTCTCCTGCGAAATGTCGGCCGAGCAGCTCGCCACCCGTATCATTGCCGAGCGCACCGGGATTCCATCGAGCACGATCCGCCGCGGCGGCATTACCGAGGGCGATTTCGAAAAAATCCGCGACTATGCGATCGAGCTGCAGTCGCTGCCGTTCTACGTCGACGAGACCGGCGGCCTGTCGATCTCGCAGCTCACCGCGCGCGCCCGCCGGCTGAAGCGGCAGAAAGGCCTCGACCTGATCGTGGTCGACTACATCCAGCTGCTGCAGGGATCGAACAAGCGCGGCAACGAGAACCGCGTGCAGGAAGTCACGGAAATCACGACGAGCCTGAAGGCCTTGGCGAAAGAGCTCAACGTTCCCGTCATCGCCCTCTCGCAATTGTCGCGCCAGGTCGAAAGCCGCGACGACAAGCGCCCGCAATTGTCGGACTTGCGTGAATCCGGCTCGATCGAGCAGGACGCCGACGTCGTGATGTTCGTGTTCCGCGAGGAGTATTATCTCGCCAACAAGGAGCCGCGCGCCGGCACCCCGGAATACGAGAAATGGCAACTCGACATGTCGCTCGTGCACGGCAAGGCCGAGGTCATCATCGGCAAGCAGCGCCATGGCCCGACCGGTACCGTGGAGCTGCAATTCGAGGCCAGCGTGACGCGGTTCGGCGACCTGACGCATGACAGCCATTTGCCCGATCGCGGATATTGACGGCAGGCCGCGGTTGAACCGCCCTGCTCCGGCGCGTAAAACGGCGCCATGAACGTCGTCTCCGACCCGAAATCGATCCCGCCCGGCAGCCTGCTGTCGCCCGAGGCCAACCAGGCGGCGGCGCTTGCGACCGCAACCGGCGTTCTCACCGTCGATCTCGACGCCATCGTCGCCAACTGGCGCAAGCTCGAGAAGACCGCGGTGCCGGCCGAATGCGCCGGCGTGATCAAGGCCGACGCCTACGGCTGTGGCACGGCTCCGGTCGCGCGCGCGCTTGCCGGTGCCGGCTGCAAGACGTTTTTTGTCGCGACGCTCGATGAAGCGCGCGCCGCGCGCGCCGCCGTGCCGCAGGCTGTCATCTATGCGCTCGACGGCATCTTCCAGAATTGCGGCGAAGAGTTCGCCAAGATCGATTGTCGGCCGGTGATCGGCGATCTCAACGAGCTCGCCGAATGGGACGTGTTTTGCCGCCGCTCCGGCTGGGCCGGCGGCGCCGGCATCCATATCGACACCGGCATGAACCGGCTCGGGCTGACGCTGGTCGAGGCGCAGGGCATCATTCCCCGCATCAACGCCGGCGATCACGGCATTACGCTCGTCATGAGCCACCTCGCCTGCGCCGAAAACCTCAATCATCCGCTCAACGCCAAGCAGCTCGCGACCTTCCGCGAGATCGCCAGTCTGTTCTCCGGCGTGCCGGCGTCGCTGTCGAATTCCTCCGGCTGCTTCCTCGGGCCCCAGTTCCAGTTCGACCTGGTGCGGCCGGGCGCGGCACTCTACGGCATCAATCCGACGCCCGAGGCCGATAACCCGATGCAGCCGGTGGTCGAATTGAAGGCGCGGATCGTGCGGACGCGCAATGTCGAGAAGGGTGAGAGCGTCGGCTATGGCGGCACCTGGACGGCGCGGCGGCCGACCAAACTCGCAATCGTCTCGGCGGGCTATGCCGACGGCTATTTCCGCGCCGCCGGCGGCATCGACGGCACCCGCAGCGCCGAAGTCATCGTCGCCGGCAAGCGCTGCCCGGTCGCAGGCCGCATCTCGATGGACCTGATGGCCGTCGACGTCACCGACCTCCCCAACAACACGGCGCGGCGCGGCCACATGGCGACGCTGATCGGCGAAGGCATCACCGTCGACGAGCTCGCGCATCATTTCGGCACCATCGGCTACGAAGTGCTGACCAGCCTCGGCCCGCGCTATGCGCGCGTCTACAAGGGCGGCACCGCGACGACGGCCGAACCCGCGCCTGCGACACCTGTGGCCTGACAGTTTGTCAGGCATGAAGGTCGCGACATTCAACATCAACAACATCAACCGCCGGCTCCCCAACCTGTTGCGATGGCTGCGGCAGGCCAAGCCCGACGCGCTCGCCTTGCAGGAACTGAAATCGACCGACGATGATTTTCCGGTTTCGGACATCAACGAGGCCGGCTACGGCGCGGTCTGGCGCGGACAAAAGACCTGGAACGGCGTCGCCATTCTGGCGCGCAACACAGATCCCGTGCTGATCCGGACCGCGCTGCCCGGCGACGCAGCCGATCACGAGGCGCGCTATATCGAGGCCGCCGTCAACGGCATCGTCGTCACCAGCCTGTATCTGCCGAACGGCAATCCGCAGCCCGGGCCGAAATTCGATTACAAGCTGAAATGGTTTTCCAGGCTCAAGCGGCACGCGGCGACATTCGTCAAGCAGGAAATTCCGGTGGTGCTGGCCGGCGACTACAATGTCGCGCCGACGGAAGCAGATATTTATCCGACCAAATCATGGGACAAGGATGCGCTGATCCAGCCCAAGAGCCGCGCCGCCTTCAAGTCGCTGGTCGAGCAAGGCTGGTACGACGCGATCCGCGAACGGCATCCGTCGGAACCGATGTACACATTCTGGGATTACATGCGAAACCGTTTTCCGCGCGACGCCGGATTGCGGCTCGATCATCTGCTGGTGAGCCCGGTGCTTGCGCCGCGCCTGACAAAAGCCGGCGTCGACCGCTGGGTGCGCGGTGAGGAAGGCGCCAGCGACCATGCGCCGGCGTGGATCGAGCTTAAATAGCCGAGAGACGTTTTGCGTTGGCGGTGACGTGTTCGCGATAGCGCCGCAGGATGCTCTCCATCTTCGAGAACATTTTTCGCATGCTCGGCTTCTGAACCACTGGAACGTCGGCGGAATTTTGATTTTCCGCACTCAGGGTGCCGTACCTGTGTTCGTAGATGGTCGAGCGGTTACCGCTTATCCAGATGCTTTGCTACGTGACTATTTCAAGCTGGTCGAGAGTTTGGAGATCAATGAGACCGCTTGGGATATTGAGAAATACCAAATCGATGCGGTGCTTGGGTGAAGGCGCATGAAGAGCTAAGGCGGTTTCTCGTGGATAAGAGAGGTTGGAAGGAGGAATACGCAGGAACGTATGAGAGCATCGGGGTGCTCGGATCGCTTTCAACGACGCTGTTCACCAGGAGCAAACTTCGGTCATTTGGCCGGTTCGACGACCTGCCGATCGACGACGCTCAAGCGGCCGGGCAGCGTTCCCGAGCGCAACAGCATGGCGATGGTGCTGGCGTCTTCGAGCGTGAAGTTGCCCGATATCACGACCGCGCCGCCCGAGATCGGCTCCCGGATGACGGACGCCGAGAGCACGCGGTCGTCGAGAACGATGGCGAATGGCCGCCCGACATTTTCCTCGGTGATATGAGCGAAGTGCCTTGTGCCGCGCGCGTTGAAGCGGAACGACGCGATCGGCTGCTGGGTGTGAGGTTCGAACCCGGGAGCAGGTTCGATGATATCGTCCCCCTCCATGGCGATTTCTTTCAGGAGCAAATAGGGGGTCCTGGTCTTGAAATCGTAGAGCACTTCGGATGCCGGCGGCGGGGTGCCTTGCTGCGCCTCCGTGGCGTCCATCGACAGATCCACCAGACGGAACGTGATCCGCGCTTTCCGGCTGAACATCGCGGTCACCCGTTCGGGATCCGTGACGCCCGGCAACAGGACACGAATACGGTCAGACCCGTCGGGCTCCACGCCAGCCGGCCTGATACCGCTGTCGCGCAGGCGTTGTTCGATCATCTCCATCGACTGCCCGACCAGTTCGTGCAGGCGCCCGGCGAAGGCGGACTCCGTCGGCGTGAGCCGGATCAGCCCGTCACCCCCGTCGGCAACGCTGACAGTCGCTCCACCTGATGGCGCGGCTTCCGTTGCTGGCTCGAGCTTGCTCAAGACCCGTTGCCGGTCCTTGGCGTCCGCAATCCAGACCTCGACGCCACCGTCACGCACCGCCAGACCGGCAAAGGGGATGCGACCCTCCCGCACTATTCGATACACATCATCGCGCAGATCCGTCACCATCGCTTCACGCAATGCACCGGCGTCGACTTTGAACAGAATGCGGGACCCGCCTTGCTTCTCGATGGCCTTCCCGGCATTGGCCGCAATCGCCGCGCGCATCCTGTCGACCTCCCGCGCTTCGTCAGACGCCGGCGCGCCCGGCGCGGCAATCGCCGACAATACCGCGGACGCGAGGATGAGAGCGACGATAAGCCCCGTCGTCCTGGTCCACACGTTCATGGTCATGGCGTTCTCTCTTCTGGCGGCACCGACGCGCCAGTCCCTTGGTCCCGCGACGGCGTGCCGAGGTTCAATCACTGGCTTTTCGGGAGGTACGTATTTGAACCTGAACCAGACTGCCGATAACATGCTGCGGCGCCACCGACCTCAAGCCGGTGGTTGCCGTGCGTAGCCGCAGGTTGGTTCGAACGTTGGTTGTCCTTTTCATGTGCACGCCGCAAACACCAGGCAAATGGCGAATGGCTTCTTTTAACGGGGCACGACAGACGGTGACGATCCAATGACCGCGCCCGGCGCGCGGTCCGACCTGCCTCTCCTGCCCCAGCCGGTGGTTCAAGGTTTGACTCGTGCCGCGATCTTTCTGGTCGCGACGATCAACCCCGGCAGCGCGCATCGCGCGGCAGTCCGGTCGTTTTGCGGCGACCTCCCCGCGCTGCTGCGCGCCGTCGGCTTCCGCGATATCGAGGGAAACCTCTCCTGCCTGATGGGCGTTGGATCCGACGCATGGGACGGAATGTTTGGCCAACCGCGGCCGGCGGAACTGCATCCGTTTCGGGAAATCAAGGCCGGCCCACGCCATGCCGTTGCCACACCTGGCGATCTGCTCTTTCACATTCGCGCCAAACGCATGGATCTTTGTTTCGAACTGGCGACCCAAATCATGGCCCGGCTCGGCGGGGCAATTTCGCCGGTCGACGAAGTGCACGGCTTTCGTTATTTCGACGACCGCGATCTGATCGGCTTTGTCGACGGCACGGAAAACCCGACCGGGCAAGCCGCGATCGATGCCGCTTATGTGGGGGCCGAAGACGCCGTCTTTGCGGGTGGCAGCTACGTGATCGTACAAAAATACCTGCACGATCTGACGGGCTGGAATGCGCTGTCCACTGAAGCGCAGGAGCGTATCATCGGCCGCACCAAGCTTTCGGACATCGAGCTCGATGACGCGGTGAAACCGGCTTACGCCCACAACGCGCTCGCCAAGGTCGTGGTCGACGGCAAGGAAATCAAGATCATCCGCGACAACATGCCGTTCGGCCGCGCGGCCGACAACGAGTTCGGCACCTATTTCATCGGCTACGCGCGTTCGCCGCGAACGATCGAGCAGATGCTCGAAAACATGTTTGTAGGTCAGCCTCCCGGCAACTACGATCGTTTGCTCGACTTCAGCGTTGCCAAGACTGGCAGCCTGTTCTTCGTGCCGTCCGCGACGTTCCTCGAAGATATAGCGGCCGACGATGCGGCCGCGGGAGTTTCGGACAAGCCTGCCGTTGCAGCGCCGACGCCGGCCCCGAAACGCCAAGGCTCGCTCGACATTGGTTCGCTCAAAGGAGACCCCGCCTCATGAATAATCTTCACCGCGAGCTTGCCCCGATATCCGATGTGGCCTGGTCAGAGATCGCGGAGGAAACCTCGCGCACCATCAAGCGCTACCTTGCCGGGCGCCGCGTCGTCGACGTGCAGGGGCCGGGTGGAATGGCTCTTTCCGCCGTCGGCACCGGCCATTTGCGCAATGTCGCAGCGCCGGGGGACGGAATTCTGACGCGACAGCGTGAGGTCAAGCCGCTGGTCGAACTCCGCGTTCCCTTCGAACTCGATCGTCAAGAGATCGATGACGTAGAGCGTGGCTCGGGCGATTCCGATTGGCAACCCGCGAAGGATGCCGCACGGCGTCTCGCCTTTGCGGAGGACCGGGCGATCTTCGAGGGCTACGCTGCCGCAGGCATCGGCGGCATCCGCGAGGGAACCAGCAATCCGGTCCTGACCCTTCCGCCCGATGTGCGCGCCTATCCAGACGTCATGGCCCAGGCCCTAAGTCAATTGCGGCTCGAGGGCGTCAACGGTCCCTATTCAGTGGTGCTGGGTGCCGACGCCTATACGGCGTTGAGCGAGAGCAGCGATCACGGTTATCCGGTGATGCGGCACATCAAGGAGCTTGTGGACGGCGAAATCGTCTGGGCGCCGGCGATATCAGGCGCATTCGTGCTGACGACGCGTGGCGGCGATTTTGCTTTGCATATCGGAGAGGATGTGTCGATCGGCTATCTAGGTCACGACGACAACAAGGTCCGCCTCTACCTGCAGGAAACATTTACCTTCCTGTTGCTGACCACAGAGGCCTCCGTTGCGCTGAACGCCAACGACGGCAAAGCGAAAACGTGAATTCCCGCGTGCCGCCGGCATCACCACAAATTCTTGCCGTCGATCACCGTCACCGGCACGGTGTCGAGATCGAAATCATCCAAAAGGTGCAAATTGACGGCGACGCGCGGATTGTCGAAATCAGGCTTTCCGGTCGACCAGTCCGGCGACTCGGAGTAAGTCCCGCACCCGCAATTGGCACAGAAATGGTGCTTTACCGTGCGGCTGCCCCACTGATAGGTCGCAACCTCCTCTATCCCTGTGGTCAGGCGAAACTGCGCCGGCGTGTAATAGGCCCACAACGCGCCGCGCTTCGCGCACAGCGAGCAGGTACAGCGGGTCACGCTGCCAGGCGCCTCGCTCACCTCGAACTGCGTGTTGCCGCAATGGCAGCTTCCCCTGATCGTCATGCCCCGATCCCTCCTTCAATGCCGTTGGTCCCGGCTTTTGTAACCGATCTCTGCTGCCAGCATGATGTCAGCAATGAATGGACGGTTTTCCGGCTGAGCCACAATGCCTCCCCCATGGTGAGGAGGCGCCCTTGCGCCGTCTCGAACCGCCACAGTGGGGGTGCATCCTTCGAGACACGCGCAAGGGCGCGCACGCAGGGGTGTTGACCCGCGCAGGACAAACGGCCTATGGCAGCCGTGTCGCAACCCGTTGACCCAGACTTCGATGCCCCAAGCCAAACCACCGGAAGACTCTTTCTACGTCGAGCCGCGAAGCGGCGAGCGCTTTCCGCTGGACAGACCGCGCTGGTGTGGCGACGGTTTGAAGCCGCTATTGATCAGTCCGCAGCGCGGCATCGGCCGCGATGACATCGACCGCGGCATGCGATCGCTGTGGCGTTATCGAGCCTCGCTGCCGATTGCAATTTCCAGACCGATCTCGCTCGGTGAAGGCTGTACGCCACTGGTGCAACAGGAATGGGACGATTTCCGCCCCTTCTTCAAGCTGGAGTGGTTCAACCCGACCTGCAGCTTCAAGGATCGCGGCAGCTCCGTGATGCTGTCCTACCTGCGGCAGATGGGCGTCGATGCGGTGCTGGAGGACAGCTCCGGCAATGGCGGGGCATCGGTGGCGGCCTATGGCGCGGCAGGCGGCATGCGCGTGAAAATACTGGCGCCGGCCTATACGTCGCCGGCGAAGGTCGCTCAGATCAGCGCTTACGGTGCCGAGGTGCAGCTCGTCGAGGGGCCGCGGGAAGAGTCCCAGAACGAAGCGATCCGCCAGTCCGACCGGATCTTCTATTCCAGCCATAATTGGCAGCCCTTCTTCCTGCAGGGGACCAAATCGATCGCTTATGAGCTGTGGGAAGATTTCAATTTCGAGGTGCCCGACAATATCATCATCCCGGTCGGAGCCGGCAGCACGCTGCTGGGTTGCCATATCGGTTTCAGCGAACTGCTTGCTGCCGGCCAGATCAAGAAACTTCCCCGGCTGTTTGCGGCTCAGCCGTTCAATTGCTCGCCGCTGGATGCGAGCTTCAAGGCCGGCGTCGATACGCCGGTGCCGCGCGCCGTCCACAAGACGATCGCCGAGGGCACCGCGATTGCGCATCCGCTGCGGCTGCGCGAAATGATCCACGCCTTGAGAGAGACCGCCGGCGATACCGTGGCGGTTTCGGAGGAAGAAATCATAGCGGCGTTGAAGCGCCTCGCCCGACTCGGGCTATTTGCCGAGCCGACATCCGCCGGCGCCGCAGCGGCGCTCGCAAAACTGATCGAGCAGAAGGCGATCAACGCGCGCGAGCGCACCGTGGTGCTGATCTCGGGCACGGGGATCAAGACGGCTGCCACGATCGCCGAGCTGTTCGAGCATCAATAAATTCTCATCGGGGACGCCAAGGCGCCGCTATCGACGGCTTGACCGAGGCCAACTGCCATCGTATTCTAGCTAGAAATTCTGGCTAGAAGGAACAAGCTCCAATGGCCCGGCGTATTTGGTCGGTACAGGATGCAAAGAACCGGTTCAGCGAAGTCGTCGAGGCCGCGCGGCGCACGCCGCAGACGGTCACGAAGCACGGCAAGGCTACCGTAGTCGTGGTGGATGTCGCGGAGTACGACCGCCTGCGTCGCCTCGAACGCGCAAGCGCGCCTTCCTTTGCCGATGTCATACTCGCCATGCCGCAGGATGATGGCGAATTCCCGCGCCGCAATGTACGGGTGCGGGATCTCGATCTCTGATGTTTCTGATCGACACCGTCACCCTATCCGAGTTGCGCAGGCGAGAGCGCGATCGGATGGTCGTGGCATGGTTCGAACGGCAGCGAACGACCGATCTCTTCCTCAGCGTCATCAGCATTGGCGAGATAGAGCACGGCATCGCGCGACAGCGTGCGACTGATCCCGGCTTTGCGGGCGCGCTTGCGGCCTGGCTGGACAAAATATTGACCCTCTACGGCGAGCGGGTCGTGCCGTTCGACCTGCGAGCAGCGCGGCGCTGGGGCGTCCTGAGCGCCGCTCTCGGCAATGACAGCGCCGATCTGATGATCGCGGCCACCGCGCTGGAACACGGCCTCACCGTCGTGACGCGCAACGTGTCGGATTTCGAGCCCACCGGGGTCGCCGTCCTCGATCCGTTCAGTCGACGGCCCGTCCGGAGATCATAATTCTTCCGCCTCCCCCTCGCGGCTTTCACGGAGATGTTGCCTGTGATCCCAGGCATTGTCGCTCGGTAATCCATGCTATGGGTCTTCTTGGATTCGACGAAACTCAAACTTCATGGCCAAATCCGCCCTCTCCTTTGTCTGCCAGAACTGCGGTGCCGCCTATAACCGCTGGCAGGGCAAGTGCGAGTCCTGCGGCGAGTGGAATACGCTGGCCGAGGAAGACACGACCGGCGCGACCACGATGCCGGTCTCGATCCGTTCAAAACGCAAGGGACGCAAGTTTGCGCTGGAGAGCCTCACCGGCAAGAGCCATGAGGCCCCTCGCCTGCCTTCCGGAATGGCCGAGCTCGATCGTGTCACCGGCGGCGGGTTTGTCAGGGGCTCCGTGCTTTTGGTCGGCGGCGATCCCGGGATCGGCAAATCGACATTGTTGACGCAGGCGACCAGCCTGATGGCGCGGGCCGGCCATCGCGCGGTGTATATCTCCGGCGAGGAAGCGGTCGCCCAGGTACGGCTGCGCGCCGAGCGGCTGGGGCTTGCGGATGCGCCGGTGCAGCTCGCGGCGGAAACCTCCGTCGAGGACATCGTCACGACGCTGTCGGAAGGGGCGGTGCCGCGGCTGATCGTGATCGATTCGATCCAGACCATGTGGACCGACACGGTCGAATCCGCGCCCGGCACGGTCACCCAAGTGCGCGCATCCGCGCAGGCGCTGATCAGGTTCGCCAAAAAATCCGGCGCCGCCATCATCCTGGTCGGCCATGTGACAAAGGACGGCCAGATCGCCGGCCCCCGCGTGGTCGAGCACATGGTCGATGCGGTGCTGTCGTTCGAGGGCGAAGGCTCCCAGCAATTCCGGATTCTGCGCGCGGTGAAAAACCGGTTCGGGCCGACCGACGAGATCGGCGTGTTCGAGATGACGGGCCTGGGCCTGCGCGAAGTCTCAAATCCGTCCGAGCTGTTCCTGTCGGAGCGCGATCTCGGCAGTCCGGGCACGGCGGTCTTCGCCGGCATCGAGGGCACCCGCCCGGTGCTGGTGGAACTGCAGGCGCTGGTGGCGCCGACCTCGCTCGGCACGCCGCGCCGGGCCGTGGTGGGCTGGGACCCGAGCCGGCTGTCGATGGTGCTGGCGGTGCTGGAGGCGCATTGCGGCGTGAAACTTTCCGGCCATGACGTGTATTTGAACGTCGCCGGCGGCCTGCGCATCCAGGAACCGGCGGCGGACCTCGCCGCGGCGGCGGCGCTGGTGTCCTCGCTGGTCAATGCGCCGCTGCCGACCGATGCGGTTTATTTCGGCGAGATTTCGCTCTCGGGCGCGGTACGCCCGGTGGCGCAGACCTCGGCGCGGCTGAAGGAGGCAGCCAAACTCGGGTTCGGCCGCGCCGTGCTGCCCGAATCGGCCCGCGGGGAAACCGGCGGCGACGCGGGGATGGCCCTCAATAGCGTCGGTGGATTGACCAGCTTGGTCGCCGATATCGCCGCGCGCGGGACGCCCAAGAGAAACCAGGAGAGCAACCGGGACGGCAACCGGGAAGCTGCCAATGTTGAGAAAAATGCCACACCGGCCCGATTCCGTCGCGAGAACGGCTAAAGCGGCGTGACGCGGTTGGCCCTCGCCGCTATACCACCCGCGCGGGGGCGGGATGGCACGATTTCCGGCCTTGCGGTACCTGCCATATGACCGTCACCTAGGACGGCACCGACACGCCGATTCGCGGTTTTGTACTTTTTGATGCGGACCTGACCAGCCGATGCCGATAACGATCCTCGATCTCGCTCTGCTCGCCGTGATGCTCGTCTCCGGCCTGCTCGCGATGGTACGCGGCTTTATGCGCGAGATCCTGTCGATCGCGGCGTGGGGCACCGCCGCGCTGGTCACGATCTACGCCTTCGGCAAGCTATTGCCGACCGCCAAGACCTATTTTAACAACGATACGGTCGCCAGCATTGTCGTGGTCGCCGGCGTCTTTATCGGCACCCTGATCGTCGTTTCCATCATTACGGTGCGGATTTCCGACATGATCCTGGATTCCCGGATCGGCGCGCTGGACCGCACCCTCGGATTCCTGTTCGGGCTGGCGCGGGGCCTTCTGATCGTCGTGGTCGCCTTCATGTTCTTCAGCTGGCTGGTCCCGGACAAGCAGCGGCCCGACTGGGTCACCGGGGCCAAATCCCGGGTGGTGCTGCAGGGAACCGGGGATTGGCTGATGTCGCTCTTGCCGGATGACCCCGAGAACACCATCTTGAAGAGATTCAAGAAGAATAAACCAGACGATGAGCAGACTGACACCGAGCCGGCGGCGCCGGCCCCCGGTGATGGCTACAGCAAGCCTGCGCGTGACAGCCTGAAAAAGCTGATCGAGAAGCCCGCAGCACGTTGATTTTAGGCCCAAAGAGAGGCGCGATGGACGAGACCGAAAGCCCTTCCGAAGACGCCGAACAACGCGATCCGGGCCGCGGCCCGGTCGATCTGGAGCTTCACGAATCAGATCTGGACGGTGACACGCTGCGCGAAGAGTGCGGCGTGTTCGGCATTTTCGGCCACCCCGAGGCCGCCGCCATCACCGCGCTCGGGCTACACGCCCTGCAGCATCGCGGACAGGAGGCCGCCGGCATCGTCTCCTTCGATGGCTCCCGCTTTCACAGCGAGAGGCGGCTCGGCCTCGTCGGCGACACCTTTTCACGCCGCGAGGTGATCGAGCGGTTGCCGGGCACGAGCGCGGTCGGCCATGTCCGCTACTCCACGACCGGCGAAACCATCCTGCGCAACGTGCAGCCGCTGTTCGCCGAGCTCAACGCCGGCGGCTTTGCCGTTGGCCACAACGGCAATCTCACCAACGGGCTGACCCTGCGCCGCGATCTCGTGCGCAACGGCGCGATGATGCAGTCGACCACCGACACCGAGGTGATCCTGCACCTGGTGGCACAGTCGAAACGCAACCGCTTCATCGACCGTTTCATCGAGGCGCTGCGCGCCATCGAGGGCGCCTATTCGCTGGTGTCGCTGACCAACAAGAAGCTGATCGGCGCCCGCGATCCGCTCGGCATCCGCCCGCTGGTACTGGGCGACCTCGACGGGCGTCCAATTTTCGCCTCCGAGACCTGCGCGCTCGACATCATCGGCGCCAAATATGTCCGCGACGTCGAGCCCGGCGAGATCATCGTGTTCGACGAACACGGCGCGCAGAGCCACAAGCCGTTCCCGCCAAAGCCGCCGCGTCCCTGTATTTTCGAATACATCTACTTCTCGCGGCCGGATTCCATCGTCGGCGGCCGCTCGGTGTATGAGGTCCGAAAGGCCTTCGGCGCGCAGCTCGCGCGTGAAAGCCATGTCGAGGTCGACGTCGTGGTGCCGGTGCCGGATTCCGGCGTGCCCGCCGCGGTCGGCTACAGCCAGCATTCCGGCGTGCCGTTCGAGCTCGGCATCATCCGCAACCATTATGTCGGCCGCACCTTTATTCAGCCGACCCAGAGCGTGCGCGAGCTCGGCGTGCGCATGAAGCATTCCGCCAACCGCGCCGCGATCGAGGGCAAGCGCATCATCCTGATCGACGATTCCTTGGTGCGCGGCACCACCTCGAAAAAGATCGTCCGCATGATGCGCGACGCCGGCGCCCGCGAGGTGCATTTTCGCCTCGCCTCGCCCCCGATCGTCCATCCCGATTATTACGGCATCGACCTGCCGGATCGCGGGGGGCTATTGGCCGCGACCCATAATCTCGAGGAAATGCGCCAGATCATCGGCGCGGATTCGCTGGCGTTTCTATCGATCGACGGCATGTACCGCGCCATGGGCGAACCCGGCCGCGATCCCTTAAATCCGAAATTCTCCGACCATTGCTTTACCGGCGTCTATCCGACGCACCTGACCGACCAGACCCAGGTCGAACCACAGCCGCGGCAACTTTCGTTGCTGGCGGAAGCGAGCTAGTAGCGCCGACGGCGCCAGCCGCATTCTCGGTGTCGTCCCGGTGAAGGCCGGGACCCAACCACCGATGATAGCTGTTACAAAGCCGTCTACCCACAGCGTCAAATTGCGACGACACGGGGTGGGTCCCCGGCTTTCCGCCGGGACGACTATGGCGCCGCCGCCATCTCGCACAGCACCGTCACCGTCTTCCAGTTGCGCGTGGTTGCGCCGACCGACAGCACTTTTTCGATTGCGGTGTTAGACAGTTTTGTCTCGCCGTAATTGATCGGGCAGTGCAAATAGATTTCCTGGCCGACCAATCGATATTCGTCGCGCGCTCCGGCGAGCGCGTCGAGTTTTCCCAGCGCGGGTTTTGACGGCGCTTTCGCCAAAAACGTGACGTGCAGTTTTGTCGGATCAACGCCCCTTTGTTTCAGGAATGGATTGCCGGCGACGATTTTTGCCATTTCGGATGCGCTGCGGATGACGACGGGGACCGGCAATCGCGTTTGCGCATCGATCGTCGCCTTCAGGGTCGTTGCCAATTTTTCCGCGCCTAGGCGCGATGAAAAAACGATGTTTCCGCTCTGGACGTAGGTGCGGACATCCTGCAATCCGAGCCCCGCGCAGGCCTCCCGCAGCCAGTCCATTTTCAGCGAATTGCCGCCGACATTGACACCCCGCAGGACAGCCACATAGACGGTCAAGTTCGCGCCCCAATATTTGATTTTCGTTTGAGATCGTACCATAAGTCCCCGACCATGGCCCCTTCGCTCGCCTCCCGCATCGCTCTCGTCACCGGCGCCTCGCGCGGCATCGGCTATGCCACTGCGCGCGCGCTGGCAAAGGCGGGCGCGCATGTGATCGCGGTGGCGCGCACGCAAGGCGGCCTCGAAGAGCTCGACGACGAGATCCGGAAGGACGGCGGAGCTGCCACCTTGGTGCCGCTCGACCTCACCGACTTCGACGGCATCGCTCGCCTCGGCGCGGCGCTGCACGAGCGCCACGGAAAAATCGACATTCTCGTCGGCAATGCCGGCGTCGCCGGACCTTCCTCGCCGCTCGGGCATATCGATCTCAAACCGTGGAACGACGTGATGGCCGTCAACGTGACGGCGAATTTTCAGCTGATCCGGTGCATGGAGCCGCTCTTAAGAAAATCCGGCGCCGGCCGCGCGGTGTTCGTCACCTCCGCTGCCGCCAGCAAGGCGCTGGCCTATGTCGGGCCCTACGCGGCCTCGAAGGCCGCGCTCGAAGCGCTGGTGCGGGTCTGGGCCAACGAGACCGCGTCGACCGCGATCCGCGTCAACCTGTTCAGCCCCGGCCCGATCCGCACCCGGATGCGCGCCACGGTATTTCCCGGCGAAGACCCGATGACGCTCGACACGCCGGAGCAGGCCGCGGAGTTCATCGTGCCGATGTGCACGCCGGACTGGACCGAGACCGGCAGGCTTTACGACTACCCGGCCCGCACGCTGAAGAGTTTTCGCGAACCGGCGTGAATTGACTTAGCTGCCTCCTCGTTATTCACTGCCCGCCAAGCGGGGATGAACCCGCAGCAAAAATAGTGGGTGAGGACGCTATGATTTCGATGGCAGTTCGCAGTTATCTCTCAACTCTTCCCCTCCTCTTCGCCGCCGCCCTCCTGATCGTGCTTCCCCGCGCTGCCGACGCCGGCGATATCCCGGCTTTCGCGGTCGATGCGGCCTGGCCGAAGCAGCTGCCGAACAACTGGATCATCGGCCAGGTCGGCGGCATCACCGTGGACGCGCAGGATCATGTCTGGGTGTTTCAACGCCCACGCTCGCTGACCGACGACGAGAAAGGCGCGACGCTGACCCCGCCGCGTTCGAAATGCTGCGTCCCGGCGCCGCCGGTGCTCGAATTCGATACCGATGGCAATCTGCTGCGCTCCTGGGGCGGGCCCGGTGAGGGCTATCAATGGGTCGGACGCGAGCATGGCATCGAGGTCGACGAGAAGGGATTCGTCTGGCTCACCGGCAATGCCGAAAACGACAACGAGCTCTTGAAATTCACCCTCGACGGCAAATTCGTGATGCAGATCGGCAAGATCGCGCCCAGCAAGGGCAGCAACGACACCACGCAGCTCGGCAAGCCGGCGGAAACCGCGATCGACGAGGGGACGGACGAGATCTACGTCGCCGACGGTTACGGCAATCACCGCGTCATCGTGTTCGACGCCACCTCCGGCGCCTACAAGCGGCACTGGGGCGCCTATGGCAACAAGCCCGATGATACCAAGCAGCCGCCTTACGATCCCAAGGCACCGGTCTCGCAGCAATTCGGCAATCCCGTGCACTGCGTAAAAATCGCGAATGACGGGCTGGTCTATGTCTGCGACCGCATCAACGACCGCATCCAGGTGTTTCGGAAGGACGGCACGTTTGTGAAGGAATGGTTTTATGAAAAGAACACGCTCGGCAACGGCGCAGTATGGGACCTCGCGATCTGGCCGGATCCGAAACAGACCTATCTGTTGGGCGCCGACGGCGAGAACAACGAAATCCGGATCTTGAAGCGCGACGACGGCAGCGTGGCCGGCAGTTTTGGGCACAACGGCCGCAATGCCGGGCAATTTCACTGGGTGCACGCCATGGCGGTCGACTCCAAGGGCAACGTCTATACCGGCGAGGTCGATACCGGAAAGCGCATCCAGAAATTCAGGTTAACCTCGGATGCGCTACGATAAGCGCATTGCAGCGCGAGCCGAGAAAGTCTATCGGGAAAGCGGATCATCTGATCTATATCGAACCTTTATCTATCGAACCCTCATCTATTGAACCCTTGGGAATAAGGCTCCGAAAAAAGAGAGCCGGCCCGGCATCACACGTGGAGGAATTTTCAATGAGGACGACACGCGCGCGGCGCTATGCCGCGCTTATTGCACTTGCGGGTATCGGCTTTGCCGCCCCCGCGTTCGCCCAGGACAAGACGGTCAAGATCGGCGTGCTCAACGACATGACGAGCCTGTATGCCGATATCGGCGGTGCCAATTCGGTGGTCGCGGTCAAGATGGCGGTCGAGGATTCCGGCCTGCTTGCCAAGGGCTGGAAGATCGACGTGCTCAGCGCCGACCACCAGAACAAGCCCGATCTCGGCGTCAACATCGCACGGCAATGGATCGACAACGACAAGGTCGATGCGATCGCCGATACACCGAATTCCGGTGTTGCGCTCGCGGTGAGCAACCTCGTCAAAGAGAAAAATGCGGTGATGCTCAACTCCGGGGCTGCGACCGCCGATCTCACCGGCAAGGCCTGTACCCCGAACACGGTTTCGTTCACCTTCGACACCTACATGCTCGCCAACGGCACCGGCAAGGCGCTGACCAAGGCCGGCGGCGACACCTGGTTTTTCCTGACATCGGATTACGCCTTCGGCTATGCGCTGGAGCGCGACACCACCGCGGTCGTCACCGCCAACGGCGGCAAGGTGCTCGGCGGGGTCAAGCATCCGATCAACAACTCGGATTTTTCGTCGTTCCTGCTGCAGGCGCAGGCCTCGAAAGCAAAAGTCGTCGGCCTCGCCAATGCAGGCGGCGACACTACCAACGCGATCAAGCAGGCCTCCGAATTCGGCATCGTGGCCGGCGGCCAAAAGCTCGCCGCGCTGCTGTTGTTCATCAATGACGTGCATTCGCTGGGCCTGAAGACCGCGCAAGGCCTGTCGTTCACGGAATCTTTCTACTGGGACATGAACGACCAGACCCGCGCCTGGTCCAAGCGTTTCCAGAAGCTCTCGCCGAAGGGGACGATGCCCTCGATGACGGTCGCCGGCAGCTATGCCGCCGTGCTGCATTACCTCAAGGCGCTGGAGGCGCTTGGCGGCAATCCGCATGACGGCGCCAAGGTCGTCGCCAAGATGAAGGAAATCCCAACCGACGATCCCCTGTTCGGCAAGGGCCCGCTGCGGATCGACGGCAGGCGAATTATTCCGGCCTATCTGTTCGAGGTGAAGAAGCCCGAGGAATCCAAATACCCCTGGGATTATTACAAGCTGGTGGCAACGATCGCGCCGGAAGACGCCGCCAAGCCGCTCAGCGAAAGCGAGTGTCCGCTGGTGAAGAAGTAAGGCCGCCGAACGGCCGAGCAAAATCGAAGCTTGGTTGCCTAAATCGTTATGCCCCGCCATGTGCCGGGCATAACGTCTTATTATCGCGGCAGAGACCCCACTCATGGTTCACGTTGTGACGTCGGGTTCCACGACGCAACGCAAAGGATAATGGTTTTGTCGCGCTAACCTGGTAACGCTCTCGGCAATATTCCACGCACGCTCGGGCTCATAGACCCCACATATGCCGGCGCCATCGCGATGAATGTCGAGCACCATCTTGAGTGCCTCATCGCGCGTCTTGCCAAAGATTTTCTCCAGTACCTGAACAACGAATTCCATCGTTGTCTTGTCGTCGTTCAATAGCAGCACCTTTGCGGCCATTTGACCTTCCTCCCCGCGTCATTCCATTGGGCCATGACCGGCTGTAGGTAATCAACTACTTCCCGGCTCGCCATGTCCGGGTGTCGGATATGCGCCCCGACATTCGCCCTGGGGACGCAAACCAACAAGACATTCGGAGCAGGAGCCATGATGCAGCAGAACCAAACGGCCGAAACCCAAATAAAAGTGCTTATCGATGCCTGGGCAGACGCGGTCCGCCGGCATGACCTTTCCGGCATTCTCGCCCATCATGATCAAGACATCGTGATGTTCGACGTCCCGCCGCCGCTCCAGTCGCGCGGACTGGATGAATACAGGAAAACCTGGGATCTCTTCTTTCCGTACCACGAGCCGTCGCAAGCGTTCGACATCGAAGAGCTTGCCATTACGGCCGGCCAAGACGTCGCCTTCGCCGTCGCCATCATGCGCTGCGGCTCCGCCACGATCAGCGGCCCGCCGCAGAAAGGCGGGTTTCTGTTCAGGCTGACCATCGGGCTGCGCAAGGTCGGTGACGACTGGCGCATCACGCACGAGCATCACTCCGTGCCGGCCACAGATTAAGCCATTGCCCGGCGAAGCGGACGCGGTTTCGCCGGAAAATGCGACGCACTGGCGCGCCGTCGATAGTGGAATTTCTTCCACTAAGGCCAAGCGCACCTTCGCGCGCCGGCGAAGATGAACACCGCCGCGATCGGCGAGCGGCCGGTACCGAGCTTGAACAAGGTTTTAATGGTGACGGTCCAGTTGTCTCTTATCTGACCAATATCGAAACAACAGAGCTGAAGCGCCATGACGCCTTACCTAATTGCCGCCCGCGAGGGACTCATCTGGCGGGTCACGCTCAACTTGATGCCGGTCGAGATTATGTTCAGCACCAGCGAAGCCGAAATCGATCGGCGCGTGGTGTCGCCATGATCGTCCGGTGCATCGACAACACCTTGCAGCGCGACACGTTAGTGGTCGGGCGCAAATATGAAGTTCGCGCCGAACGCGATGACTGTTACATCCTTTCAGGCTTCGATAAACGATTCAGCAAGACGCGGTTTGAGATCGTGGAACGGTGTGCGGTTGGCTAAAGCCGCCCAAGAACGCGCGACTTGTACCGCGGGCCATTTGCCCTGTCCGCGTGCTGTCCGAAGGCCTTGGCGTTGAAACCTTCCGCAATGGGCCCGCAGATTCGATGCCCGGCCGCCTGCAGCGCCTTGATGGTCGGGCAGATGTCTGTACTCAGCTCACACGGAACAATCGATCAATGATGACATTGGTTTTCCTAAAAGGCGTCTTGGTCGCCCTAATCGGCGTGGGGCTACTTGCGGGCCTGATCATTTGGGCGTTCTGGATTGGCTAGCGCCGCCGTCGACGTCGCCTCGAGGATCAAGGCCGCCATCGCCGCTTGCCGATCGGATCATCGAACGAGCGTTTCCGTCGCAGGATCTGCGAGCAGATTTTTATCGTTTCGATATTCCTCTATTTTTCTCCGCAATTTTCGTTTTGCTGCGAACGATCAACCTTGAACAGATATGACCGTGCGACATCAATTTTTGTGAGTGACCGAGGCTTTCATTTCTATCGAACCGCAACTTACAGGCGCGGGCAAGCGACTTGCCGCGACCCGAAGGTGGCAAATGACTGGCATATGAATGCGTCTTTAAAATTCAATTTAATGGTGTCGGCAGATGGGTGGACCTAACATCTGTCACGGTCATTCGGCGTTCTCGTGAAGGCTTAATGGAGTTTCCGTATGTCGGACACGTCGGCAGTGCGCGGCTACCTGAGAGACGCGGGCGTAGCGAACGGTTACGAGCAACCGGTCAACTGGGCACGGATCGTTGTTCTAGTCGCAATGGCGCTGCCTGTATTTGCCGGTTTGTACTATGCACTTCTGAATTTTTTATTGTTCGGATGAAAGCACGAGTTGCCAATGACTACCCCCTGTTGCTCCCAGTCGGATTTTCAGTTTTTCGGAATCTCGGACTCGTTTTGATTGTGCAATGTGACGGTGACCAGTTTTCCCAGGAGGCAGGCGCACCATGCGCTGTTATGACTTTTCCGATCGACTTCTCGCGCCAATAGCAGCCAGCCTTCTGCTGCCGTGCTCGAGCTCGGAAGCCCGATGAGTCGAACTTCAAGTCAGCCGATTTTTGCCGATCGGGTGAGAGGCGCCCGGATCCGGCGCACGATAAGTCGAGTTTCATTTGCGGTGCTGGTCTTTGCCGCTCCGGTCTGCCTGGTCTCAGCGCAGGATGCCAAGGTTTCTGTCGACATGATCGGCATAGGCGGCATGAGCTGCGCTCACTGGCGGTCCAAGCAAGACCATTTATTAGAGGGAACCGTTTGGATCTACGGTTTCTGGACCGGACTCAATTACGTTGCTGCAGCAAGTGATCAAGCACAGGCGAAGATCGATTTTGCGTTGATAGTGGCCGAAGTCGAAAAAACATGCGCTCAACAAACGTCGCAGACATTAGCCAGCGCCGTATGGACCACTTATCTTGGGTCTAAGAGGTAGCCTACTCGAAGGGAGGAGAACAGCCCACGCACGGCCTCCTCAACAGCCCCGGCAGATCGACCCTGTCATCTTGTTGACCTTCGCTTCTTCACGATCGATGGCATTTCAGACTCTGCGCGATGTCCGTCTTGAGCCCGGAATGCGATCCAAGCGAACGTTCGCGAACGCCTCTGATTTTATGGGTTCACGCCTCGGTCTCGCGCGCTCGCACGATCGAAAGCGTTCGCATCGCGATGACGAGCGCCAGCAGCAACAGCGCCGACGCCAGCAGGAACGGCGCGCCCGGCAATTTTTCCGGCGCTTGCTGGCCGATGAAATAGGCAAAGGTCAGCGTGAACAGGAACGGCCCGACCAATTGGGACACGCTCTGCACGCTGGTGGTCGCGCCCTGCAATTGGCCCTGCTGGTCGGGTTTTACCAATTGCGTCATCAGCGCCTGGATCGCCGCGCCCGAGACGCCCCAGAACGCCATCACGGGAATGCCGAGCCAGAACAGCGGGCCAGTCGGCGCGGTGCCGAAAATCAGAAAGCCGATGGCGCCGCAGCCAAGCCCGAACAGCAGCGCGCGCCGTTCGCCAAAGCGCGCGACGATCGGTCCGATGCCGAGACCCTGCACCGCCATCGCGCAGATACCGACCATGGCAAGCGTCAGGCCGACGGTCTTGGCGTCCCAGCCATAGCGGTAGGTCGCGTACAGCACGAAGGTCGAGGGCAGCACGACATGGGCCAACTGCGCAAAGAAATTCGCAAACGACAAGCCAGCGAGAACGCGGTCGGCGCGGAGCAGATGGAGCGCGCCGAGCGGATTGGCGTTTTGCCAGTGGAAGCGCGAGCGTCGATCGCGCGGCAGCGATTCCGGGAGGATCAGCAGGCCATAAAGCGTATTCGCAAAACTCAAACCCGCCGCGACCCAGAACGGCAGCCGCGGGTCCATGCCGCCCAGCAACCCGCCGAGCGCGGGCCCGAGGATGAAGCCGGCCCCGAACGCCGCGCCAACCTTGCCGAACACCGCCGCGCGCTTCTCCGGCGCCGTGATGTCGGCGATATAGGCAAACGAGGTCGAGATGCTGGCCGACGTGATGCCGGAGATGACGCGGCCGATGAACAGCCAGCTCAGCGACGGCGCCAGCGCCATCAGCACGTAATCCAGCGCCAGCCCAAAGTTCGACAACAGCACCACCGGCCGCCGCCCGAACCGGTCCGACAGGCCGCCGAGGATCGGCGAGAAGAAGAATTGCATCAGCGCCCAGGCGGTGCCGAACAGGCCGAAGATGCGCGCCGCGCTCGCGGTGTCGTTGTTGACAAAGCTCTCCACGAGTTTTGGCAGGATCGGGATGATGACGCCGAGCGCCAGCGTATCGAGCAGGATGGTGACAAAGATGAACGCCACCGCCGCGCCGCCGACCGGGCGCGCCTCGACGACGTCCTCGGGCGCCATTTCGCTCACGATGGCCGCTTGCGCTTGTGAGCGAACGGATTGGCCTTTTCGCGCAAGCTGATCCGCACCGGCGTACCCGGAAGTTCGAAAAATCCGCGCAAGGAATTGACGAGATAGCGCAAGTAAGATTGCGGCACGGCGTCCGCGCGCGAGCAGAACAAAATAAAACTCGGCGGCCGCGCCTTGGCCTGGGTGATGTAGTTCAGTTTCAGCCGCCGGCCCGACACCGCCGGCGGCGGGTTGGCATCGACCGCCTGCTCGAACCAGCGATTGAGGGCAGCGGTCGGCACGCGTTTGTTCCACACCGCATAGGCCTGCTCGACCGCGCTCATCAGGCGGTCGATCCCCTCGCCCATCAGGCCGGACACCGCGACGATCGGCATGCCCTTGACCTGGGGCAGCAGGTGATCGGCGTCGGTGCGCAGCGCCGATATCAGACTGGATTGCTTTCCCATCAAATCCCATTTGTTGACCGCGATGACGAGCGCCCTGCCCTCGCGCTCGATCAGGTCGGCGATCCGCAGATCCTGCTCCTCGAACTTGTTCTGCGCGTCCATCATCAGCACCACGACTTCGGCGAAGCGGATGGCACGCAGCGCGTCGGCGACCGAAAGCTTTTCCAGCTTTTCCTCGATGCGCGAGCGCCGCCGCAGCCCGGCGGTATCGAACACGCGAAACTCGCGGCCCTGCCAGGTGACCTCGACGGAAATCGAATCGCGGGTGGTGCCGGCTTCCGCGCTGGTCAGGAGCCGCTCCTCGCCGAGCAGATGATTGATCAGCGTCGACTTGCCGGCATTGGGACGGCCGACAATGGCGACGCGGATCGGCCGTTTTGCAATATCTTCGTCGGTTTCGATGATGTCGTCGTCATCGAATTCTTCCGCTTCCTCCGTAGGCTCCGGCATCAGTCCGCGCAACGCGTCGTAAAGGTCGCTCAGTCCCTCGCCGTGCTCGGCTGAAATCTGGATCGGTTCGCCGAGCCCCAGCGCGTAGGATTCCATGGCGCCGATTTCGCCGTGCCTGCCTTCGCTCTTGTTGGCGACCAGAACCACGGGCTTGTTGGCGCGGCGGGCGAAATCGGCGAAGGCGCGGTCGTTCGGCGTCAGTCCCGCACGGGCGTCGATCACGAACATCAGGGCGTCGGCCAGCGCAATCGCGGCTTCGGTCTGCTCTTGCATCCGCGCGGTCAGCGAGCCCTTGGCGCCATCGTCAAGGCCTGCGGTATCGATCACGGTGAATTCGAGATCGCCGAGGCGTCCCTCGCCTTCCCGCCGGTCGCGGGTGACCCCTGGTTCGTCGTCGACGAGCGCAAGCTTCTGTCCGACCAGCCGGTTGAACAGCGTCGATTTTCCGACATTGGGCCGGCCGATGATGGCAATCGTGAAGGGCATAGCGATCCCAGCGCATTTTAGCGCGTATTCCCCGGAAACCGGGCAGCGAACAGGCGCAGACTATTAGACCGCCGCGCAAGTCGGCGAGATGAAAAAAATTAGCGGGTGAAGGTGCCGCTCGGTAGCGGGGCCGGGAATGGTGCGGCGGATTGTTGCGACGGCTGCGCCGGTTGCGCGCCCTGGGCCGGCTGGTCCGCGGTCTGATCGGGCGGCGGCGCGGTGGTCCGCTTGCGCGCGATTTTCTTGGGCTTTGGCGCGGGGGGTGCTGCTGCGGTCGCGCCGTCTGCCTCGGACACGGCCTCGCCGTCAAGCTCGGCGGCGGCCGCCGGCTGCTGGTTCTTGGATTTCGCGGCGTGTTTTGATTTCGGCTGCTCGGGAGGCGGCGGCACGGCCGCCGGAGCCTGGGCATTTTGCTGGTCGAGCTGCTGCTGCTGTTCGACATTGCCCTTGTACAGATCCTTCGGCACGCCCTGCTCGAGGCCCGGCACGCCGTCGGGGAATACCGGCTTGCGCTCGCCCGGCAGCTTTTTCTTGGTGTCGAGCCAGTCCAACAGATCGCTGGGGTCGAAGCCGCCGCTGGAGCAGCCGGCCAGCGCGCCCGACAATGCGATCAGGACGGCAGCGGCGATCAGACGTTGCGAACGGCGCATGGTCGATATCTCACTCAACTCGTTTTCCTGCCGTCAGCTCTTGGCGACCGGCGGAAGCAACGCCTGCAGCGCCTCGGCACGCGAGCGCAGGCTGGGCGGCGTCTCGCCGTCATTGGCAATCAGATCGAGCCACTTTCGCGCCGCCGCATTATCGCCGGCACGAAAGGCCGACAGCGCGAGCAGCTCGCGCGCGGTATGCCGATAGGTCGCCCCCGGTGCGGTGGAGGGCTCAAGCCGCTGCAGCATGTCCGGATAGCTCGAACTATCCACCAGCAACTCGGCTGCACGGATCTTTGCCAGGTCCTGCGCCGTCGCACTCATGCTGCGGTCGGCTGCGATATCGTCGTATAATTTCGCCGCCGCCTTGGGATCGCGAGCCGCGACTTCCCCCGCCGCGCGCAGCCGCGCCATCATGCGGTAGCCGTACGGCGCCTTCGCCGCCAGCTCGTTGAAGGCCGCCTCGGCCTCGGAATGCTTGTTCGCTTCCGAGAGCTCGACCGCCTTGTCGAAGGCCGCACCCGCCTCGGCCGCCTTCTGGGCCTCCAGGTACTGATAGCCTCGCCAGCCGCCTACCGCGGCGATGATCAGAAGCGCCGCCGCGACGATATAAATCGAATACTGGTCCCACAGCTTCTTGAGCTGGTCGCGACGGACGTCCTCGTCGACTTCGTCAAATAATTCAGACACTTAACAGATATCCCATCCCCGATGGCCACGCCAAACGGCATGCCGCGCGCCCCGCTTGGCGGCGGCCATACCCTAGCGATATGGCGTTGGCAAGGCAAAGCCAGCCGGCGCAAGGCATTAACGCTGTTGGACAAGGCCGGGACGCTCCCGACAGCCGATCCCATAGCTGGGAACTCCGGGCAAAGCTACAAGTGCGCCGCCGCCCAGGCCTCGCGCAACTGCCGCTTCATCACCTTGCCATTGGCGTTGCGCGGCAGCGGCTCCGTGGTGAGATCAATCGTCTCCGGCACCTTGTAGTCCGACAGCCGCTCGGCGCACCAGGCGCGCAAGCCGCCCGCCCTGACCTCGCGGTTGCGGGTCACGATGACCGCATGCACCCGCTCGCCCAGCACAGGGCACGGTGTTGCGATGATCGCGCTTTCGACCACGCCGGGATGGCCGGCCAGCACCGATTCGACCTCCGCGGAATAGATTTTCAGGCCGCCGCGGTTGATCATGTCCTTTTGGCGATCGAACACGCGGACGAAATTTTCCTTGTCGATCGAACCGAGATCGCCGGAGTGCCAGAAGCCGCCGGTAAAGCTTTCCGCCGTCGCCGCCGGATTGTTCCAGTAGCCTTTGATAACGGATGCACCGTGAATCCAGATCTCGCCGATCTCGCCGCGCGGCAATTCACGGCCTTCCGCGTCGACCACGATGATGTCAGCGCCGGGGCACGGCAGGCCGACGCTATCGAGATGCGCCGCGGTCAGTTCGCCCGGCATGATGGTCGAGGGCGACGTGGTTTCGGTCGAGCCATAGCAATTCGCAAGCTTCAGGCCCGGGATTTTGGCTTTCAGCTTCTCGATCGTGGCGACCGGCATCGGCGCGTCGCCAAAACCTCCGATGCGCCAGCTCGACAGATCGTAACTGTCGAAATCCGGCTGCAACAGGCAGAGATTGTACATCGCCGGCACCATCACCGTGTAGCTGACGCGCTCGCGCGCGGCGACCTTCAAATATTCCCCCGCCTTGAATTCGGCCATGATGATCAGCGCGCCGGCGCAACGGACCATGGTCATGATGTTGGCGACGACGCCGGTCACATGCGCCAGCGGCACGGCGGCGATCGAGCGATCCGCCGCGGTGAGTTCTAGAGACGAGGCGAAAATCATCGCGGAATGAATGACGTTGCAATGCGCGAGCATCGCGCCCTTGGGCCGGCCGGTGGTGCCGGAGGTGTAAAGAATGAGCGCGGTGTCTTGTTCGCCGACCTCCGCAGGCTCGCTCAAGGCATCGTTGCCGGCCAGATCGGAGAACTGCGACGCGCGCGCATCGTCATCGACGGAAATTCTGTACTTCAGGTCGGGTACGTCACGCGCATCGGGCACGCGATCGGCGAGCATCGTCTCATGGATCAAAAGCTTGGCGCCGCTGTCGGTCAGGACATAGGCGATTTCCGGCTTTTGCTGCCGGGTGCTCAGCACAACCGTCACCAGGCCGAGATGCGCCGCGCCGAACATCGAAAGCGCAAACTCGATGCGGTTGCCGAGCAACAGCGCGACCCGATCGCCGCGTTGCAGCCCCATCTTCCGCAAGCCCGCCGCCACGCGGGCCGATTGTTGCGCGACGTCGCGCCAGGTCAGCCGGCGGTCGCCGCAGACCAGCGCCTCGCCATCCGGATTCCTCAAAGCCGCCTCCACAACCATCGCCCAGATGGTCTTCGGCCGCTCGCGAAACGCCGCCACCACGCGGTCGCCGAAGCGGGCCTCGAGCTGCATGGCGGGAATCGAATAACTCGACCAGTCCATAGATCGCCTCGCTTTAGCTCTTCGCCTTCATCCCATAGACATGTTCCGGCCCCGGGAACGCGCGCGAGCGCACGTCTTTGGCATAGCCTTCGATCGCAGCCTCGATCATCGGGCCGAGACCGCCGTAGCGGCGGACGAACTTTGGGGTCCGCGGCGACAGGCCCAGCATATCCTCCAGCACCGGCACCTGGCCGTCGCAGGCCGCACTGGCGCCGATGCCGATGGTGGGGATGGCGATGGTCTCGGTGATCTTGCGTGCCAGCGGCTCGGCCACCGCCTCGATCACGACCGAGAATGCGCCGGCCTCGGAAATCGCTGCGGCGTCGTTCTCGATCGGCTCCCAGCTGCCCTCCTCGCGGCCCTGGGCGCGAAACGAGCCGAGCGTATTGATCGACTGCGGCGTCAGGCCGATATGGCCCATCACGGGAATGCCGCGCTGGACCAGAAACGCGACGGTCTCGGCCATCCGTGCGCCACCCTCGAGTTTGACGGCGCCGCAATGGGTTTCTTTCAGGATCCTCACCGCGGAATGAAACGCCTGCTCTTTCGAGGCCTCATAGGAGCCGAAGGGCATGTCGACCACGACCAGCGCGGCTTGCGAGCCGCGCATCACGGCGCGGCCCTGCAGGATCATCATCTCGAGCGTCACCGGTACCGTGGTCTCGAACCCGTGCATCACGTTGCCGAGGGAATCGCCGACCAGAATCACGTCGCAATGGCGATCGACCAGTGCGGCGGTATGGGCGTGATACGACGTCAGCATCACGATCGGCTCGCCATGCTTGCGGGCGCGGATATCGGGTGCGGTCTTGCGCTTGATGGCGGATTGGACAGACATGTTAAACTCCGACGACGGGAACACCGATCACGACGGGATGGAACGCAAACGCAAGCGCCAGGTAGGCGACGATCCCGACCACGATTGCGATCAGGTCGTTGGTAGGCCCGCCGACGGGTATCGGCGGCGCGCCGCTATCGGTGCGGCGTTTCAGCGAGATGCGGTCGAACACCGCCCAGCCCAGGAACGAACCGAACAGGATGATGCCGCCGAGATCGCCATTGGCCAGCAAATGCGCCGCCGCCCACAATTTTATCCCCGACAGCATCGGATGCTTTATCACCGTGTAGATGCGGCCGCGGATATAGGCCGCCACCACCAGGATGACGGCGGGCAGCATCAGGGCCACGGTGACGTGTTTCAGCCATTTCGGCGGATACCAGAGGTCGATCCGCCCGGCTGCTCGATAATGAGCAAAACCCCAGACGATCAGCGCAAGCCCTGCGAGCGCGACCAGCGCATAGCCGATCTTGTAAGCGCCCTCGCCCCATTGCGCGATCAGCCCTGCGCGCTGCTCGCGCCGCGTCGTCAGCGTGTGGACGCCGAAGAACAGCACCAGCCCCAGGATCATCGCCGCTAGACCCACGATGTTTCCTCCGCTGCAGGGCCGGCTTTTGTCAGCTTCGGGTATCACTTTAAGGGCTTAAAGTGCAATGCGCCAAAATGCGCGCAAGCCCTGCCTTATGCCGTCATTCCGCGGGCGCGGCATATGCACCCGTCATACGCGGGCTTGACCCGCGTATCCATCAAACTTCTTGCGAATACGATGGATTGCCGGGTTCAAGCCCGGCATGACAGGGAGTCCTCACGGCGTTCCGGATTGCTTCTCCAATTCGCGATTATCGACATAGCGGATCATGATCGGCCGGCCGGCCAGCGCGCCGCCGAGGTCGCCGGTGAATTTCATCGGCAAACAGGCATCCAGCGATGCATTGATCGCCTTCAGGTAGGTCGCGCGGGTATCCGCTGAGGCGCCCTCGGTGAAATACGTCATGCGCGGGGCACCGATCATCTCGCCGGAACGCTTGAAACTGAAGCGAACCGACATCTGCATGCCCTCCCGCGCGTTGTCGGCCGGCGGCGGTGTCCAGCAGGACCGCAGGGCCGCAAAGAGATCACCGATGGTGTTGAGATCGTGGTCCGGTTTCTTGTATTTTTCGGCGGCATCCTGGGGCGGCACGCTTTCCACCGTCAACTGCAGATTTTCGCCGTAGGGATAATCGATCTCGGGAATGCAGGGCCCGTGATTGAACACGCTGCAAAAATATGGCGTGCACGGCCCTCTATCCAGCACGCTGCAAGGCGAATGGGAGAACGGTATCGGATTGATCTGATGCCGCGGCCGGGCCTCGGCGGTTGCGGCCGCCATTGCTCCTGCAATAGCAATGATGAGGCAGATGACAATGCGCGGCAGCATGAAACCGGTCCCAAAAGGCTCACAACCCAAATTGATGTTGGTAAAATGATGCGCCGGCCCGATGGCATCAAGGCCGACGGCGTTCACATCCCCGCGTTCATTGCTGAAAGTTCCGCGATCAGCGCCTTTTCGCTGGGCTGGTCGAGCACGCCGGTGGCATAGAGCGAGATGCCGCCATAGAGCGTGATGTAAACCTTCATCACCGCACGGCGCCGCGCCGCCGGAGTTTCGATATCGGCGCAGAAAATCCGCATCGCCTCGGTGATGACCTTGTGCACGGCGGTCTGCAGCGGTGGGTTGTGCTTCATGGTGGCATGCGGGCGGCTCGTCATCAGCGCGTAGATCGCGCGGTTGGCGAGCGCGAAGCGGACATAGGTCGCGGTGTAGTCTTGCGGCGTCCGGACTTTCTTCAGCCGGGCTGCAAGCCTTGTGTAGGCCTCGGTCGCAACCGCATCCAACAGCGCCTCGCGATCCCCAAAATGGTTGTAGAGCGAGCGGTGCGCGACGCCGACGGCGTCGGCGACTTCGCGCAGGCTCAGGCGCTCATGGCCGACTTTCGCCACCAGACCGTAGGCGGCTTTCAGCGCCGCTGCCTGCAAATTGCCATGGCGATAGGTGGCCCGGCGCGGTTTTGAATTCATGCGCCTTCATACAAAGCCGCAGGCCAAAACGCCACCGCGACGCGAGCCGCCTGCCGTCACGCCGAGGCCCGGCTCGCCACGCGATCTTCACCGTATTGCGCCGTGATATCCTCGTCGATCATGGTGCGAATCATTTTGATCACGGCGCCCCGCGCCCGCACCTTGGTCGCGGCGTGGGCCGCCATGTTGAGGGTGCTGAGCGCGCGGGCCGCCTCTTCCGCGCTGCGCTCAAGCGCGTCCGCCGGGACGACCCGGTCGAAGAAGCCGGCGATCACGGCTTCCGTTGGACCGAACATTTCCGCCGTCATCACCACGCGGCTGAAATAGGCCGGCGTCAGCCGCTGCCGCGCGATCTCGATGGCAAAGCGCGGCACCGTGAGCCCGATCGCGACCTCGTTCATGCCGATCCGGTAATTGCCCTCGGCGGCGATGCGGTGATCGCACGACATGATCAGGAACGCCCCCATCGGGAAGGCATTGCCCTGGCAGGCCGCGACCACCGGAGTCGGAAACGACAGGATGCGCAGCGCCAGCTCCGCTCCGGCCTTGACCATCAGATATTGCTCCTCGGCGTTGCCCTTGGCGAACACGTTGAGATCAAAGCCGCCGGAAAAATGCTTCCCCCGCGCTTTCAGGATCGCGACCGTGTTGTCCTGCTCGGCCTGGTCGAACGCGGCATGCAGCGCATTCAACATTTTCAGCGACATCACATTGGCCTTGCCGTCGTCCATCACGATGGTGCCGACGGGGCCGGAACGGGAATAGGTGACGAGATCGGTCATGGCGGCCTCCCTGAAAAAAGCATCCAGTGGATACTTTCGCAGGTTTGCGGGAGGTTCAAGGGCTTTTGTCGGGGGACGCGCGCATGAGGGCATCCGTGGCGCGCATGGGTGGCGCGCGGCCGCCACGACAACCGATGTCATCGCCCGGCTTGACCGGGCGACCCAGTATTCCAGAGGCGTCAGTGATTAAATCGAAAGGCCGCGGCGTACTGGGTCCCCCGGTCAAGCCGGGGGACGACAGGAAGTTGGAGCGGCGCGAGCAGCGCCGCTCACGCCTTCTTCTTCACGTCCTTGATGCTGGAAAACTCAATGCCCTCGGCGCGCTCTTTGGTGTAGCCGAGGTAAAATTCATTCTTGGCCAGAAACACCGGATCACCGTCGACGTCGTCGGCAACCCCGGAACCGTTGGCGGCGATGAAGGCCTCCAACTTCTTGCGGTCGTCGGACGAAATCCAGCGCGCCAGCTGGAACTCGGAGACCTCGAATTCCACCGGGAGGGAATATTCGGCGTCGAGCCGGGCTTTCAGCACGTCGAGTTGCAGCGGGCCGACCACGCCGACGAGTGCGGGCGCGCCGTCGCGCGGGCGGAACACCTGCACCACGCCCTCCTCCGACATCTGCTGCAACGCTTCTTTCAGCTTCTTCGCCTTCATCGCATCGGTGAGCCGGACGCGGCGGACGATTTCCGGCGCAAAACTGGGGACGCCCACAAAAGTGAGGTCCTCGCCTTCGGTGAGCGTGTCGCCGATCCGCAACGTGCCGTGATTGGGAATGCCGACGACGTCGCCGGCAAAGGCCTCATCGGCCAGCGCGCGGTCCTGGGCGAAGAAGAATTGCGGGCTCGACAGCGACATGTTCTTGCCGGTGCGCACCAGCTTTGCCTTCATGCCGCGGGAAAGTTTGCCGGAGCACAGCCGCGCGAACGCGATGCGATCGCGGTGGTTCGGGTCCATATTGGCCTGGATCTTGAACACGAAGGCGCTCATGCGCGGCTCCGCGGCCTCGACCTTGCGCAGGTTGGAATCCTGCGCGCGCGGCGGCGGCGCGAAACGCCCGAGGCCTTCCAGCAGATCGCCGACGCCAAAATTGCGCAGCGCGCTGCCGAAATAGACCGGCGTCAGATGGCCCTCGCGGAACGCAGCGAGTTCGAACGGCTTGCAGGCTTCCGACACCAGCGCCAGTTCGTCCTTGACCGCGGCCATGTCGAGATTGGCGTTGCGGCTGGCAAGTTCGGAAATGTCGATCTGTTGTGCCGCGCCGGTCTTGGCGCCACCGCCCTCGAGCAGGCGCACGCCGCCAGTCGCGACGTCATAGGTACCGAGGAAATCGCGGCCGCGGCCGACCGGCCAGGTCATCGGGGTCGTGTCAAGCGCCAGCGTCTTTTCGATTTCATCCAGCAGATCAAACGTGTCGCGACTCTCGCGGTCCATCTTGTTGATGAAGGTGATGATCGGGATATCGCGCAGGCGACACACCTCGAACAGCTTTCGTGTCCGCGCCTCGATGCCCTTGGCGGCGTCGATCACCATCACGGCGGAATCGACCGCGGTCAGCGTCCGATAGGTGTCTTCGGAAAAGTCCTCGTGGCCCGGCGTGTCCAAGAGGTTGAACACCAGCCCCTCAAACTCGAAGGTCATCACCGACGTGACGACCGAGATGCCGCGCTCGCGCTCGATCTTCATCCAGTCGGAACGGGTGTTGCGGCGCTCGCCCTTGGCCTTGACCTGGCCGGCGAGATTGATGGCGCCGCCGAACAGCAAGAGCTTTTCCGTGAGCGTGGTCTTGCCGGCGTCGGGATGGGAGATGATCGCAAAGGTCCGCCGCCGCGCCACCTCTTGGGCGAGCGGGGAGCGGGATGGCGATTCGGCTGCAATGGCGAGGTCGGACATGGGGGTGAGCGTTTGGCAGGGAAAGGCGGCTGGATCAAGGGAGTTTTGCCCACTCCATATAGGAATGGCGCCCACAAGCTCCAATCAGGGAAGCCTTGTCAGGGGACTTTTGACACCAGCGACACCGCCCAATAGGCCAGCGCCGCAACGCCGGCGGACGCGGGGATCGTGATCACCCAGGCATACACGATCGAGCTCGCGACGTTCCAGCGCACCGCCGAGGCCCGCCTTGCCGCGCCGACGCCGACGATGGCGCCGGTGATGGTGTGGGTGGTCGAGACCGGAACCCCCAGCCAGGTCGCGATGAACAGCGTCGCGGCGCCGCCGGTTTCCGCGCAAAAACCCTGCATCGGCGTCAGTTTTGTGATGCGCAGGCCCATGGTGCGGACGATCCGCCAGCCGCCCATCAAGGTGCCCAGCGCCATCGCCGCCTGGCACGCCAGCACCACCCAGAACGGCACAAAGAACCCTTTGCCGAGATAGCCCTGCGAATAAAGCAGCACCGCGATGATGCCCATGGTCTTCTGCGCGTCATTGCCGCCATGGCCGAGCGAGTACAGCGATGCCGAGACGAATTGCAGGATGCGGAAGGCGCGATCGACCGCGAACGGTGTCGAACGCACCGAGGCCCAGGACACGATCACGACCAGCACCATCGCCAGCACAAATCCGATCAGTGGCGACAACACGATGGCGAGCAGGGTCTTGGTGAGCCCGCTCCAGACGGCGGCCGACAATCCCGCCTTGGCCATGCCGCCGCCCACCAGTCCGCCGATCAAGGCGTGCGAGCTGGAGGACGGGATACCCAACCCCCAGGTGATCAGGTTCCAGACGATGGCGCCGACCAGGGCGGCGAAGATCACTTGCGCGTCGATGACGCTGGGCTCGACGATCCCGGTGCCGATGGTATGGGCGACGTTGAGGCCGAACACCGCGAAGGCCACGAAGTTGAAGAACGCCGCCCACAACACCGCGTATTGCGGTCGCAGCACCCGGGTCGACACAATGGTCGCGATCGAATTGGCAGCGTCGTGCAAGCCATTGAGGAAATCGAACAGCAGCGCGACTGCGATTAATCCGACCAGTATCGGAAGGCCAAGCGTGGCATCCACTGCGCGGCCCTGCCCTATACCTGTTCGATGACGATGGAATTGATCTCGTTGGCCACGTCGTCGAAGCGGTCGGCGACTTTCTCCAGATGTTTGTAGATTTCGGCGCCGACGATGAAATCCATCGTGTTGGCGTCGCGATGCTTGAGAAACAATTCCTTCAACCCGATATCGTGGAGATCGTCGACGCGGCCTTCCAGCTTGGTCAGTTCCTCGGTGATCGCGGTCAGCATCGAGACGTTGTCGCCGATCGATTTCAGTAACGGCAGCGCGCGGCCGACGAGGTTGGCGCATTCGACCAAGAGCGTTCCCATTTCCCGCATCGGCGGCTCGAAATTGCGCACCTCGAACAGGATGACGGCCTTCGCGGTCTGCTGCATCTGGTCGATGGCGTCGTCCATCGCCGTGATCAGGTTCTTGATGTCGCCGCGGTCGAACGGCGTAATAAAAGTCCGGCGCACCGCGGTGAGCACCTCGCGGGTGATGTTATCGGCGTCATTTTCGTACTGGTTGACGCGCTGACAGAACAGCGGCGTCTCGTCGCCGCCGCGCAGCATCTCCTGCAGCGCCAGTGCGCCCTGCAGCACGGTCTGGGCGTGCCGGGCGAACAGGTCGAAAAACCGCTCCTCCCTCGGGAGAAAGGCGCGAAACCAACGCAGCATCTGAGGTGTCCATTATCAGCGGAAACGGCCCGTCACATAAATGTCATAAACCATTTCAACGGAAAAGCGCGCTGCGTCCGGCACGCGAAACCGGTCATCCACCGGTTTGTGGAGTCAAGGAAATGCCGCGGATTTCGTTCCGCCAAGAGCATGATCCGGAAAAGCATGCCCTCGGGCTTGACCCGAGGGTGGGTACCGGTTTTCCGAAAAGATCATGCTCAAAACAAGAAGTTAGAGCGGGATGACGATTCGAAGAAAAGTCATCACGTTCTAAAGCGAGCGGCGGAAGAAATGCGCGATCTCGCCGATCACGCCGCGGCGGAACGTCAGCACGCAGATCACGAAGATCGCGCCCTGGATCACCGTCACCCACTGCCCGAAACCGGCCAGATATTGCTGCATGGCGATGATCACAAAGGCCCCGACCACCGGGCCGAACACGGTGCCGAGGCCGCCGACCAGCGTCATCAGCACGATTTGCCCGGACATCGCCACTTCAACGTCGGTCAGTGAAGCATTTTGCGCGACAAACACCTTCAGCGAGCCGGCCAACCCCGCCAGCGTTCCCGACAGGATATAGGCGAGCAGCTTGTACTGATCGGTCTTGTAGCCGAGCGAGATGGCGCGCGGCTCGTTCTCGCGGATCGCTTTCAATACCTCGCCGAACGGCGAGTTGATCGTGCGGAAGATCACCAGAAACCCGAACAGGAAGCCGGCGAGAACGACGTAATAGAGGATCGTCGGGTTGGCGAGGTTGAAAACTCCGAACAGGTAGCCCTGGGGAACGCCCTGGATGCCGTCCTCGCCATGGGTGAAAGGCACCTGCACGTAGATGAAATACAGCAGTTGCGACAGCGCCAGCGTGATCATCGCGAAATAGATGCCCTGGCGGCGGATCGCGACGATGCCGGTGATGACGCCAAGCCCCGCGGCAGCGGCGGTGCCGGCCAGAATTCCAAGTTCAGGCGGCAAGCCCCAGACCTTCAATGCGTGCGCCGAGACATAGCCCGCGGTGCCCAGAAACATCGCGTGGCCGAACGACAACAATCCGCCGTAGCCGATCAGAAGGTTGAAGGCGCAGGCGAGAAGCGCAAAGCACAGCGCCTGCATCACGAAGAACGGATAGATGCCGCTCACCGGCACCGCCATCAACAGCGCCGTCATGATGCCGAACGCGATCATCTCGTCGCGGATGGCGCGCCCTGTCACCGGTATCGTATCGTCGGTCATCGCCGTCATATCAAGCCGCCCGTCCCGTCAGTCCTGTAGGCTTCACCAGCAGCACCAGCACCATCAGGACGAATACCACGGTGTTGGAGGCCTCCGGATAAAAGTACTTTGTCAGCCCCTCGATCACGCCGAGCGCAAAGCCGGTGACGATCGAGCCCATGATCGAACCCATGCCGCCGATCACCACCACCGCGAACACCACGATGATGACATTTTCGCCCATCAACGGCCGCACCTGATTGATCGGCGCCGACAACACGCCGGCGAGCGCGGCTAGCCCGACGCCGAGCCCATAAGTCAGCGTGATCATGCGCGGCACGTTGATGCCGAAGGCGCGCACCAGCGTCGGGTTTTCGGTGGCGGCGCGCAGGTAAGCGCCGAGCCGCGTCCGTTCGATCAAGTACCAGGTTCCAATGCAGACGATCAGCGAGAAGATCACCACCCAGGCGCGGTAGATCGGCAGGAACATGAAGCCGAGATTCATCCCGCCCTTCAATTCATCGGGGATCGAATAAGGCAGACCGGATGAGCCGAAATAATTCTGAAACACGCCCTGGATGATCAGCGCCAGCCCGAACGTCAGCAGCAACCCGTAGAGATGATCGAGGCCGGACAACCATTGCAGCATGGTCCGTTCCAGGATCATGCCGAAAATGCCGACCGCGATCGGCGCCAGGATCAGCGCCGGCCAATATCCGATGCCCGCCACGTTCAACAGGAAATAGGCGGCGAACGCGCCCATCATGTAGAGCGCGCCATGGGCGAAATTGATGATGTTGAGCATGCCGAAGATCACGGCAAGCCCCAGACTTAACAGTGCATAGAATGAGCCGTTGATCAGTCCCACCAGAAGCTGTGCGTAGAGAGCCTGCATCGATCGATCTTTCGCCACTCAAATCAGATGGTAACACGAAAATGCAGCCCGCCGGCGCTACGCCAACGGGCAAAGGCGTTTACTTCTTCAGCAGCGCACACTTGCTTTCCGACAGCGGCGTGAAGGCCTGGTCACCCGCAACCGTGCCGACCAGCTTGTAGAAATCCCAGGGCGCCTTGGATTCCGACGGCTTCTTCACCTCGAACAGATAGGCCGAATGGATGACGCGCCCGTTGGGCTCGATCTCGCCCTTGCCGAACAGGGGATCGTCGGTCGGGATCGACTTCATCTTCTCCACGACCTTGACGCCATCGTGCGGATTGCCCCCGAGCGCGTCCAGCGCCTTGAAGTAATGGATCAGCCCGGCATAAACGCCGGCCTGCACCATGGTCGGCGGCGCGCCGTTCTTCATCCGTGCGGCGAACTTCTTGGAAAACTCCCGGGTCTTGTCGTTGAGGTCCCAATAGAACGTCTCGGTGAAATTCAACCCTTGCGCGGTCTCCAGCCCGATCGCCTTGACGTCGGTCAGGAACAGCAACAGCGCGGCGAGCTTCTGGCCGCCCTTGACGATGCCGAATTCGGCGGCCTGCTTGATGGCATTGGTGGTGTCGCCGCCGGCATTGGCAAGACCGATGATTTTGGCTTTTGACGATTGTGCCTGCAGCAGGAAGGACGAGAAATCGGAGGTATTGAGCGGATGCTTGACGCCGCCGAGGACCTTGCCGCCGTTGGCCAGGATCACCGCGGTGGTATCGCGCTCCAGCGCCGCGCCAAAGGCATAATCCGCGGTGAGGAAGAACCAGGTATCGCCGCCGGCCTTCACCAGCGCCTGGCCGGTGGTATGGGCAAGCATGTAGGTGTCGTAGGTCCAGTGCACGGTGTTCGGCGAGCACTGCGCGTTGGTCAGATCGGAGGTCGCGGCACCCGAATTGATGTAGACGCCGTTCTTTTCCTTGATCACGTTGTTGACGGCAAGCGCCACGCCGGAGTTCGGCACGTCGACGATGACGTCGACCTTGTCGACGTCGAACCACTGCCGCGCAATCGCGGTGCCGATGTCGGGCTTGTTCTGGTGATCGCCGGAGATGACATCGATCTTCCAGCCCTTGGCGGTGAGGCCGGAATCTTCCACCGCCATCTGGGCGGCCAGCGTCGAGCCGGGACCGCCGAGATCGGCGTACAGTCCCGATTGATCCGACAGCGCGCCGATTTTTACCGTTTTATCCTGCGCAAGCGCGAGACCGGCGCAAGCGAAGGTCAGCGCGCCGCCAAGCAGCAGCGATGAGATGATTTTCGTTTTCATATTGGCTCTCCTACTTTGATTCTACTCATCGTTTCAGACGCCGAGATAGGTGTGAAGCTTGTCCATGTTCGCCGATAGCTCGGAATTGGCAAAACCGTCGATGATCTTGCCATGTTCGACGATGTAGTAGCGGTCCGCAACCGTCGCGGCGAAGCGGAAATTCTGCTCGACCAAAAGGATGGTAAAGCCCTCTTTCTTGAGCCGCGCGATGGTGTGGCCGATCTGCTGGATGATGACGGGCGCGAGCCCCTCGGTCGGCTCGTCCAGCATCAGAAACCGCGCACCGGTGCGCAGGATCCGCGCGATCGCCAGCATCTGCTGCTCGCCGCCGGACAATTTGGTGCCCTGGCTGTTCAGCCGCTCCTTCAGATTGGGAAACAGCTCGAAAATCTGATCCAGCGACAGCCCGCCTGAGCGCACGATCGGCGGCAACAGCAGGTTTTCGCGAACGTCGAGGCTTGCGAAAATGCCGCGCTCCTCCGGGCAAAAGGCGATGCCCATCCGCGCGATACGGTCCGAGAAGGCGCGGATGATTTCCTGGCCACTGAAGCGGATCGAGCCGGTGCGCTTGCCGATGATCCCCATCACCGATTTCAAGGTGGTCGTCTTGCCGGCGCCGTTGCGTCCGAGCAAGGTGACGACTTCGCCGGCATTGACGTTGAAATCGACGCCGTGAAGGATGTGGGACTCGCCGTACCAGGCCTCGAGATTTTGCACCGCCAGCACCGGAGCACCGGCGGTCGACGTGGGCTTCGTGGCGGCCTCGGTCATCGTCATTTCAGGCATGACCCGCCCCCAGATAGGCTTCCTTGACGCGCTCATCCTTGGTCAGGTCGGCATAGTGCCCTTCCGCCAGCACGTGACCGCGCGTCAGCACGGTGATGATATCGGAAAGATTGGCCACCACGCTCAGATTATGTTCGACCATCAGGATGGTGTATTTTGCCGAGATGCGCTTGATCAGCGCGGCGATCTTGTCGATGTCTTCATGGCCCATGCCGGCCATCGGCTCGTCGAGCAGCATCATTTCCGGGTCGAGTGCCAAGGTGGTCGCGATTTCCAGCGCGCGCTTGCGGCCATAGGGCATTTCGACCGCCGGCGTCTTGGCGAATTCGCTCAAGCCGACGTCGTCGAGCAATTCGTGGGCGCGGGAATTGAAGCGGTCGAGCACCGATTTCGAACGCCAGAAATCGAAGGAGTGGCCGTGCTGGCGCTGCAGCGCGACCCTGACATTTTCCAGCGCGGTCAGATGCGGAAACACCGCCGAAATCTGGAACGAGCGCACCAGGCCAAGACGCGCGACGTCGGCCGGCGCCAGCGCCGTGATATCCTGTCCCTTGTACAGGATTTGGCCCGCTGACGGCTTCAAGAACTTGGTCAACAGATTGAAGCAGGTGGTCTTGCCGGCCCCGTTCGGCCCGATCAACGCATGGATAGTGCCACGGCGTACCCTGAGATCGACATCGCGAACGGCAAAGAAGCCTGCAAACTCCTTGGTCAATCCGTGGGTTTCGAGGATAAACTCATCGGCCAATCAAATGTCCCCCATCGCCATCGCCGCGAAGAGCGCTTCGCGCGTGGCTAATTATTTCCTAACCGGCAGGTCCTCGTGAGACGTCCCCTTGGAAAAACCGTCCCGAACCAGCCACCTCCGGGCGGGAATATGCCGTCATCGGCCCGGCCTGCGCAAGGCGGAAAGCTGGGTACGCGCGGGCCCGCTCGGTTTCGCCATAAGTCGAATTGCACGAAGGCCTTATGCCTGCATCGCCCGGCGCCGTTCGGCGGCCGGCCTGGGTGCACCGGCCAAGGCCTCCTTTAGCCGCGAAAGCTATCATTAACGGTATTTCGACACGATCGCGCGCTTTCATCAAAAATTTGCCACGGGGGCCGATGGTCCGGTGTTTTGTATCATGTGTATTTGAAACGGATTGCAGCCGTGGAATTCGAGAGCGCCAACCCGTCGGTGGTCAAGTCGATCAAGCAGCGGGACCTGTTGAATACCTGGCTGCGGCTCTATGCCCGCGAGCAGCTGCCGCCGCGGATCGGCGAATACCGGCCCGAACGGCTGGCGGAAGAAGTTTCCGACCTCGTCTACTATAGCGTCGACAACGCGCAAGCGCCGCCGCGCCTGACGATACAGAGCGACGGCACCCGGATGGCGACCGCCTATGGCAATACCGGCAAGGGCCGCTATCTCGACGAATATGTCGGGCCGCGACTGGCGCCGATCGTGATGCCGGTCTATCGCGAATGCATCAGGCGCGCGCTTCCGGTCTATACCATCGCCAAGATCGATGACATTTATGGACGGATCGTCGACTATGAGCGGCTATTGCTGCCGTTCACGGAAGACGGCCAAATTACCGGCCAAATTACTCATGTGATCGCCTCGTTGAAGACCATCAGCGAAGACGGCGGCTTCGAGATCAAGAATTTGATGCGGGGGAATGACTCGTTGCCGACGCCAAAGCTTCGCAGCGTGATCGATCGCGACCTGTTCCACCGCGCCCCCGGCCGCATTCCCTCCGGCGATTTGATCGAATTCAGTTAAGCCTCAGATGGAATTTTCGAGCGCCAATCCCTCGATCGTCAGATCGATCAGACAACGCGATCTGCTCAACAGCTGGCTGCGCGCGCTGGTCAAACCGCGCACCCTGCCCGTTCTCGCCGATTACCGGCCGGAATGCATTGCGGACGAAATGGCGGACATGATGGGATTTGACGTCATCGGCGAAGGCTGTGACGCCCGGTTCCTGATCACCCAGGAAGGCGCCAGACTGACCACGACCTACGGCAACGAGCACATCGATCCCGACAAGCGGACCAACCGTTTTCTCGACGACGCGATCGGGCCGGAGCGATACGAGCGCGTCGTCACCCTGTACCGCACCTGCCAGGCGCGAAAGCGGCCGACCTATTCGATCTCCATGGTGCAGGACGCGGACGGCAAGGACGTTCAGTACGAACGCCTGCTGCTGCCGTTCGGCAGCGCCGGTCATGTCGAGCAGATCGTCGGCTCCTACAAAGCCATCAGCATCGAGGGCCACTTCAAGATCAGGAACCTGATGGGAATCAGGCCGAGAGTTATACCGGCGATCATGGTAAGGGCCGTGATCGATCAAGACATCGTTCGCAGCCCCACGCACGTCCGCGCGTCGGAAGACATTATCGAGCTCGGCTAGGGCGAGCTTTCGAAAAATGCCACAAGCGGTCATTCCGGCAAGCCCACTAAACGACGCTCAGGCCGTGCGTAACTTCCGAGCAAGCCACTCGTAGCTCTCACTTAGCGAGTCTCACCATCGTTAATGAGATGTTTGCGAAAGAACCCAACGACGCTCACGTCGAAGTCACGGTGAAAGGCCGTTCTGTCGAAGCCGCTCGGATCGGTACAAAGCCGTGGCAAGTTCGCCGCGAATAGCGGCGCCATGCAGCCACTAAGGCCGATGTCCGGTTCGGGTCGCGTCGGTTTGGCAGCGTGCTGGCGGCTTCCGGTGTTCCGCGATGTGCAGACATTGCAGGTGACTGGCGGCAGGTCGCCAGAAACGCGGCAGCGGCTAAAATTGAAACGGACTGAGCGAAATGGATATCTTCCCGTCCGCGGTTTGTTCTACCTTAAAGTCCAACTCTTTTTGCGCTGTCACATCCTCGACTGTCGCAGACAACAACCCGGTGCAGGTAACTGCTCGCTTGGCTTTGTTTATTGAATTCGTGCGTATCGTATCATCCAAGCTATAGCCCGCATCTTGTCTCGCCTTTTCCAAAATGGCTAATTTTTCAGCTTCTGTGTTCGCATTTCTCACCATCGCCGCAACCACGCTCGAATTCTTGGCAGCGTAGTCGACAAGGGCATTATTGCTGTTGTCCGAAATGATCTTGATCACTGTATTGCGCGTATCCAAAGAATCACATTCAGGCGTGGCTTCGCCACAACCCCCCAGCAAAAGTAAAGCAGGGAAACACCGTAAAACCGTCCGTCCTTCCGGGAAAAGCTTAATCGGAAGCCTCACGGTTATCTTTCCTATTCCGGCAACACGGCATTCTTCAGTTACAGCAGCGGACGTTAATCCCGAGAGTCTGCTTGGGGTCAATCGCATCGATTTGGCGTGTCCGCGTCATGTCGGGTTCGGGGGCAATCTCGGAAATGCCAGTTGTCCGGATTTGCGGCTGAAGGCGCCGGTCATCCGGTTACGCGCTTATGAGTCCACGCCCTACTAGCGTTTCCGCGTTTCGCCTGATGGCTTCACTTCCTTGGCGTAGATTTCCGGCTTGAAGCCGACCAGCAATTTGCCGCCGAGATCGAGCACCGGGCGCTTGATCATCGAGGGCTGCGCCAGCATCAAGGCGAGCGCCTTGCGTTCATTCAGGCCTTCCTTGTCGCTATCGGGCAGTTTGCGGAACGTCGTGCCCGCGCGATTGAGCAGGGATTCCCAGCCGAGTTTTTCGCTCCAGTCTTTCAATTTGTCCTTGGCGATGCCTTCGCTCTTGTAATCATGAAAGCCGTAGGCGACACCGTGGCTGTCGAGCCAGGCGCGCGCCTTCTTCATGGTGTCGCAGTTCTTGATGCCGTAGATGGTGATGGGCATTTCGGTCTATTCCAGAATGGCTCTGTTCGGCCGCTTATTGTAGTGTACCACAAGTCTGCTTGCATCGGGGCCAAGATGGAATTCACAGCGCTATTTCTGGCCACAGCCGTGGTCATGCTCGTCGCCTGGCGCGGCTCGCGATCACTTGCGCTGACCCTTTTCGCCGTTACGCTGATCGCCTCCGTCGCAACCTATCTGCACCACGCAACCGACACCTTGAAGCTTTCATTCTAAGGCGCATCCATGACCCGCGCGTTCGCCGTAACCCTCAACGCGCTTGGCCTCTACGCCGTGGCATTGGTGCTGGCCGCAGCCTTTGCAGCTCAACTGCCGCTGCACGAACTGCCCTGCCCCCTATGCCTGCTCCAGCGCATCCAATTCGCCGTGCTGGCGATTGGCCCGATCTTGAATGTCCGCTTCGGACCGCGCCCCAGTCACTATGCCTTGTCGCTGCTGGCGGCGACCGCCGGGGCGGCTTTTTCGACCCGCCAAATCTTGCTGCACATCATGCCCGGAGATGCGGGCTACGGCACAGCCCTGCTCGGCTTCCATTATTATTCGCTGGCGCTGATCGGGTTCGTTGCCGCCATCGTCCTGCTCGCTGCCGTCCTGCTGTTCGACCACCAGTTCGAACCGGACAACGCGACATCGCAAATTGCGCCCGACGCCATCGCGATCACGGCCGTCTGGCTCGTGATCGGGCTGACCGGGTTGAATGTCGTTTCGACGCTGTTGGAATGCGGCTTTGGGGCCTGCGCCGAAGACCCGATTATTTATGAATTGCTCAAGCCATGGGCGTGATTGGCTCGACGGAGATCCAGGCGCCTGAAGGAAATGAACAGATAAACTTGCCAGTCTAGACTTGCAAGTTTTCCTGTTGATGCTATCTTGGTGGCATGAACGATGTCGCCGAGGCTCCCAACCCGACGGAAACAGCCGCCGCCGAGCTTTCACTCGCGATCGGGCAGCTGGTGCGCCGGCTGCGCACCGAAGCGAACCCGGGTGAACTGAGCTGGTCGCAGATCACGACGCTCGCCCGGCTCGACAAGGTCGGCTGGATGACGACAGCGGACCTCGCCCGCTCCGAATTCGTCAAACCGCAGTCGATGGGCACCACGCTTGCGGATCTGGAGCAGCAGGGATTGGTCGAGCGCCGGCCGCACCCGACCGATGGAAGGCAAGTCCTGTTCGGGCTGACCGCGGCAGGAAGCGAGGCCAGACGACAGCGCAATATCGCCAAGCGGCAATGGCTGCTGGCCGCGATGGCGAATCTCGATCCGGCCGAACAAGCAACCCTGATGTCCGCGGCCGCGCTGATCAAGCGCCTGGCGGAATCCTGAATGTCGCGCCGCGCCCGAAACCAGGAGCATCTCCCGATGAATTTTCTTCACGACATCTCCTATTTTTTCGCCGGCGCCTTTCTCACCAACGCGATCCCGCATTTTGTCAGCGGCGTGATGGGGCGCGTGTTTCAAAGCCCGTTTGCAAAGCCGCGCGGCGAAGGCCCCTCGTCTTCGACGGTCAATGTGTTTTGGGGCTCTTTCAATCTTGCGGTCGGCTATTGGCTGATATGCCGCGTCGGCAACTTCGATCTGCATTCCAACGAGGATGTCGTTGTTTTGGGGATTGGCATTCTCCTCACCGGCGTCCTGCTGGCACGCCGGTTCGGAAGATTCAACGGCGGCAATTTTCCTGACGACAAGCAGGCGGTCCGGTGAAAAACACCTTTCGTTCGCTGAGCGGCTTCAATTACCGGGTCTGGGCCTGCGGCGCGCTGGTGTCCAATGTCGGCACCTGGATGCAGCGCATCGCGCAAGGCTGGCTCGTGCTCACCCACCTGACCCACAATAATGCGACCGCCATGGGCATCGTGATGGCGCTGCAGTTCGGACCGCATCTCTTGCTGCTGCCGTTGACCGGTTTTGCGGCCGACCACCTTGACCGGCGCAAACTGCTGATCGGCACGCAGGCAGCCATGGGTGCGCTTGCCTTCGGGCTCGGTATCCTGACCATCAGCGGATCGGTCCAGTTGTGGCATGTCTACGCGTTCGCGTTCATGTTCGGCTGCGTGACCGCGTTCGATTCGCCGGCGCGCCACACCTTCGTCTCCGAGCTCGTTGGAGAGGCCGACCTGTCGAATGCGGTGGCGCTGAACTCCACCTCCTTCAACGCGGCGCGGATGATCGGCCCGGCGATTGCCGGCACCCTCATTGCTTCCGTCGGATCTGGTTGGGTGTTCCTGATCAACGGGGCCTCTTTCGTCGCGGTGCTCTGCTCGCTGGGGCTGCTTCGCGTCAGCGAGCTTCATGTGCAGGACAGAGCCATTCAAACCCGCGGCAGCCTTGTCGATGGCTTCCGCTATGTCTGGAGACGACCCGACCTGCGGGCTGTTTGCGTCATGCTGTTCCTGATCGGAACGTTCGGGCTGAACTTCCAGATCTTCATCTCGACCATGTCGGTCAAAGTCTTTCATGCCGGCGCGAGCCAATATGGCTTATTGACCTCGGTCATGGCGATCGGAACGATTGCCGGTGCGTTACTCGCCGCCGGACGGGAAAAGCCCCGCTTCGCGCTTCTCGTGACAGGCTCCGCGGTCTTCGGGCTCGGCTGCGCGCTGGCCGCGATAGCACCCAATGCCTGGTTCTTCGGCATCGCGCTGGTCATCATCGGCATATCGGCCTTGACGCTCACCAACTCGACCAACAGCCTGATGCAATTATCCACCGAGCCGATGATGCGTGGGCGGGTGATGGCGATTCGCCTGGCGATTGCGCTCGGCTGCACACCGATCGGCGCGCCGATTGTCGGCCTCGTGGCCGATCGCTTCGGGCCGCGCTGGGCGCTAGGCCTGGGCGCTGCTTCCGGCTTCGCCGCGGCCATCGTCGGCATCCGCTACCTCAGGACCGTTTCGGAATCTCCAGCCCGCGCTGCACCGCCGGACGCGCCAGGCCACGCGCAAGCCAGGCCGGGACATTCTTAAAACCATCGAATTCGACAAGCTCGCGCGCGTCATAGAAGCCGATGAGATTTGCGCACCCAGCCGAGCATCCGGCGTTCCACTGTCAGTGCTCATTTCGCCTTCTTCTTTTTCTTCTTCGCAGCTCTTTTAGCTGGTTTTGCCTTTGCCTTTGGCGGTTTTGCCTTCGGCGGTTTTCCCTTGGAGCCCTTGGCCCCCTGGGATCCCTTGGGTCGCCCATGCGAATGCGGGCCGACCGCGGGCGCCACCCCACCGGTCGCGGCCTGCATCGCCGGTTGTCGCCGCGTGCTTGCATCGGGGTCGGGCGTCGGCAAGGCGTCGGCCGCTGGATTTGCCGCGAGCCAGAACGCAAGCTCGGCCGATTTCACCTGATTGTCCGCCGCAAAATAGGAGTCCTGCCAGCTGTCGTCACTCGCCAGGAAGTGCCACGCCTTGTCGGTGCTTTGCTGCAGCCAGTAACGCCACGCGTAGTGATCATAAACGTCGAGGCAGTGCGCCGCGTAGGCTTCGGCGATCGCCCGGTGACCCCTGATGATCGCCATGTTCTCGTCGTTGTTGTAGGAGGCCTTGTAACCGAGATTGTGGCTGCCCGTGACCACGACGCAATTGTCCGCGAAGGGATCGATCACGACAATCTTGTCGTGAATGACGGCGTGTCCGGCCTGGTTCAATTCCTGTTCCCACTGACCGAAAGCGTCCGCCGCCGTTACGCCGCGGGTATGGATCACCCGGTAGTCCTCGGGAAGCGGCGGGTCGCCTTTCTGGCGTTTCGGCGGCTTTGCACTGGTATCGCCGCCGGTGATCGCGGTGTCAAAATTGCCCGAGGCGCCGGGATCGGTGACGGCGCCTCGCACAAACAGCGAGGGTTTGGCCTTCAGCGCGTCGGCGATCGCGCCGATGATGCTGGGCGAGCCCGGCTCAAACGCCAGGAACAGGATCGCTTGCTGGGCCTGCTTGATGGCGTCGAACACCGCCTGCATATCAGGCGGGGTCGGCTCGTTCGGGCCGGGGCTTTTGGCACGTGCGTGAGGCGTGTTGGGCGAGAACCAGAGATCGACCGTTCCGCTGTTGTCTTCCAGCGTGATCGTCGGCAATGCCTTGCCGTCGGCCTGACGAAGCGCCGGCCCCTGCTGGGCCTTGCCGTTGTTGCCTGGAGGCACCGTGTCCTGCTTGAGCCGTTGCCAATAATCGGCATAGGCCTTCGCGATCGCCGGCGAGCGCGCGATAACTGTGTTGTTGGTCTGCGCGCAAAGCGCATTCGACGTGCAGTTTGTCGATCCGAACAGGACGGCCTGCGGCCCGCTGCCGCCGACCAGCACCTGAAACTTGTTATGGCCGATGGCGTTGCTCGGCATGAACCGGTCGATCACGGCCGCGCCGGCGGCCTTGATCTGCGCCCGTTCGACCGCATAGGTGTCGTTGGTCAGATTGCCGGCCTTCTTGGTTCCGCCGGGCATGTTCGACAGGATCAAGCTTGCCTTGCCCTTCAGGGCGCCGAAATGCTGGATCAGTTCGGGATCCTGGAATTCGTAGAGGGCGAGGAGCAATTCGCCGCCGGAGCTGAGGGCTTCACCCGGCAAGGTCGTAAGCGCTTCGATCATCTCCCCGGCAAGGTCCACGCGAAGCGGATCACCGATCTTCACGATCTTGTCCTTCAGCGTGGTGAGCATACCGCTTGCCGGAGACCCGTCGGTCAGCTTGTGCGCGGTCGCCTGGGTCGCGAGGATGCCACGATTGAAGTAGCCGGAGAGCGTGCCGTAATGCGGACTGAGCTGGACCTGATTTGACACCAGCGGCCCGAAGGGCATGGGCTGAAGCGCACCGGGCGTGCCGCTCATCGGCACGATCTTGTATTTGTAGGTCCCGCCGCGCTTTGCGTAGACGTCCTTCCAGAAGAACTTTTGCACGGGATCATCGGCCGTGGTGCGGCCTGGCGTCGCCTGCTGGCTCTGGAAGGTCGCCATCGCCGGCAGGCAGGTTTCCGTGCCGGCGCGGGTGTCGATCCGGTAGACGGCGAAGCCGAGACAATCCTTCAGCTTTCCGCCGAAGGTCCAGGCCACGACCGCGATGTCATTGTTGGAGAACGCGACCGCTTTCATGACGTATCCCTATTGGTTCGTCAGGAAGAATGTTTGGTCAGAAAAAATCTGGTCAGATACAGTTTTTGGTCAGGAACAATGTTCAATTGAAAATAATATCCGGGGCTCAGTGACGGTATCGGACTCGTTTCGCCTTCGCAACGGAAATATACCGTCATCCGATACATTAGGCGTCTTTTCTACTGAAAGATGTATTTCCTTGTTTGCTACCGGAAGATGCAAGGCACCCTTGCCGGCCTATCTCACGCGCTTTCAGCGCGGCTGACGGGTGCTTTGCCGGAACCCGGCGACGCGGCTAGTGTACGGTCCAGACATGACAAGGGTTTGGCGCCGTTGACGGATCATCCTCCAGCACCCGTGAAGTCCGGCCTCAGCGACGAGGAGCTTGCGATCCATCCGACGGTGTTCGCGCCGGATGCGCTGAAGCAACAGGTCGTGGTGATCTCCGGCGGCGCCGGCGGCATCGGCCGCGCGATCGCCTTTCTGTTTGCGCGGCTCGGCGCGCATGTCGTTATCGTCGGCCGCGACAAGAGCAAGCTCGATATCATTGTCACTCATTTGGCAAACCGAAACCTGAAGGCCACCGCCCACGCCGCCGACATCCGCGACCCCGACGCGGTCGCCGCGACGTTCGACACGGCGTGGGACGCGCATGGCCGCGTCGACAGTCTCATCAACAGCGCCGGCGGACAGTTTCCGCAAGATTCGATCGATTTCTCAATCAAGGGCTGGAACGCTGTCATCGACACCAATCTGAACGGCACCTAGTACATGATGCAGGCCGCCGCAAAACGCTGGCGCGACCGGAAACATCCCGGCAGCATCGTCAATATCGTGGTGGTCACCACGCATGGGCTCTACGGCATCGCGCATTCAATCGCGGCGCGATCCGGCGTGATCGGATTGTCGCGCGCCGTCGCGGTCGAATGGGCGCCACTGAACATCCGGGTGAACTGCGTGGCGCCCGGCGCGATCGAGACGCAGGGGTGGAAGGTCTATACCAAGCAGGCGCGCGCGGCCTACCCGCGCTCGAACCCGATGATGCGGGCGGGCTCGCCCTGGGACATCGCGGAGGCCAGCGTCTACTTGGCCGCGCCTTCCGGCAAATTCGTCACCGGCGAAACGCTGACGGTCGACGGCGGCGGCCAGCTCTGGGGCGAGACCTGGACCACCGGAAAGCCGCTTATTTCGGCGGCGAGGACGGGTGAAATGTCGAGGCAATCGCGCATCACGCAATGATGCCCCGGAAACCGTCCGCGAGTGCGGAAAGCGCATTGGCAAGTTGTCTCGCGGTTTCTGGTGGCGGCAACGGTATTTTGAGGTTTTGCGCACCGGTGGCTGGATCGCGCTCGATCCATGAATGCGCCGGCGCGTCGGAATTGTCGGCAGCCGCGAGCGCGGTAATAAATTGTGCAGCAACCTGCACCAAGGCTTGCCAGGGATCGGAATCGGTATCGCGCGGCGGTGCTTCGGACCCGTCAATCCGAGCGACCGCCATCTCGCCAGCGCCGACATTTGCATCCTCGTTTACATCCTCGACGAATCCGGCGTCATCAGCGGTGACGATGTTGTTCACTTCCTCAACCGGTGTCACGGCCTCGCTCTCACCCATTTTCCCGGTGACGCTTTCCACGTCCTTCATGAAGCGATTGAGACGCGAGCCACCGAGCGAAATCTCGCCGCTGCCGCCGTCGAGAATTCCTGCCGACAAGGAGCGTTTGAACGCCAGCACCGAGAGCATGCCCTCCTCGATGGTGCCCTTTGCCACGAAATTGACGATCCGCACCGGCCGCGTCTGGCCCAAGCGATGGATGCGCGCGATGCGCTGTTCGAGGATTGCCGGGTTCCATGGCAGGTCCATGTTCACTAGCGTCGAAGCATGCTGCAAGTTGAGGCCGGTGCTGCCGGCATCGGTGGACAGGAACACACGGCAAGTGGGGTCGTCGCGAAACCGCTCAATCAGTGCCGGCCGCTTTTCCGATGGCACGCCGCCGTGGAAGCTGACGTAGCCCAGTCCACGCGCTTCGAGACGGCGGATGACGATATCTTGGGTCCGCGTCCATTGCGAAAACACCACCGCCTTGGCCTCGGGATCGCTGAACAAATCATCGAACAGTGCGGCCAATTCGTCGGCCTTGACGCCATGGTCGGTTTCCTGGTCCAGCAGATAGGTGCTGTTGCACGACATGCGCATGTTCTGCAGGGCGATCATCAGCCGGCGCTGATCCATATCCGACAGAAACCTGGTCCTGCGCCAGCGCTTGACGATCTTCGCCACCTCATCGGCATTTTCCTTGTGATAAGCCGTTTGCATCTCGGTCATCGGCACCAGCAGGTTCTGGTCGGTCCGGCTGGGCAGTTGCCGCAGCACCTCGGATTTGCGCCGGCGGATCATGACCGGCGCCAGCGTTTGGCCGATCTTATCCAACCCGCTATAGCCGGTGACGCGCCCGGCTTCGTCCTTGACCTGATGCTCGTGCAACAGCTTCCATGTAGGTCCCAGCCGGTGCTGATCGACGAACTGAACGATGGAAATCAGTTCTTCCAGCTTGTTTTCCAGGGGCGTCCCGGTAAGCACGATCGCATAGGAGCTATCGATGCGTTTCAGCGCGCGTGCCGCAATAGTGTTCCAGTTTTTCACCCGTTGCGCCTCATCGACGATGACCAGTTCGGGCGCCCAGTCGGCGATCAGGTCGAGATCGGGCTTGAGTTTCTCGTAGTTCGTGATCTTGCAGAAATCGTCCAGGGCGTAGTCCTTCTGCCGCTGCGCCCGGCCACCGTTGATGACGCGCGCCGCACTTTTGCCCTGACGCCCCGAGAAACGCGCAATCTCGCTTTGCCATTGGTATTTGAGCGAGGTCGGGCAGACCACCAGCACTTTCGAGACGCCAAATTGCCGTGCCAGTATTTCGGTCGCGGCGATGGCCTGTATGGTCTTGCCCAATCCCATTTCGTCGCCGATCAGTGCCCGACCGGCCCGCACAACGAACAGCGCACCCTCGGCCTGATAGGGATAGAGCGGTACCTTCAAAAGTGAGAGCAGTTTGGGATCGGCAGTACCGCGTGGGAACAACTGTGCCAGCTTTGCCGACCGGCGGTCCGCATCCCGCCTGCCCGCGACGAAATCGAGCGCGTCGTCATAGGCGCGCAACTCATGACCGCTCTTCGACGCCAGAGCCATGAAATGATCGAGTTCGCCAAGGCGCTCGTCGGGCAGCATCCCGTTGTAATCGGCATCGAACAAACCGGCGGCGACCTCCCGGATCGCCGGTGGGCAATCCGTTCCAGCGCGAAAATGTATGCTACGTTTGCCTTCATTGCGCAGATAAAGTTCGGAAAATGCAGGCTGGTAGCCCCGTGCAAACGCCGTCTTTGCGCCGCGCTTTTTCTCGAGCCGTGCAAGCGTGAATTCGAGGTGCTTGCAGGTGCCCAACTCGCTGGTGGCATAATCGGGGCATGAACAGAAGTTGCCGCCTGGTCCCAGGCCTCGAATCGCCACGCGGTAGCTGGATTTCGAAACGGGATTGCTGACCCGAAACTCGGAGAAAAACGGTTCGCTGGTGAGATTTTCAAGCCCGAAGGCCTGCTCACGACCGAACTGGCGCCGCAAGCCGCGTTGCCAATCCGCCGGCGAAAGATCGACGGGCGCATGCGTGCGCGAGAGCTTGGGTTCCTTGTTCGGTCTCGTAGCGGAATTCAGGTTTCGGCGCTCGGATTTCATAGACAGGCTTCCGTTCAGAAAAACTTCTCAGGAGGGACGATATCTATATCTGACATTCGTGCCTTTCCTCCAGCGCGATTAAGATAGTTGCAGCACGGTCACGTGGAGGCGCCTGCGGATTTCCATCCCCTGGCGCCGGTAGAGCGCAATGGCCGACTCGTTGTTCGAGAACACGTGCAGGAACGGGATCTCCCCGTGCGCCAAAATCTGGCGAGAGATGGCGGCCAGCAGCATTTGCGCATAACCGCGGCCACGGTGATCCGGATGCACGCAGACGGCGGTGATCTCGGTGTAATCAGCGGGTTTCATTCGCTCGCCGATCATCGCGACAAGCTGCCCGTCGATGCGGATGCCCAGAAACGTTCCCAGTTCATGCGTCCGTGCTGCAAACGGGCCGGGATTGGTCAGTTTTGTCAGTCCCAGCATCGCGGGGACGTCGGCGGCGCCGAGCGTGACGATTTCAACGCCCGGGATAGAACTTTCCCTAGGCGTTCCGATCATTTGTTCGCCAGTGGTGTCGAGGAGAATTTTGAACTCTGCCGTCGGGGTCACCGGCTCAGGCGTGAACATCACGGCCACATCCGACGGCGATATCAGCGCGCCGAGCGCAGCAAAACTTGGCGCCGACATATCCGCGATTGCCGCAAACGGCGCAATCGCCGGCGGAAAGCGGCGCGCCCGCGCGCCGCCTTCCGCTAACGCCTGCTGCCTCGATGTCAGCGCAGACCAGATGGGATAATCGAGCGGATGGATCGAGCTGCCGGAGATCGACATGGTGAGGTCTTCATTTGCCCCGCGCATGCTGATCGAACGCACTGAGGACGGCGAGCGTCATCGCCTCGACGCCGGTTTCGATGGTCGGCTTCGGCACCGGCGCGAACAATGGCGAATGGTTGGACGGCAATGGCGGCCCGCTTCCGTCTCGCGCCGCGGCAACGCGCTCGGGCTCATAGACGCCGATGTTGAAAAACATAGAGGGCACGCCGGCGTTGATGAATTCCGAATAATCCTCGCTCGGGGTGCCCGGCGGCGACGTCCTGATCTTGTCGCCGAACGCGGTCCTCAGCACCTTCTCGGCGGTCGCGACAACATCGGGATCGTTGATCACGGCCTTGGCGCCCTCGGTGATTTTTATCTCGGGCGCGGGCGCATCCGACATCGCGGCGGCGGCCTTCGCCGTCCGCTCGATCCCCGCCAGCATTTTGGCGCGGACCTCCGGCTTGAAGGTGCGGATGGTACCGAGCAGCACCACGTCGTCGGGAATGATGTTTTCCGCCGTGCCGCCATGGATCGCGCCGATCGAGACCACGCCGAATTCAGTCGGGTCCTTTTCGCGGCTGATCACGCTTTGCAGATCGACGACGAAGCGCGCCGCGATCATCACGGGATCGATGGTCAGTTGCGGCGCCGCGCCGTGACCGCCACGGCCATGGAATTTGATATAGAGGCTGTCGGAATTCGACGAGCCGATGCCGACGCGATAGAGGATGGTGCCATAGCCGAAGGCGCCGTCATGCAAAGCAAACCCAAAATCGGGTTTCTTGAATCGCGTGAACAGGCCGTCGGCCAGCATCGCCTTGGCGCCCGACACGGTCTCTTCGGCCGGTTGGGCGATGAACATCAGCGTGCCCTGCCATTTGTCCTTCAGTCCGACCAGCGTCTTCGCCGCCCCTACCCAGCTCGCCATGTGGATGTCGTGGCCGCAGTTATGGGCGACGAACGTCTCGCGCCCGTTCCAGGTGGTCTTGTCGTGGCTCGCATAGGGAAGACCGGTTTTCTCCTCCATCGGCAGCGCGTCGAGCTCGGTCCGCACCATGATGGTGGGGCCATCGCCATTCTTGTAAATCGCGACCAGCCCGGTCTTGCCGACGTGCTCGGTAACTTCAAAACCGAGCGCGCGCATCTCAGCGGCGAGCTTGCTTGCGGTTTTTTCTTCCTGAAAGGCAATCTCGGGGTGGGCGTGGATATCCTTGTAGAGCGCGTCGAGTTTTGGGTAATCGGCCTCGACCGACTTTTCGATTGTGGCCTTGAGCGAGGCAACATCGAGTTCCGCATGAACAGGCAGGATGGTGGCCGCGCACAGCGCTGCGGATGCCAGCAGGGGTTTTGTAAATCGGTTCATGGCAGTGAGGCTCCTTAGGATTGCCCGCGCGAAGATTTGATGAACAGCTTGGACGACACAGCTAAAAGTGTCTAGCCGGGCTTGCCGTCATCGAGCGACACAATCACGGCGGCGTTGGGAATGATAATGGCATCGCTGCCCTGCTCGGCCAGAACCTCTAGCCCGCCCTTGACCGCCGTCACCGTCACCGTTCCGTACGGCAATTCGGTCGCGACCGCCGCGGTGTCGACCGCGCCGGGGTCGGGCACGCCGATCGTGACATCGACGAACATGTCCTTCGACGTCTTGCCCACCATCCGGAAGAACCCGATTGAGGAATGGCGGATCGCATCCGAGACCGCGCGTCTCGCCGCCTTGGTGGCATCGCGTCCGTGGACGTCGACGCCCATGCCCATTTCAGTGATACAGCGCATGCGTGCCATCGGGGTTTCCCTTTATTGTTTGAACATTTGGCCTCATGCATAAACCACACGATGACGCGATTTCAAACAGCCGAGCACGTATGCGCGTTCGCATTCCCGCGACGCGTGGCGCCCGGGTTATGCCTGAACATTGCCCCTCCCAAAGAAAGAGGGCGCAGGGAAAGCCGGGTGTCCGATGCACCCGCGGCCCCACGTGCAAAGGTAGAAAGCACGTGGGTAGGCACCACAGGTTCACCGGTCCAGTCCGGCTTTCCCTGCGCAATGGTTTTAACGGCTTATTTCGTGCTCTCCCCGGTGACCGGGCTCTTTTGCCACCGTCGCCTTGCGGATTGATGGCGAGCGCGACCCGGTTGGGCCGCAACTTGCCTCCGCAAGACTTGACGCCAGCGTCGGGGCGTCAGGACCACACGACTTCGCCGTCCGCAGCAACATCGTTCGTCTGCGCGCCGGATCACCGCTCACAAGTCCGAAGGACAAGCCCTGCGATTTCCATTGGCGCGCTGACGCTGCCGCGTCCACCGCATCCCGCCCCACGTCCGTGACGATCGCGAGCCGCCCCTCTTGCGGGCGAGACGGGCGGATTCTTAGAGGTGATTTGCCCGACGGGTTAAGCGAAATATTTTTTCAATTGGGGCTGGACAGGAATTTGCTGATTTGCCCGACGGGTAGTTTACGCATAACAGCCCATCGCTGGCGTCAGTAATTGATCTCCATCCGCAATCCCCGCGGATCGACTTCAGCGCCGCCAAGACGTGCAGTGCTGTCGCGAGCAGCAACGGCGCACGCACAGGCGTCGATCAGATCGTCACGTCCGATCCCCGTGCCGTAGCGTTGGGCCAGCCATTTTGAAAGTTTGACGAAGCCCTGGTCCGCCAAGAGCTTGACGCGTTGATCGCGGCCACTCTCCGACTTCTTTCCTTGCAAGCGAAGCGGATCGGCAAGCCTTCGGAACACCAACTCCGGATGGGCCTCGCGGACGATCGCCTGACGATCCGGTGTGATGAAATCGTCAACTTCCTTGATCTTGTCCCTGATATTCCAGAGCTGACAGGAAACGCCCATTCCAGGACCTTCATGCTCCCAGTAATATTGGTTGGCGGAAGCCTGATCAGGAAACCCCCAGAGGTTTCGGCGGGCGCCCAGAAAGACCGAGGCGCCGACCAGTTTGCGGGCGTGGATATCGCAGCTTCGGCGCCCGGACATTTTCAGGCCGATCGGCATATCGATCATCGCGCGCCGGTGCGGCATCGCGAGAAGCCTGCTTAAGTCGGATGAATAGTCGAAGCCGTGGTTACCTAGATCATCTATCCAGGCCGCGACCCAGCCGCCATGAAATCCGTCAAGCCCAAGATAGTGGGGCATCCCCTATTCCCAATCGAATTGCTCCAGCGTCCATCGACTCGACGAGAGCCGGCCGCACGGCGAGATGGAACTGCAGCCGATATAACGCTGCCATCGACGAGATGCACCGGAACATCAGCGGCTTGATTTCCGCAAAGGTGATTTGTTGCGGCCAGGCAAATCTTCGGTCGTCGGGGGCGCTGTCATCAGCAGACGGCCGAAACTCGGAACAGTCGACAGCCGGTCCCACTCCTCATAGCTTACCATCACCGCCTGCCGCTTGCCGTGACGAGTGATGACCGCCGGCTTTCCTCGCATCGCCTCGTCCACCACCGCAGAAAGGCGTGCCTTCGCATCGCGAAATTCAATCTCTCGCATGAGCGTCACCCCGAATGTGACTACTGTAATCATAGATGGAGAAGCCCGGCGCACAGGGACGCTTCATGAACTCTACCGTGAGCAACACCGCCAACGCCATGCTGATGCGTGAGCACGGCGCTCCCGATGTCCTGACCTATACCGAGATGCCGCTCGCACCCGACAAGGTTCGGATCAGGAGCATCGCGTCCGTCGTCAACCCCAGTTACGATGACAGAGCATAAAATCTCGTCGCGATTAAAAGCACTGTCACCGCCCCGACCAATCGCGCCAATCGCGGGGTGGCCGCCAGAACCACTGGTACATCTCATAGTCGACGACGCCGCGGTCGAGGCCGATGTCACGCAGGGTCCGCTCGTCGAGCCAGGCGAGCTCGCTGCGCTCGACGCTGCGGCGGCGCCACTCGCGCAGCGTCGCGAGGATCGAGCCCAGCATCAGGCGCCAGCGCGCAGGCGGCGCCTCGACCGGGCGATCGGGAACGGCGACCGCCGGCTCATGCCTGGCCGATGCCCGCGGGGTCACACGTGGCGCCGGAGCCCGGTCGCGAAGTTTGAGCGCGGTGATCGGGTGTTGGCGCGTCTGCAAAAGTGTCGACATGATCGCCTCCTGATTCTCTGCGTTGCAGCCCTCTGAAGCAAATAGTATCGTTATTTCAGTGCTTTAATGCCATGTTTGGCTGAGCCGTGACGGCCTTTCGCGATGGCTGCCCCGATTGTACGCCGCCATACCTGCCAACACCTGTCAGGTATTTCTGCTAGGCTGCGGAAATGCGCGCGAGCCGGCTGTTGTCGATCCTGTTGCTCCTGCAAGCCCGCGGCCGGATGACGGCCGAAGCGCTGGCGAGCGAATTCGAGGTTTCGGTTCGCACCATCTATCGTGACGTCGATCAGCTCAGCGCCGCGGACGTGCCGATCTATGCGGATCGCGGCCCGAGCGGCGGATTCCAGTTGCTCGACGGCTATCGCACCAGGCTCACGGGCCTTTCGCCCGCCGAGGCCGAGACGCTGTCGCTCGCCGGCCTGCCGGGACCCGCGGCGCAACTCGGCCTCGCCGATTTGCTGACGGCGGCCCAGCTGAAATTGAGCGCGGCATTGCCCGAACGCGCACGCGCAAACGCCGGCCGCGTCGGCGCCCGGTTCTACCTCGATCCCGTTGGCTGGTTCCGCAGTGCCGATGACGCCAGGCTGCTGCCGACGATCGCCAACGCGGTCTGGAACGAGAAGTGCCTCGACGTGCACTACCGACGAGCCGAGGGCGCGGTCGAGCGCCGGCTGCGGCCGCTCGGCCTCGTGCTCAAGGCGGGCGTCTGGTATCTCGTCGCGCAGGTCGGCGATCAGCCGCGCACCTATCGGGTGTCCAACATCATCGACCTCGCCGTGACCGAGGAAAAGTTCGAGCGTTTGAAGGATTTCGACCTGGCGCGCTTCTGGGTGACGTCGTCACGCGCGTTCGAGACCAGCGTCTACCATTCCAGCGCGACGCTGCGGGTGACAGCGCGCGGGCTCGCCAAGCTCGACCTCCTCGGCTCGCTGGTCGCCCGGGCGGCCGCCGAGACGGCGACGCCGCCGGATGCCGACGGCTGGATCAGCGTCACGATCCCGATCGAGTCGATCGAGCGGGCCGCGTCCGGTCTGATCGCGCTCGGTGCCGACGCCGAGGTCGTCGAACCCCCGGAGCTGCGCCGGCAACTCGCCACGACGGTGCAGGAACTCGCGCGCCTTTACGCCCCCGTGCCGTTGACGGAGCGCCGCCCGCGGCCGCGCAAGCGCCGCTGAAGGCCGCAGTTGCGCTGGAGTTACGGCGACAATGCATTAATTTCTTCGCGCGTTGGATCAAGTGCAATGCTGGCGCGCGATTGCCGGTGCCGGAGATTTCAGACGCCGCGATCGATGCCGGGATTTTGGCCCGCGGCCGCCATGGCGAGCCGGCCCAGATAATGCGCCCAGCCCTTGGCGTGGCTGGCGCACTGGGCCTGGTTCGGAAGGCCGCTGTGGGTCATGCGCAGCAACGTTCCGCCGTCCTGGTCGACAAGATCGATCTCGATCAGGCTCGATCCCGGCGGCACCTCTTCGCCTCCCTCCCATCCAAAGCTGTAGGCGAGGCGGTGGACCGGCACGACCTCCCGGAACGCACCGCGCGCCACGCCGGCGCGCTCGCCGATGCCTTTGACGAGATAGAGCCCGCCCGGATGCGCCTCGGTCGTGGCATCGGCGCCCATCCAGCTCAGGATCTTTTCCGGATCGGTCAGGAAGGCGAAAACCGTGGCAGCCGGAGCTGCGATCTGGATCTCGCGTCGGACTACGAGTGATTCAGTCATCGGATGTCTCCCAATGCTTCAGAGGATAGCTCGTGACAAGGTGAGTGCGCCAACATCATAATCGCTTCATGCAGCTTTCCGCGACGCTCGCCTTTCTCGTCGATGCAGCCGGCGAGACGCCGGGTGCCCACCTTCTGTTGGCGGAACTCGGCGCGCATCTGATCGAGGACGGCCTGCCGCTTGCGGGCGGCACGCTGTCGCTTGCGGTTCCGCACCCGCTCATCGCCCGCCGCACCTGGCTGTGGCGCGCCGAAAGCGGCGAGGTCATCGAGGCCCTCGGGTTCGCCCCAGCCGGACCCGCGGCAGCACTGGAGGCAAGCCCGTCCAGCGATCCCGGCCGGCGCTGGCTCGCCGGAATAGCTGATGGACTCGTGCATGCGGACATTGTCGGGCCTCGGCCGGATGGGCCTTCGCTCGGCTGGATCGGGCCGCGGCCGTTCACGCCCGGGGAGACCGATCAACTGCGACAGGCCGCGCGCTTCGCCGCGGCACCGCTTGCGGTCATCGCCGCGCGCGCGACCTTGACGGCGACGCTTGAAGCCTATCTCGGCCGGCGCAGCGCGGCGCGGGTGCTGGCGGCGCCCTTGCGACGCGATGTCGGCGAGACCATCCAGGCGGCGCTGCTCTATGCCGATTTGCGCGGCTTCACCGCGCTGTCCGAAAACCATCCGCCCTCCCTGGTGATCGCTGCGCTCGGCGCCTGGTTCGATCGTATCGCCGGCTCCGTTCACGCCTTCGGCGGCGAAGTGCTGAAATTCATCGGCGACGGCATGTTGGCGATCTTCCCGGTGGTCGGCGAAGCGCCGCGTGGCGCTTGTGATAATGCGCTGCGCGCGGTGTCCGCTGCGCGTGTCGGAATGACGCATCTGGACAAGGAGCGACATCAGCAGGGGCTCCCGCCTCTGTCCTTTGGCGCCGCGTTGCATCTCGGCGAGATGCTGTGGGGAAATATCGGCGCCGCCGATCGGCTGGATTTCACGGCAATCGGCCCGGCCGTCAATCTGGTCAGCCGGTTGGAGGGCCTATGCCGGCCGCTTGGCAAGACGGTCCTCGTCTCAGGCGCGCTCGCCGCCGAGACGCAAACCCCGCTGATCGCCCTCGGCACGCATGAACTGCGCGGCATCGCATCGCCGTGCGCGGTTTTCACCTTGCCTGATTGAGCTCGTGCGAAACCGGCGAATGGCGGGGTGGTGCGCGCCGCCTCCATGCCGAGATTGGTATCGGGCGCGTTCGTCATCCCGCTCCCCGGCGTTGTTGCACCGGCCGGCGGGCACCGCCTCGTCGGCCGGAGATCAGCTTCAGCCAAGGCGCCAAATGGAAGGCACTCATCAGCAAATACATCGGGACCATTCCGCTTAGCGGTGACATATCTCGCGCGGCCGAGCACATCATGTCCGGCGGGCCGCCACCCAGATACGTAAGCAACGCCATGATGGCGAAGGTCGGCGCGGCCGCAAGGCTCAGCCAGTCGGCTGCGCCGGGCGCCGCGGCGTGGCGGCTTTGATGACGGATCGCCACGACTTCGCTCATCGCTTCTCATACTCGTCGTGGCGGCGCCACCAGGGGCCGGTCTCGTTGCGGCCCCTCGGGGCGCGGTCGAGCCACTGGTACATGCCCCAGAGGCCGTCCAGTCCCCGCGCATAGGTGGAATAGGTGTGATAGACGGCGTCGTCCTCGTGCACGAAGGCGCTCATGCCGGGCCGCTCGCGCCGGTACGTGGCCACGTCGGTTCCGCACGTAGCCGCGAATTGGACGACGGGCGCCGGGACGGCTTCCGGCTTCGCGTCCAGCGCGTGGCCGCCGCGCTGGTAATTGTATTCGACACCGCCCTCGCGCTGTTGCTGCTTGGTGACCGAGACGTTGAAGTCGAAGTTGAAGTCGCCGCCGAGCGAGGACGCCCAGGGAAATGTCCATCCCATCCGACGCTTGAATGCCTTGAGTTTCGCGAGCGGCGCCTGCGACACCGCCAACAGCGTCACGTCGTGGTTCGCCAAATGGACGACGGAGCGGTCAAACCCGTCCGCGATCGCCGAGCAGGACGGACATCCGGCCGTGTAGTCGGGCCCGAACATGAAGTGGTAGACGAGGAGCTGCGAGCGCCCTTGGAACAGGTCCCTAAGCGAGGCGCTCCCTTCATCGGTCTCGAACAGATATTCCTTGTCGATCCGGACCCACGGCAACGCCCGCCGTCGCCGCGCCAGTTTGTCGCTGCGCCGCGTCAGCTCCTTCTCCTCGTTGAGCAGGGCTACCCGGGCGCTCAGCCACTCTTCACGTGTCCCGGTCATGTGCTTGGTCATCGCTCTTGTCTCCTAGCTTCGGGTGTCCAATAGTTCCCGATCCGACGGGTGGTACCGATCACGCGCCAGACTTAGCGCCGGAAATCGAGGCGACGGGAGTTACAAGTGTGGCGGGATTCCGATGGACTCACTGATCACGGCCGCAGCGCAAGCCCTCGCAGCCGGTGATCCGCTCGGGGCATTGAAGCGGGTTGCGCTGCGCGACGACGCGCCTGCGCTGGCGCTTCGAGGCATCGCGATGGCGCAGCTCGGCGAGCTCGTCCGCGCCAAGGCGTTGTTGCGAAAGGCGGCGCGCACCTTCGGGCCGAAGGAGGCCGTGGCCCGCGCGAGGTGTGTCGTCGCCGAGGCCGAGATCGCGCTCGCCTCGCGCGAGCTCGGTTGGCCCGCGAAGGCGCTCGAGGCCGCGCGGGCAACGCTTGACGCGCACGGCGATCGGGTCAACGCCGCGCACGCACGCTATCTCGCGATCCGGCGGCTGCTGCTGATTGGGCGCCTCGACGAGGCCGAGCGTGCGCTTGCCGAGCTCGACCCCGCGCCGTTCCCGGCCGCGTCGCGAGCCGCCCACGAACTGGTGGTTGCGGGGATAGCGATGCGACGCCTGCGGACCAGGACGGCGCGCGCCGCGCTCGCCAGGGCAAGGCACGCGGCGCACCTCGCTTGTATCCCCGCGCTCGCGGCGGAAGTCGAAAGCGCATCAAACATGCTGAACACGCCCGCGGCGCGCCTGATCGAGAGCGGCGAGCAGCGTCTGCTTTTGCTCGAGGACGTCGAGGACTTGCAGACGTCGAAAGCTCTCGTCGTCGACGCCTGCCGTCACCTCGTGCGCGACCCGCGCAAGACGGTCTCGCTCGCCAGGCGTCCGGTGTTGTTCGCGCTCGCCCGCGCGCTGGGCGAAGCGTGGCCGCAAGACGTGTCGCGGGCGACGCTGGTCGCGCTGGCATTTCGAGGCAAGCATGCCGATGAATCGCATCGTGCGCGGCTGCGGGTCGAGGTCGGGCGGCTTCGCGCGGCGATTCGGACGCTGGCCGGCGTAAGCGCGACCAGCCACGGCTTTGTGCTGGTGCCGCGCCACGCCAGCGAGGTCGTCGTACTGGCGCGGCCCGTCGAAGAGCCGCATGCGGCGGTGCTCGCCTTCCTCGCCGACGGCGAGTCATGGTCGAGCTCGGCGCTCTCGCTTGCGCTTGGCGACAGCCAGCGCACGGTGCAGCGGGCACTCGACCGGCTTGCGGCAGCAGGCAAGGTGCAGTCGTATGGCCGCGGGCGGGCCCGTCGCTGGATGACCCCGCCGGTGGGAGGATTCACGACGACCTTGTTACTCCCAGCTCCACTCCCGGGTGACTAGGATGAAGCCTGCCGAGCAATGAGGAGTGAAGCATGAAGCGATCAGCGGCCGAAATCATCAGGGAGT
>Ga0185299_10000541_pt1 | contig 97903 bp, 60 predicted proteins | sample PaiPotPPA55metaG_FD_128002 | JGI IMG/M metagenome (GOLD analysis project Ga0185299, IMG submission 128002) | Iron sulfur acid spring bacterial and archeal communities from Banff, Canada, to study Microbial Dark Matter (Phase II) - Paint Pots PPA... ... | reverse complement strand
ACCCCTGTTTACGCTTCGCTGCCCACCTCGCGGTGTGCAACGCAAAACTCGGGGCCGAGCGGTTCGCTACTCCTTTCTCGTAGGACTCTTGCATTCCTTGCTTCATGCCGGTTTATCCCGGCGCACTACATTGCCGATTTCGTATTAACAATCTGGTTTGCCAGCGGCATCACCGCGCTGGCTACTTCTCCGATAGTCTCTTCGGCAATACCCAACTCGTGAAGCGTTTCCACCAAGTGAGTTGCTACCAGATCAAAATGATGCTGCTCGATCGCTAGTCGGGCATGCACCATCTGCATTGATGCACCGCCGTATTGCTTCGGTCCACCCAATGTCTGGGATAGAAAGGAAGCCTGGTATGTCTTCAATCGCGGCATGGGTATAGCAACGAAAAAATGATTCAATTTAGGGTCCGCCAGTACACGTTCAAAGAAGCGATCCGTCGCGGCATTGATCACTACTTCACCGCCGATGCGTTGATAGAGCGTTTCTTTGCTCATGGTTTCCGTCCTTTTGCTTCTTCAGGTTGACTTCGGAGTATGCGTGTTGCCTATAACCTTCGGCAAGCAGGTGACCATTATTGGGTCGGTTCATTCACCTGCGCTGTCTCGGATTAGGTTTCAGTCAGCTGCGAAAACACCATCCCCGTCAAAGACACCTTCCTTTGGTGTCTGTGTATGGGCACGGCCACCGGCACCAACCCACGTTCTGGTCCAGTTGCGTGCGACCACACGCATCATGATCAGGATGAGGAAGGCGAGCGCCGCATAGCATATCCATCCCAATTGATAGCTGCCGGTGTGTTGTTTGGATTGGCCGAGGACGTTGGGAAGAATGAATCCACCCAATGCACCAATTTCGCCGATCATCCCGCCGGCAACTGCTGTGGTGAGGGGCCAGCGCAGGGGGACAAGCTGGAAAGTTGCACCGTTACCCGCACCGAGTGCTGCGAAGCAGAGCATGAAGAGCAAGGTGGTGACAGTGAGCGAGGGGGTTGCCATCAGACCGAATAGGCCGGCGATGGCGATCAGAAAGACGACGGAGAGTGTGGTGATGCCGCCGATCTTATCGGCAAACCAGCCACCTAGCACGCGGGTCAGGCTTCCGGTGAGAGTCGCAAAGACCGTTAGCGTGCCGGCTTGTACTTTCGTTACGTGAAACTGGCTGTAGTAGAAAGACGGCAGGAAGGTTGCGAGGCCGAGGAATCCACCGAAGGTGATGATGTAGATCATGTTGAAGTACCAGCCGTCTTTCTCAAAAAGGCAGGCGAGATGCTCGCGGAGCGTGGCCTGCTCGATGTCGGGTGGCTCTTTCGCGAAGAAGATCATGACAGCGAGTGGAAGAAACATCATCGCGGCGGCAAAGCCGTAGACGTGCTGCCAGCCGAAGTGCATCGCCAAGCGCGGCGCAAAGAGCGCTGCTAAGGCGGTGCCACTGTTGCCGGCGCCTGCAATGCCCATGGCGAGGCCTTTGTATTGCTTCGGAAACCATCCGGAGCCTAACGATAGGGCAACGCCGAAGCTGGCGCCTGCGATACCCAGAAGCACTCCCATCGCCAATACGTTGTGGTAGGTATGCACGAAGAAGAAGCCGTAGAGGAGAGCGATGACGATGGCTGACATCTCAACGATGGCCGCGTTCTTGCGGCCGATGTATTGCGAGATGACTCCAAGAGGAAAGCGCATGAAGGCACCGGCGAGTGTGGGCACAGAAACCATGAATCCGATCTGCGCTGGAGAGAGATGGAAGTTCTGGCTGATGAAAGGGCCCATGGCGCCGTTGAGCACCCAGATGGCGAAGCTGAAGTCGAAGTACAAGAAGGCGGCGAGAAGTGTCGGTGGGTGACCGGACTTCATGAATGTTTTATAGCTGGCCATGCGATTCCTCCGGAAGTTCAGATTGTTGGTGCTGTGTCTCGCATTCGAAGCAACGTCATGGTTGTTTCGAATGCCTTACAGACACCGGCGACAGGGCCGGAGAATTTGTTGTTTCAGACAGAAGCGGATCTAGTGGATCTCTCGATGCGAACAGCACATTGTTTGAAGTTAGGTTCACGAGATATGGGATCAAACGCTCCGAGCGTGACCAGGTTGGAGTTGTTCTCGGAGAAGTGAAACGGCATAAAGACCTGGCCGGGTGCAATGATGCCCGTGATGCGCAGCTCCAGATTGCTGACCTTGCTGCGTCGTGACACAACTGTGACCCGGTCATAGGGGCTCAGTTTGAGGCGTGCGGCGTCGACAGGATTCATCTCGAGCCACGCGTTCGGAACCATCTTATTGAGCATGTCGACCTGCGCGGTCTTGGTGCGCGTGTGCCAGTGCTCCACCGTGCGGCCCGTATTCAGAATGAAGTCGTACTCATGGTTGGGCTGCTCGGGGAAGGGCTCGCATGGGACAAGATGCAGTTTGGCGCGGCCATCGGCGGTTGGAAAAATTCCATCGGTGTACAGCCGTTCTCCGCCCCACTGCATGCCGCCGGAGGCTTCGATCTGCTCCCATGTAAAACCGCTATAGTCGCACATACGACCGGCGGAGACGAGCTGCCACTCGCGGAACGCGTCATGCGTTGTGGTCCAGTCAGGGTATAGTTTTTCGCGCACCCCTAGCCGTTCGGCGAGATCGAGAAAGATATCGAAGTCGGGGCGCGCTTCGCCAGGAGGCGCAACGATAGGATTAACCTTGCTGACACGTCGCTCCGAGTTGGTATAGGTGCCCTCTTTCTCGCCCCAGATGGCAGCAGGCAGAACGAGGTCTGCGAACTCACTTGTTGGTGTTGGGTGAAAGCCGTCCTGGACAACGAGAAACTCGACGTTGTGCAAGGCCTGTTCCAGTAACTTGTAGTTTGGGAACGACACGGCGGGATTGGTTGCGATAAACCACAAAGCCTTGACCTTGCCGGCGACGGCGGCCTCGATGATGTCGGGATAGGCGAGACCGCGCGCCTTCGGGATCGACTCTACGTCGACATCCCACAACGCGGCAAGCTCTTCGCGGTCTACAGGGTTATCGAACTTGCGATAGCCCGGTAACGACGATGTAAAACCACTTTCACGCGTGCCCATTGCATTGCACTGTCCGGTAATGGAGAACGGTGAAGCGCCGGTCCGGCCAATGTGTCCTGTAAGGAGCGCGAGATTATTAATCGCGGCGACTGTGACTGCACCCTGCGTTGAGTGATTGACGCCCATCGTCCAGCCGATGAAGCCTGCTTTGGCGCGGCCATAGAGCTTGGCAACATGCTCGATCTTATCTACACCCAGTCCGGTAACTCTGGATACATGCTCTGGGGTGAAGCTTGCAACAAAGTTCGCGAGATCTTCAAAGCCGTTGGTATGTTGTGCGATGTAGTTCCTATCGATCAGCCCGTCCCGGATGAGAATATGCGCGATGCCATTGATGAGAGCGATGTCGCTGCGAGGTTTTACAGGAAGATGGATGTCGGCCATCATCGCGGTCTTAGTCACTCGCGGATCAACGACGATCAACGTGCGGTTCTTATTGCGTTCCAACCGATTGCAAAGAATAGGGTGGTTGTCCGCGATATTTGCGCCGATCAGGATAATGACGTCCGCGTGCTCCAGATCCGCGTAGCTGCCGGGAGGACCATCACTGCCAAACGAGAGTTTATAGCCGGATACGGCGCTAGCCATGCACAGGGTAGTGTTGCCATCGTGGTTCGGCGTACGGAAACCAAGCTGGACGAGCTTGCCAAGGGTGTAGAACTCCTCAGTGACTAACTGTCCGGTACCGACTACGCCAAGCGAAGATGGCCCATAGGTTGCCTGGATCGCGCCGATACGCTCGACCATCGTGCTGAGCGCTTCGTCCCATGTGACGGGTATGAGCTTGCCATTCTTGCGCAGGAGAGGGTGAGTGGCACGTCCGGGGGCACTTAGGATGTGATGCTCGCTAAGACCCTTGGGGCAGAGCTTGCCACTATTCACAGGGTGCTCGGGATTGCCACGCGCTGCAACCGCTATGCCGTCTTTTATGCCAACGAGCATGCCGCAGCCAACCGAACAGTAGCCGCAGGTTGTTTTGACCCACTTGTCCGCGACACGCGAGGCCGAGATATAGCCGTAGCGCTCATCGTTTCCGTAGGCATACCTGGCCTGAGCGGTATCGATGCCGAGCCTGTGCCGGAGTTTTGCGAGCAGGGTCATGCGTGCCTCGTGCGAATGAAGGTGAGGCCCATATTGAGCGGCACGACTGAGACGAAGAAGAGATAGCGAGCCAGAAGCACGCCGGCCCATCCGCACCCAAGCGCAAGCAATGGATGGCCCATTCCCACAATTGCCACGCTCAAGGCAACGAGTACCAGGGAAGCGATGGTATGTGCGCGAAGCAAAACGCTCGACAACAAAGAGAAGGCTGCACGGCCCTCAAAGAGTGGCGACCCCTGAAGGCGGTAGAGCCGCACGATTTGGTTGAGCAGCCAGGCAACTGCCGTAATTCCTGCAAGTTCTGTTTGGACACGGCTTGAAACAAGAACTGCAGGTTGTTCACGAAGCAGCGCCAGCACAATCGAAGGCTGAGGCAGGTTGCAGAGTACAGCGCTGAGGAGCGAGCCGAGAAGAGCCGCAGTCAATACGAAATCGACCGGCGTATGCTTCATGTTCCACGATGGCCGCGCCGGCACTAGATAGATGTATGCGCTGGCGATGGTGCCTGCGAGCCCCAGTGCGGCTGTGGCCCAATCGAACGTAGCTGTTAACTCCGTGGAGACCGAGCGATGCAGCAACGGGGCAACGGCGCATAGCGTGGCGAGAATGAGCGAGAGAAAGAACAACGTAAAGAACAGTACTTCGCGGCTGAGCCAGGAACGGCGCCACATCTTGAGCGCGCGCCATGCATACGCAGGCCGGCCAAGATGCATGGTGGAGATGTTGAGCGCGATCGCCGTGATCGCGAGGAGTATGCACAGGCGGATCGCATCGAGTTCGTGACGCAGCAGTAGGACAAACAGTGCTCCGGCAACTGCCTGCATGAGCGTTGTCATAAAGACGAGAGAAAGGTGCGCATGTTCAGGATGGATCTGGCCGCTGTCGACGCGTTCGAGTACAGCGTCAGACTCCCTGGGCAAAGTAATACGAGTGGTTGAGAGTGTATGTCCGGCAGGTGGCATACCGGGGCTCTCGGCGCTTGTGTAGTCTTCACGCCAAGCCTGCTTGTTCACAATCTCAATCTCGATGGCTGCCTCTGGACAAGCGTTAACACAGGCAGGTTCTAGCCCGTTATCGAGCCGGCCTTTGCACATGTCGCACTTGCCGACGACTCCGCGTTCGGGATTGAACTGGGGTACGCCGTATGGACAGTTCCACACGCAATATTGGCAACCGATACAGGCATCCGCCGAGTGCAGGACGATGCCCGTGATGGAATCCTTCTTGTAGGCATCGACAGGGCAGCCACGTAGACAATCAGCGTCCAGGCAGTGGTTGCACCCCATCGAGAGATAGTGGCGTTGGGTGTCCGGATAGCTGCCACCTTCGAGCTCTCCGATGCGCCGCCAGAGGATGCTAGCTGGATTGCCGTTCTGTTCGTTGCATGCAACTTCGCAGGAGCGGCAGCCGATGCACTTCGTCATGTTGAAGTGAAAGCGGTATTGCTCACCCTCTTCTAAAGGCCGGCTCGGCAGGAGGGAAGGAAAGACTTCTGGCAGCGGTTGCGTAAGTGCTGCCACTCCGGTTGGCCCTATGACGAGGCCATCTGCGGTCAGCCGCACAAGTGCGTTGCTCTCACCGTCGTAGGCTCGTTCATGAAGTGGTAATGCCAAGAAGATGCTCACTTTCGTCTTACGTGATGCAGGCTCTGCGTTGTAGTGCGTTCAATAGACATCGCGGTGGTAGCGATGTTCATCCTTCAAAGTTTGCATGTAGTCCTGGGCGCCTTCGTAGTCCATGCTGCCCTGTCTTTCTGCGATGGTATGTAGCACTGCATCCACGTCTTTTGCCATGCGGCTTGCATCTCCGCACACATAAAGGCTTGCGCCCTCTTGCATCCAGCTCCAGAGCTGCGCCGCCTGTTCGAGCATCCTGTCCTGCACGTAGATCTTGCGCGCCTGGTCGCGCGAGAAGGCTGTGTCCAAACGTGTAAGGTGGCCGTCTGCAAGCATCGATTCGAGTTCATCGCGATAGAGGAAATCGGTAGCCGCACTGCGCTCCCCAAAGAAGAGCCAGTTCTTGCCCGTTGCCGCGAGCGCACGTCTTTCATGCAGGAATGCGCGGAAGGGAGCTATGCCAGTGCCTGGCCCGATCATGATGACAGGTGTGTCACTTGCAGCCGGTAGACGAAACTTTTTGTTGGGCTGAATGTAGATAGGGCGGCAGCCGCCGGTGGGGGTGCGGTCGGCGAGCAGGGTGGAACAGACGCCACCGCGTTCACGGTTGTGTGAACGATAGCGGACGACAGCGACGGTGGTGTGAATTTCGCCAGCGTGTGCGCGGGGGCTTGAAGCGATGGAGTAGAGGCGTGGTGCAAGCTTGGGCAGCATGGCGACGAGGTCTGCTGGATTGTGCAGAACGTCTGGATAGCTATGAAGAAGGTCGATGAGGCCCCGGCCGTTGGTGTACGTTTCGAGGTGCGCCTGCTGTTCTGGTACGAGCAGCCCGGTTAAGGTCTGGCAATTGCCGATGGTCGCGTAGGCCTCGATCATCTTGCGGGTGAGGCGGGTTATCTGCAAGTGGTGAGTGAGAGCGTCAAGAAGCGTTGTCGTTCCGGACTTAGGAAGCTGTACTGGTGCCTGAGGGCTGAAGTTCAGCGTTGTGATGATGTCTTCGACTAACTGCTGGTCGTTTTGAGGGACTACACCACAGGCGTCTCCGGCTTCATAGTTCAGGTTCGAGTTGGCAATAGAAAACGCCATGTGCATCGTGAGCTTGCTGGAGACTTCGCGCGTAAGCGGATGCTTGTCTACCAGTGGCGCAAAGAAAGGATTGTCGCGTGTATAGGCAGGGCCGTCGCTGTCACCGGAGGGTGGCATTGGTTTGGATTTAGAGGCGGAAATCGTGTTGGAAGAGGGTGGGGTGCCTCTGGCTGGACCAGCAGCGACTATGGAGTCCAGGCGAGCGTACAGTCCCTGCTTCCAATGCGTGAAGGCCTCATCGAGATCTATGTCACAATCCACGCGATCGAAGAGACGGACAGCACCCAGGGCCGCGATTTTATTGTCCAAGTCGATGCCGAACTTGCAGAAATGCTCGTAGTGCGTGTCACCAAGTGCGAGTACGGAATAGTACAGATCCTGATAGCGCGGGAAGTGTTCGACGCAAAGCTTCTCATAGAACGGCTGGGCCGCATCGGGCGCTTTGCCGTCGCCGTAGGTGCTGGCGATGAGGATGGCATAGCGTTCCTCCGCGAGGGCGGCAGGCGTGTAGTCCTCCAGGGAGGTGAGTGAGGCGATGTGGCCTTTTGACTTGAGATTTTTGGCGACTTTGCGAGCGAGGCCTTCGGCGGTTCCTGTCTGTGAGGCGTAGAGAACGGCGATCTTCAGCGAGGCAGGAGTATCGGCAACCGTTGCTGGCTGGGCGCTGGAGAAAATTCCAGCCAGGAAGCCGTTGAGCCACGCACGTTGCTCCGGTGTGAATGGAGCCGAATCGGGGATGAAAGGGACATGCGACATGCGATTCAAATCTCCTTTCCAGGGAGTTGCGCAAACTGACGCAAGTCTTCGATGGAGTGACGGTGGCTGAAAGAGAGAAATGTTTCAGTCTCCGATAGGCGATGCTGCTCAAACGCTGTGAAGAGGTTCTCCATGAGTGGTGGAAGATCAGAGAATCGAACTGCTGGAATCAACTCGCGTGCCAGACTCTGATCTTGATCCGAGCCCCCGCCGAGGTTGACCTGATATCCCTCTTCGCCGCCGCTCTTCAAGCCCAGCAGGCCGATGTCGCCGATGTAGTGCTGCGCACAGGAGTGCGGGCAGCCAGTTACGTGGAGATTGACCGGTTGCAACAGTTGGAAGCGCTCATCGAGATGTTGAGCAAGCGCGACAGCGTGCGACTTGGTGTCTGTTGCGGAGAAGCGGCAACCCTGATTCCCTGTACAGGCGACCGTGCCGGAGAGTACACGTCCTGCGCTGAACTGTAATCCGGCAGCGAGAAGCGCCTGTTGTGCAGTCTCGAGATGTTCTTCGCGAACGTTGGGTACGATCAGGTTCTGCCAGACGGTGAGGCGAAGTTCTCCGGATCCGAAGCGACTTGCGATCTCTGCGAGAGCGCGCATCTGGGCGACAGGAAGGCGGCCTACGGGGACTGAGACGCCGATGTAATGCAGCCCAGTCTGTGCCTGTGGATGCACGCCAATATGTCCGGCGCGATTGATCGGCTTGCGGGCAACGCAGTCGCTGTCTGGAATACGCAGTAGCGGAAACGAGAGCAGCCGCTCTGTTTCTTCGAGGAACTTTTCTGTACCCCAGCGATCGACCAGGTACTTTAGCCGTGCTTTCTTGCGGTCCGTGCGGTCGCCATTTTCGCTGAATACCCGGATCATTGCGGCCGCGACAGCAACTGCTTCATGCGGGTGAAGGATGACTCCGCAGTCGCTTGCGAACTGCCGGTGGCCTGTGATGCCACACAGCACAATGCGGAAGTAGACACCGGCAGGAAGCGCCTTGCCTTCGCCCACACGAACGGCAATGAAGCCAATGTCATTGGTGTCGGCTACTACGCTGATGGACCCACCGCTGTCGAACGCAATATTGAACTTGCGGGGAAGACCGTGCATATCGCGCGAGTTCAGAATGTACTGATTCAGGGCCTCGGCGTAGGGAAGTACGTCGAGCAGTTCTTCGGGGTCTATGCCTGTGATTGGCGAAGCGGTGATGTTGCGAATGTTGTCGGCGCCGGCGCCGCGTGAACTCATGCCGAGCGACTGGATCTTGTTAAGTACTCTGACAATGTCGTACGGCTGAAGCTCGCGAATCTGCAGGTTGGCGCGCGTGGTGATGTCCACACGTCCGGAGCCCCAGTCTTCTGCCATCTCCGCAAGTCCAAGAAACTGTGCGGAGGTCAGCGCTGCGCCAGGAACACGCAGCCGTAGCATAAAGGAGTCCTGTGCGGGGGCGACGTAGAACAGGCCATGAAACTTAAAACGAAAGATATCTTCGGTGACAGGTGCGCGGTCTTCATTGGCGTGCGCAAGAAGCTGGCCCCAGATGTCGAGTGGGTTCTGTTCATATTTCCATAACTCTTCGCGGCAGAGGTCTTCAATCGGTGTGCCGTGAAACATCTCCACGACCGGCTCTGCGGCGTTCACCAGGCCGGAGTTGGGATCTGCCGTAATGAGGCCTGAAGCAGTGCGGCCAACAAAGGGGACTCGCTGCTTCATTCCCGCAAAAAAGCCTTCAAGATACTGCTGTTGCTCGAGCGTGAAGGGCTCGTTTGGCTGGAGCGTTTGAGAACTTCCGTTTTGAGTGACGATCTGCGATGACATGCTCGGACTCCTAGAGGAGACTGACGATGATCTGGAACGACCTCGCTGAATTGCCCCCTTGCAGAAAGATGCAGGTGCATTCCAGGAGCGGCCGGTTCAGGGCTGCCTTGGACTCGGAGCTCATCGCGGAGCATGTGTTGTAACGGTTAGGTATGCAGAGGAGACGGCATGGTCTCACTTGAATCGGCGATACGACTTACGGAGTCGTGATTACTGCTACCGATGCGTCGATCATAGCGAGACTCGCGGGAGAGCGCAAGCCGCGCTGTTTCCAATAGCTAGATGAATGTGAAGGCTGCTGTTCGAAGGATGCGGTTCTTGCATCGTGATGGCGGCTGTGTTACATCTCTGTGACAACCCTTGTTGGAAACGCGGCACCTGGATGTGTCGCGATAGTTCGATGCCGGTGACCTCGTTGGTGCGTCCGGTGTCCCCTTCTGCATAGTGCTGAGTGTCCCCGTCGCCGGACGGGTCGCTCCTTCACGCCTTCGCCATAGCGCGACTCCATCACACCGACCTTTGACGGCGGCGCATCTGTGTGCGCGGTCGATTCATAGAAGAAAATCCCAAACTTTTGTCTCCGAAGGAGAACTGCATGATTTGGAAGAAACTTATGCTGCGCGCGCTTTTTCTGGTTCCGAGTGTCGTTGCTGGTTCTGTATCGGCGCAGACGTCAGCCGCCCTATCTTCACCTGTCAGCATCACGGTGCTCGATCGCACGCGCACCGATGCTAACCAGTGGTACGCAGACCCGCCCTATACGACGACGTATCCCTACGTGGAACAACTCTTGCGCATCGGCGTTGCGCGGAAGATCAAGCACTTCGACTGGCAGCTTGAGATGTCGCAGAACACGGTCTTCGATGTTCCTACGACCGCAGTCTCTACGGTAACGGCGCAGGGACAGCTCGGCCTTGGAGGCACGTACTATGCGGCCAACAGCAGTACAACACCTGCAGCGGCCTCTTTCCGCCAGGGTTTCCTGCGCTATCACGGGAGTGGCTCGGATAAGACGTTGCGTATCGGACGCTTCGAGTTTTTCGATGGGCAGGAGACGCAACCAAAAGATGAAACCCTCGCGTGGCTTCAGGCCAACCGTATCGCGCAACGGCTGATCGGAAACTTTGGCTTCTCCAACGCGCAACGCAGCTTCGACGGGCTCGACAGCCACTACGGCCAGGGCAGTTGGGATGTTACCGCTATGGCAGGCCGTGTGACACAAGGTGTCTTCAATATGAACGCCAATCCTGAGCTCAATGTCGATCTGCAATACCTGGCCTACAGTAAATACGACTTTGGCCAGCACTTCTTATGGCGTGTATTCGCTATCGACTATCACGATGGCCGAACGGGCATTGCCAAAACAGACAACCGGGCACTCGCCGTGCGGCAGGCAGACCACAAGAACATTCGCCTCGGAACCTATGGAGCGGACTTCCTCACCACAATCCCAGCTGGTCCAGGCAGTATCGATGTCGTTTTCTGGGGAGCGCTGCAGAACGGCAGTTGGGGTGCGTTGAACCAGCATGCCGGTGCCGTGGATGTTGAGGCTGGCTATCGCTTGACGAAGGTAACTTCAAAACCGTGGCTGCGCGGCGGCTTCTTTCGCGGTTCCGGCGATTCCAATGCAACCGACAACCAGCACAATACGTTCTTCCAAATTCTTCCGACCCCGCGCATCTATGCACGATTTCCGTTCTACGACCTGATGAACAGCCGTGATGAATTCATTCAGGTGGTCGACAACCCCGCCAAAAAGCTTGAGATTCGCTCGGACCTGCACTTCCTGCAGCTGACCTCGAATGCGGACCTCTGGTATCAGGGCGGCGGAGCCTACGACAATAAGGTATTTGGATATACCGGACGACCAGCGGGAGGCCATAACAGCTTCGCTTCGGTCTATGACATCAGTTCGGACTACCAGATGACTCACGAACTCGCGCTCAACCTGTACTACGCCCATTCCTTTGGCAAACAAGTGGTCAAAGCGGATTATCCGGCTGGCGCGTCCGCGAACTATGGTTACCTGGAACTGGTTTATCGCTGGGGAGTTAAGCAACGTATTACGGCCACGCCGTAGGGCGGTTCCTCTATAGGTATAGGGCGAGTTGCGGGTTTCGAGTGCCGATTCTCCTTTGAAACGGCACTCGAAAAAACCATACCCATCACGAAACAGGATAACTGCTCTAATCTGGATACAACAGTTCCACCCACTGAATCGCTGTTCTGTGGAGGCAGTGGGGACGTATGGGGTAGCGAATGGCGCATGCTAGCTTCGACGGGCTCCGTGTATTGTCGTTGGAGTCCCGTCGGGCAAAAGAAGTCGAGAAGCTTATCCGCACATACAGTGGCGAGCCCTTTGTCGTGCCCGCGATGCGCGAGGTCAAGCTCGAATCCAACCATCAGGCGCTTGCGTTTGCGGATCTCCTGCTCAAAGGCGAGATCGATGTTGTGCTCTTTTTCACCGGCGTAGGGGTGCGTGCGCTGCTGGAGATCGTTGAAACCAAGTATGACCGCGAGGCTTTTCTGGAAGCTCTTCGGGCGACCAGGATCGTCACCCGAGGGACAAAGCCTGAGGCTGCGTTGCGTGGTTTGAAGATAAAGTCTGTGGCCACCGCGCAGGAGCCGAGCACGTGGCACGAGGTGCTGGGAGTGATGGACAGTACCTTCGGCGAAGAGTTGAAGTCGTTGCGGGTCGCCGTGCAGGAGTATGGTGCCTCCAATCCGGAGTTGCTAGCCGAGCTTACCGAACGTAGCGCATCGGTCATGAGGGTCCCGGTATATCAGTGGGCGTTGCCGCACGACCTCAAGCCTCTTCGAGAATGCATACATAGCATCATCCATGCGGGAATCGATGTCATTCTGTTCACGACTGCTGTTCAGGTCATTCACTTGATGATGGTTGCGCAGGACATGAACTGTGTTCCGGACCTTATACGTGGTTTCCGGTCGGTTGCAGTGATCTCTGTAGGACCGACAACGACTGCCGAGTTGCTCCACTATGGAATTACACCGGACTTCGAGCCCTCTCGGCCCAAATTAGGCTTTCTGGTAAATGAGGCTGCTCAATATGCCGCGCAAGTATTGCAACAGAAGCGCGAACGCGCTGCTACGCTTGGCCTGGAACTCCTCGATGAGGAGATGCCCGCCGAACAAAGTTCTCCTGTCGGCACAGTAACGAAAGCCACACCCTCAAGACGAGTTGTGCGCAGGGTCGAAGAATCGACCTCCACGATGGCCGGATTCCGCGACGGGCTCAATTCCTTTGAATTCCTACATGAGATCAGCAGTCGTATCGCCGCGGCCGATCCGTTGCACACCGTGCTGGATCGTGTCGTTGAATTTGCGACGACGATGATCCCCTGTGACTCGTGTTTCGTCTATGTGCTTGAGGCCGATAAGCTCGTGTTGCGAGCCTCGCACAATCCGCACATCGATCTGGTAGATCGCCTGGATATATCGATGGGGCAGGGCATCACGGGTTGGGTGGCCGAGCATCGTCAGCCGGTAGCGATTGCTTCGAAGGCTTCAGAGGATGCTCGTTTTGTTCTGTTCAAGAACATACCTGAAGACTCTTTTGAAGCCATGCTATGCACACCCATTCTTTGCTCAAGCAAAGTAGTGGGCGTCATCAACCTGCAACACCGGCTCTCCTATCGCCATAGCGAGGTTGAGGTGCGGCTGCTGTCGATGATTGGCTTTCTTGTTGGAGCGGAGATTGAACGCGCGCGGCTCGAAACCGAGAATCTGCAACTCACGGACCGGCTTGAGACACGCAAGGCAGTAGACCGGGCGAAAGGTGTTCTCCAGCGAGATCTTCTTCTCAACGAGAGCGACGCCTATCGGTTGATGCAGCGGGAGAGCCGTCAACGCCGCAAATCTATGCGTGATATCGCAGAGGCGATTCTGCTCGGCGATGATCTAAAGAAGCTTAAATCCTGAGCTTGGACGCTCTGACGGCGGGGTTGAAACCCCGCCGTCAGAAGCAAACAATTCACTAAGGGCTGAAACGAAGTTGATGACACGCCCTTAGTTCGTTCAGGACTGTGCTGCGATGCATTCTTCCAGGATGTCCATCGCGATCGTTGCCTCTTCTTGCGAGATGGTTAGAGGAGGTGACAATCTCACGCTGGTTTCACCACATCCCAGGAACAGGACTCCGCGCTCGAAGGCCATGTCGATGATTCGATCGCGCACCGCGCCGATGGGCTGGCGAGACTGCTGGTCTTTGACGATCTCGATACCGATCATGAGTCCACGTCCGCGTACATCGCCGACGATGCCATACTTCGACAACCAGGTCTCCGCGCGCGCCTTCATGGCTGCGCCCACGGTGGCAGCATTCGATATAGCCTCCTGTTCGAGGACGTCCATCGTCGCCAGGGCCGCAGCGATGGCAACAGGATTGCCGCCAAAGGTGGAAGCGTGGCTTCCGGGTTTCCAGTCCATGATCTCAGCCTTCGTCATGCACACGCTCAAGGGCATGCCGCTTGCGATGCCTTTGGCCATGCACACCATGTCCGGCTCGACGCCTGTGTGCTGTACCGCCCACCACTTGCCGGTGCGGCCAGCGCCCGACTGGACTTCGTCCACGACCAACAGAATTCCGTGGCGGTCGCAGATCTTGCGCAACTCCTGCATGAAGACTGTGGGTGCGACAACATATCCGCCTTCGCCCTGGATCGGTTCGACGAAGATGGCGGCGACCTCTTCCGGAGGCAGGATCGTCTTGAAGAGCCGCTCTTCGATATAGCATGCACATCCGAGTGCGTACTCTTCCGCGGCTTGTTCACCGCCTGAGCATCCGCGATAGGCATACGGATATGGCACATGCGTTACTCCTGGGACGAGCGGTGCGAAGCGGCGCTTCTGTTGGGGTTTTGAAGCCGTGAGTGAGAGTGCGCCCATGGTCCTCCCGTGGAAGGCTCCGAGAAAGGCAATGACGTTTTGCCGCCCGGTATGGTATCGGGCCAGCTTCAGGGCGCATTCGACGGCCTCTGCGCCGGAGTTACCGTAGTAGAACTTGTGGGGCCCTTTCATGGGGGCTACTGCGCTGAGCCGTTCTGCCAGAGCCACCATTCCTTCGTAGTAGAAATCCGTACCGCTCATGTGGATCAGTTCAGCGGCTTGTTCCTGGATCGCCTTCACTACCTTCGGATGACAATGACCTGTAGAGGTCACGGCGATGCCGGCGGAGAAGTCCAGGAACTCATTGCCATCGACATCTTCGATGCGGGTGCCGCGTCCACGCTTCGCGACCAGCGGATAGCTTCGTGTGTAGCTCGGGCTCATAAGCCGATCATCTGCTTCTACGATTGCCTTCGCTTTGGGGCCGGGCAAGGGGGTTTTCAGCTTTGGTCCGAACTGTGCCAGTTCCTCGTTGCTTACCGTCTGAAATTTGTTTTCTACCTGATTCTCGAATGCGACGCTCATCTTGTCCTCCCAGTACCTGCTTAGATTTCGTTTGGAAGCCACGCCATGTAGTCCCGTTCCCTTGACGGAGGGTACGGATCTTCTCTTGCCGAGGAAAGCAGCAAGTACGGCGCAAACTACAGCTTGAAATGGGGCAGGGAGGGGTTTAGTCGCCGCCGAAGAGACTGGGCCGACTCGAAGTCGGCAGAAGGCGGGAGAGGATGCTTGCTCGGAAGCGTCTTTCCAGGTGCCGGCGGTTTGTTGTCTGACGTGTCTTCATTTGAGTTCTCGGTGTCTTCTCGTGTGACTCGAAGAAAGAAAAATGAATTGCGGACAGTGTAGTCGTCTTAAGAGAGGGCTGGCTCTTTTTCTTGAATTGCCCCGTTCATCCTTGTTGAAATCTTCAGCAAACTGCAGCAAAGCTGTTGCGAACAGAATCTGTGGGTTGGCATCAGAAAGCGTGGCAAAACGTGGCTAAAGCTGATGGGTTCCAAGTTTGTGCGAATATCGCCCATGGATGCTGCTCAATCGATGTCGAAGCTAACCCCTTGTGCCAGAGGGAGTTGGGTTCCGTAGTTGATGGTGTTGGTGGCGCGGCGCATGTATTGCTTCCAGGAGTCGGAGCCGGATTCGCGGCCTCCTCCGGTCTCTTTTTCGCCGCCGAAGGCGCCTCCGATCTCCGCGCCGGAGGTGCCGATGTTGACGTTGGCGATGCCGCAGTCCGAACCGGCTGCGGAGAGGAAGAGTTCGGCTTCGCGAAGGTTCAGGGTGAATATGGACGAAGAGAGGCCCTGAGGGACGTCGTTGTGCAGTGCGATGGCCTCTTCGATCTCGCGATAGCGGAGCACGTAGAGAATGGGTGCGAAGGTCTCGTGCTTTACGATATCGGCCTGGGTGGGGATCTCTACCAGTGCCGGGCGTACGAAGAAGGCTTGTGGGTTTTCCGGGAAGGGAATGCGGTCGCCGCCTGTAATCTCCGCTCCGGCGCTGCGGGCCTGTTCAAGTGCCTGCTGCATCGCCTGGAATGAGCGCTCGTCGATGAGGGGGCCGACGAGAGTGCCGGGTTCGCGAGGATCGCCGACTACGACCGTGGCATATACCTTTTTGAGCTGTTGTACGAGTGTGTCATAGACCGACTCATGCACTATCAGGCGGCGTAGTGTAGTGCAGCGCTGTCCAGCGGTGCCCATGGCCGAGAAGGCGACGGCCCGGACGGTGAGATGCAGGTCGGCCGTGGGCGCGACGATGGCGGCGTTGTTGCCGCCGAGCTCTAGAATTGCGCGGGCAAAACGCGCAGCCAGGCGTGGAGCGACGGCGCGGCCCATGGCGGTTGAGCCGGTAGCGGAGACGAGAGGAATGAGCGAGGAATCGACGAGCTGTTCTCCAGCACTGACGTCACCGATGAGTAGTGCCGCGAGTCCATCCGGAACGCCGCCGAACTTTGCCGCGGCGCGCAGGAAGATGGCGTGGGTGGCGAGAGCGGTGAGCGGTGTCTTCTCCGAAGGCTTCCAGACCACGGCATCACCGCAGACGAGCGCCAGCGCAGCGTTCCACGACCAGACGGCGACGGGGAAGTTGAACGCCGAGATGACGCCGATCGCACCGATGGGGTGCCAGGTCTCCATCATGCGATGTGAGGGACGCTCCGAGGGCAGTGTGAGGCCGGCGAGCTGCCGCGAGAGGCCTGCAGCGAAGCCGCAGATGTCGATCATCTCCTGCACCTCTCCGAGGCCTTCGGAGAGGATCTTTCCGGTTTCGATGGTGACGAGACGGCCCAGCTCAGGGAGGGCAGCGCGCAACTCATCTCCGAGGATGCGGATGAGTTCACCGCGTTTGGGCGCGGGCACGTTTCTCCACTCGAGGTAGGCCTGGTGCGCTTTGGTGATGGCGGCGGCTGTTGCGGAAGGCGTGATTCTGGGGACATGAGCGATGACCTCACCGGTGATCGGGGTATGCACGATCAGGTCTCCGCCCGTATAGGCTTCGCGGGAGACGCCGAGCTGGGTCAGCAGTGTGCGGACTTCGTCTTGGAGGGCAACGGCTGTAAGTGTGGTCATGAGAGGTTGCTGCTTTCTACGTTGGAGTGGTTTGTGGTGGCTATGCAGTCAGTCTGGTTTGGAAGAGGAAAAGCCTTGACGCAACGGTCGCTACGGTTCGCTGCGAAACGCGACGGCAGCATTTCGTGGTCGAACATCTTTTCCTGACCTAATATTCTGGCTAATGTCATTTTGTGTAGTCACCGTTCGTAAGTGTCTTGGGAGGCTGGGCGAGGAGTTCGGCGAGATGCAGGGGGCGAACGCCGGTGTTCTGCACGACCTGTTCGCAACAGCTAAAACCGTCGCTAACGATCATAGTTTCTTGGGACGCGTTGCGGATAGCGGGAAGCAGGACACGCTCCGCGAGCTTCTGGGAGAGATCGAACTTGTCTTTCTCGAAGCCGAAGGGACCGGCCATGCCGCAGCAGCCGGAGTCGAGTAGTTGCACCTGCGAACCGGTAGCGCGGAGAAGAGTCATCTCGTCGTTCATGCCCATGGTGGCGCGATGATGGCAGTGGCCATGAACGACGATCTTGCCGTTCATGGCCGGAGGACGATAACCAGGAGCGTGGTGGACCAGGAACTCGCTGAGGAGAAACGTCTGGTTGCGGAGCCTGAGTGCGCGTGGATCGTGTGGCAGCAGGTTGGTGAGCTCGTCACGGAAGACGGCAGCACAGCTTGGTTCCAGGACCACGATGGGAGTGCCCTTCGCGAGCTGTGGGGCCAGTGTGTCGAGAATCTTGAGCAGGTACTTCTTCGCTGTGTCGAGCATTCCGAAGTCGTAGAGAGGGCGGCCGCAACAGAGATGCTGTGAGGGCAGAAGGACATTGAAGCCTGCCTCCGTAAGGACCTTGTGCGCGGCTTGCAGGGTGGAAGGGTGGAAGTAGTTGTTGAAGGTGTCGGCCCAGAGGAAGACCTCGGCGGTGCCGTTGCTGGTGGTGGGCCGACGCTCACTGGTGAAGGGTTTTGCGAAACGCGGGAAGCTTCGTTTTCCGTGAATGTGAAGCAGAGACTTGATTACGCTGCTCAAGATCGGAGCGTTGTTGATCGCATTGACGAGATCGGGAGCGAAGCTGGCGAGACGCGCCCAAACGTCGATCCGCCCGAAGGCGTAGTGGGAGAGTGGGCGCTGGGTTCCCTCATAATGATGGGCCAGAAACTCAGACTTATAGGTGGCCATATCTACGCTGACCGGGCACTCGCTCTTGCAGGCTTTGCAGGCGAGGCAAAGATCGAGGGACTCTTTGACCTGCTTGTTCTTCCACTGATCTTTGAGGACTTCACCCTGCATCAACTCCCATAGCAGATGGGCGCGGCCGCGTGTGGAGTGTAGTTCTTCGCCGGTGGCCATGAAGCTGGGGCACATGGTTCCGGCGTCCTGCTTGCGGCAGGCTCCGACGCCGACACAACGTAGGTTTGCCGAGGCGAAGGAGCCGTTGTCTTCCAGGAAGGCGAAGTGGGTTTCGGGCTTCAGCGGCTTGTAGTCCGCGCCGAGGCGAAGATCTTCGTGCGGCTCGTGCGCGTCGATGAGCTTGCCGGGATTCATCTTGTTGGTTGGGTCCCAGAGACGCTTGAAGGAGCGGAAGGCCTCGATGAGCTCGGGGCCGAACATCTTCGGTAGAAGAGAGCCGCGGGCCTGTCCGTCGCCATGCTCGCCGGAGAGCGATCCACCGTGGGCGAGGGCGATGTCCGCGGCGCGATCCAGGAAGCGGCGGAAGGCGAGAATGCCCGCTTCGGTTTCGAGATCGAAGTTGTGGCGCATGTGCACGCAGCCCTGGCCGAAGTGGCCGTACATGGGACTGGTGTAGTGGAACTCCTGCATCAGTGCATAGAGGTCGCGCAGGTAAGAGCCAAGCTGCGTCGGGTCGACGGCAGCGTCGTCCCAGCCCTCCCAACCGGTACCCTTGCCGGGGACAAAGACGGTGGCAGCGAGGCCGGATTCACGAATGTGCCAGATGCGCGCGGCCTCGGCAGAGGTGTAGATGCGGACAGAGGGCGCGATGGGCAGCGCAGCCATCGCTGTGGAGAGACCCTGCGCCCGCTGGTCGGCCTCTGCTTGAGTTGCACCTCCGAATTCAACGATCAGAAAGCCCTGACCGGAGGGCAGCAGGCTGAGATCATCCACTGATTTCTGCTTGCGGCGCATGGCATCGAGCAGGAGGCCGTCCATGCCTTCGAGGCCGATGGGGTGATGCTCCAGAAGGGCGGGGATGTGGTCGGCGGCGATGAAGACATCCTCAAAGCCGATGCCCATGAGCGTACGGAACTGCGGGCTATGCACGAGCCGGAGAGTTGCACCCAGGATGATGGCGCAGGTGCCTTCGCTGCCGACGAGTGCGCGGGCTACATTGAAGTCGCTTTCGGGCAGAAGCTCATCCAGGTTATAGCCGGAGACACGACGGGCGATCTTCGGAAAGCGCGTGCGAACCTGATCGGCGTAGTTGGTGCTGAGCTGCTTGAGCGTCGCGTAGATCTCTCCCGTGCGTCCGCCAGCAGCGATCAACTGTGTGAGCTCCGCCGCGCTGGTGGGGCCGACTGTCAGGCGTGTGCCGTCATAGAGCAGAAGATCGAGCGAGTGGATGTTGTCGACCGTCTTGCCGCCCATGAGGGCGTGAACTCCGCAGGAGTTGTTGCCGATCATGCCGCCGATGGTGCAGCGGCTGTGGGTCGCAGGGTCTGGAGCGAAGGTAAGTTCGAAGCGCTCGGCAGCCTCGCGAATGCGATCGAGGACGATGCCCGGTTGCACATGCACGGTGCGCGTGACGGGGTCCACGGCACCCATGCCATTCATGTACTTGGAAAAGTCGAAGACGACCGCGAAGTTACATCCCTGGCCCGCGAGACTGGTTCCAGCTCCACGGGTGAGAATAGGTGCATCGAAGGCTCTACAGACGGAGACCGCAGAGATGACGTCCTCTTCGTCGAGGGGGATGACCACTCCGATGGGAACGTGCCGATAGTTTGACGCATCGGTCGCATACAGGGCTTTGGAGGCGGCATCGAACCGGACCTCGCCGCGCACACTCTTGCGAAGCTGCACCTCGAGCTCTGCAGCGCCTGGAAACTCATCGCGCGCACGAGCGTGGGAACTCGGCAGAAGTACGAAGGGCGAGGCTGTCATTGCTCCATGAATCTCCGGGTGCTGTGTTGTATTTTCAAATTCGAGATTTGATCTTACGCGGTCTGTATCTGTCCCGATACGACGACCGCGTATTGGTTGTTTTTCTTGTTGTCATTCCCGCAGGCCGGGGTGGAAGCGAATCTGCTTTTGCAGCAACGCCACATAGTATATGGGCGCAATATCGCGCGCAGACATTGAGAGATTTATTCCGCTACAGACAAGAAGCAGATTCCCTACGGGAATGACAACAAGAAAAGCAAAAACAACAAGAACACCAGCTTTCGCGAAGAACACCAGCTTCGCGGTTATGGCGCGAGCGACGATCTATCAGGATTTGACGGTAGCGGTCATCTTGAAGATACCCTGAGCATTGGAGCTGTCGAAACTCAGATCCAATGGCTTTTTGCCGGAGGTTTCCTCTGGCAAAGGCAGACGAGTAATGAACTCCAGAAACGATCCGGGGACTTCTTTCTCGACCAAGCTTCCATCGGCGGCACGAAAGGCTCGGGATACCTGAGCGGCGCGGAAGGCGGTCTGACGCACTCTGCCCGATTGGGATGTTTCGACAGCAGCTTTCATGGGCTGTCCCAACGACTTTTGCTCCTCCGCAAGCTTGTCGACATCTTCAACCCGGTCGGTGACGTGGTTGAAGGCGTTGCCCTCGGTCAATATCCATGCGGCTTCGGAGGATTCAGCGAGCAGAATTTCATAGTCAGCAAGAGAGATCTCGCCGTGCTGACGGTCGAAGCAGGAGAGCAAAACAGGGAGCAAAGCCACTGCCTGGTCTACGGCCAGCGAGTGGGATGACTCCAGCTCTTCGAGAAGAACCGTCGCCTCATGGGTCAGTGGATCGATCGATGATGCCAGCATGCGGTCAAGAGCAGCCTGGAGCTCCGGGGAGAATCTTTCGGGGTGCAGTTCGCTGATAAAAAATTGCGCGATCTCTTCGGGAAACTCGACCTGGGCGTAGGAGCGGCCTGTCATGCGGAGCTTCTCCAAGGGATACACTCCTTTGAGCGAATATCCCAGTGGGCGCAGAATGCGCGTGATCGCCTCTTGTCCATCGGGGAGTGCGCCCATTCCGGCCATCGCAATGGTTCGCACCGCCCCATGGTCGTGCATGACCGTTTTGCCGTGAGCCTGGCAATATTCCACATAGAGTTTCGCTGCGGGAACCCGTTCGATCAGGTCTTCAAAGAGCAGCATGTTGAGCGCTTGTGCGAGTTGCGCCCGCGAGACCCGCGTTCCTGAATCGCCGGTTAGCGCTGGATCGACCACGAGGATGCTGAACAGCTGATTCGTCCGTAGGGATCCAACTAACTGATTGAGTGTCTCTTGTAAGGTGCCGCCAAACCTGGATTGCATCTTTCATCTCCATTCCCGAGGGTTCTGCCGTTGCGCCGTACGCGAACGGCCCCAGGGAAGTAACTTCCACCTCCATAGGTATCCGCGTTTTGGAGAAATGTAAAATGCTATGCTTTCAGCACTTCATGAGTTTTCGGCATGACCATAAGGCAAGACACATGTGGATTTGTAGCGGAAGGGGTCGCAATATCCCAGGTACGAGGCCAAAAGAGATCAAGGGGTGAAAACTCGATATATTTGCAGCGCGGACGAGATATATCGCGCTTTTAGCGCTTGATGTCTTGTTAACCGCTTACCTGGGGCTTGCGCCCCAGGCTGGGATATATCGCCCCTTTGGGGCTGGTTCTGTGCTGCTTCGAGATTCTTACGTAAGTTCTATTGTTCTTGTGTAAGTGCTATTAAGGAGATCGTCCTATGATGCCTCTTCCATCGATTACGTGTCTGGAATCCTTTGAGTGCGTTGCGCGACACGGAAGTGTCTCGCGTGCGGCGGCGGAGTTGAACCTGACGCAGAGTGCGGTAAGCCGTCAGATCCATCAGTTGGAAGAGTTGCTGGACGTCGCCCTGTTTGAGCGGGTGCGCCAGCGCGTCGTCATTACGGATGCGGGAAAGCTCTACCTCAAGGACGTGAACCGGATCATGATCGACCTGAAGGATTCGACCAGCCGGATCATGGCGTGTGGGGGCAGTGCGAGTCTTCTCAATGTCGCCGTGTTGCCGACGTTTGCGACGCGATGGCTGATGCCTCGGCTGTCCGGTTTTCTGAAGCAGTATCCGGATATCACCGTGAATTTCGCCACACGAACGACGCAATTCGACTTTGAGGCGGAGCCCTTTGATGTGGCAATTCACTATGGTTCGTCGAATTGGCCGGGCGCGGTGGCCCACCATCTGATGGATGAGGATACCGTCCCAGTCTGCAATCCGAAGTTTGAAACGGCCAATAAGATCAAGAAACCATCCGACCTGGTGGGTGCAACGTTACTGCATCAATCGACTCGCACGACAGCCTGGGCCGAGTGGTTCGAACTGATGGGCGTGAAGAACTCCCACCCGCTGCGCGGGCCTCGATTTGAGCAGTTTGCCATGATCGCGCAGGCTGCTATCAGTGGACTGGGAGTGGCGCTTCTTCCCAGGTTATTGATCGAAGATGAGCTTTCGTTGGGAAGGCTGACGGCATTGTTTTCCCGTTCTGTACGGAGCTCCAGCTCGTACTATGTGGTCGTTCCCGAATCTAAAATATCCTCGCCGCTCACCGCTGCCTTTACCCAGTGGATCCTTCGAGAGGCAAAGGGGAGCGGAAAGCCAGTCATTCGGAATTCTCATAAATTGTCCAAAACTTATTGATACCTTCCTGGCCTCTCTGGTGCTAGGGTTCCAACTCATAGGGAAATGTGTACGTAATGAACCTGTAACATGCCGGCTACGAAGCCGGGAGTCGCTCTTCAACGCTTTATTGAGTTAATTTTGCAAATCGCCAGATTACTTTCAGAAAGGCTTGACCATCATGTTGCCGAAACTCCTATCACGCAGAGCTCTTTTGGGTTGTCTGGTTCTTCTTTGCACTCACCTCGCCTGGGCGCAGGCAACAACCTCTTTGGGGGGGCATGTAACGGACACCAGCGGCGCCGTTATCCCCGATGCCGATGTAAAGCTGTCCTCGCCCACTACGGGAGCCGTTCGATCTGGAAAGACCGATCACACAGGAGCGTATGAGTTTCCGCAGCTGGCCCCGGGCCGATATGATTTGACGGTTACCTTTCAGGGGTTTGCGACTGCAAAGAAGACGTCGTTCGAGCTGCTAGTAAGCCAGCCAGCTACGATCAATGTGATTTTGCAGGTGGCCTCCGCCAGTTCGGATGTCACGGTATCGGCGGGAGTGCAGCCGGTTCTAAACACAACCGATGCTACGCTCGGCAACGCATTTGCCGGGCAGCAGGTGGAGGACCTTCCGATTGAAGGCAGAAATGTCCCGGATCTGTTGAGTCTGCAGCCTGGCGTGACCTTTTTGGGTCGTACTGACGAAAATACAGGTACCACTGGGGTTGGCAATAACTCCAGCGACTCCCGCAGCGGGACTACGAATGGGGGCCGATCCGATCAATCCAACATCACGCTGGATGGTGTAGACGTCAATGACGTGAATAATGGATATGCCTTCACGAGTGTGCTGCGAGTAACACAGGACTCAGTTGCCGAATTTCGCGTGACGACGAGCAATCCCAATGCCGAAGAGGGCCGCTCTTCCGGAGCGCAGGTAGCCCTGGTTACGAAGAGCGGTACGAACGCCATTCATGGTGCTGTCTATGCGTACAACCGCAATAACGTATTCCACGCCAACGACTTTTTCAATAAGCAAACGCAAGCTGCGGAAGGCCTGCCAAACACACCGCTTAAATTAATTCGCAACGTCTTCGGAGCCGACATTGGAGGTCCCATTAAGCATGATCGAGCCTTCTACTTCCTCAACTATGAGGGCAGGAGAGACGACCAGGCGTTTGTTTCGAATTCGGATATTGTTCCGGTTGCCAGCTTTCGGGCGGGCAATCTTCAATACTGCACTACCGGCTCCTGTCAGCCGACCTATGGCGCAGCCTCTTCCGATACGTACACGCTTACGCCGGCTCAACTCCAGAGCATGGATCCTCTCGGAATTGGGCCCAGCGCAGCGGTGCAGGCACTGTTCAATAGCTATCCGCTACCCAACAATCCAACGATCGGCGACGGGTTCAACACCGAAGGTTATAGCTTTGCGTATAACGTCAAGCGCAGCTACAACACGTACATTGCTCGGCTCGACTGGAATATCACCGGCAACGGAAAGCACACTGTCTTCTGGCGCGGCAATCTCCAGAATGACAAGGAGCCGCAAGGGCCTCAATTTCCCGGACAACCGGCCTCCACTACGACACTCACGAACAATAAAGGGTTTGCCTCTGGCTACACGGCTCTGTTGAGCAGCAATTTGGTCAACAACCTTACCTTCGGACTTACTCGACAAGGTTATAGCGATGCCGGACTTCTATCTGGACCCTATACAACCTTGCAGGAGGGTACTTCTCTACAGGCACATACGGCCTCTGACTTAACCCTCGTGCCTGTCTACAATGTGGCCGACAACCTTACCTGGACGAAGCACGACCATAACCTGGCGTTTGGCACGAACTTACGATTTATCTCGAATAAATCATCCAGCGACTCCCTCTCTTATGCAAACGCTTCAGGAACCTATCAATACCTCAATCCAGGAACAATCGCTGGTAGTGGTGGTGCGTTCGATCCCGACGTCATAGCCGGGCTTCCAGCGGTGCCTGGCAAGTACAAAACCGATTACAACTCGGCGATTATGGGGCTTATCGGAATCGTCAATCTCGGAAATGTGACTTATAACAACACGAAGAATGGGACTACTCTTCCTGCCGGCGCTCCTGTTACACGCAACTATCGATGGAACGAATATGAGTTTTATGCGCAGGATACCTGGCGTGCCACCAAAGACCTGACTCTTACCTACGGGTTGCGCTACTCCTACCTTCAGGTTCCGGCGGAGACGTCCGGTAATCAAGTAGGTGTCTGTCAGGCGGTAGGTACCAGTTGTGCGCCGGGCGACTTTTCGCTCACCAAGTTTGTCAATCAAAGTGCGCAACTGGCCGCCGCCGGGCAGGCCGTTAGCGGTGCGGGTGAGTTGGGCTTTCCTCTGAATGGGCGCTACAACCATCAGCCAGATTATTGGAGTCCCGATAAGTTGGACTTTGCCCCGAGACTTGCGTTTGCCTACTCTCCATCTCCGGAGTCGGGTTTCTGGCATACAGTGTTTGGCAATGGCAAGAGCACCATTCGCGGAGGATATTCGCTGGTCTACGATCACTTTGGTGCTGGAATCACAAACAGTTTTGATACGCAGGGATCGTACGGGCTTTCGACAACGCTGCAAACGAGCGCGGGTTCTCTCAAGATCGCCAATGCGCCACGGTTTACCTCGGTCGATTCTGTACCGCAGAGTTTGTTGCCGCCAGCTCCGGCAGTGGGCTTTCCCGGAATTCCTGTGAGGAGCGGTCCGACAAGCGGCGCGATCTACTGGTCAGAGGACTCTGCCATCAAGACGCCTTATGCCCATCTTGTCGATCTCTCCATCGCACGGGAGATACGTAACGGATCTTCCTTAGAGATAACGTATGTTGGGCATTTTGCGCATCGTTTGATGGAAGAGGAAGATGTCGCGATGCCGACAAATCTGCAGGCTGCAGGGACAAACTATTTCGCTGCTGCGCAGCAGATGTCGCTGCTCGCCCGCCAGAATAATGGAGCAGGCGTGTCTCCGTCGTCGGTTCAGCCGATTGCCTATTGGGAGCAGTTATTTGGCGCACTCGATGGGCAGGATATCGGTTTCGGCCCAGGGTTCTCCGCGACTCAGAACATTTATCAGCTCTATCAGCAAAACCTGTACAACGAAGCCAATGCGCTGTATGCCCTGGATATGCCGGACACGACAACGGGTGATGGCATTAACCCAAACCAGATATATCCCTCGAACCGCTTCTATCACGATCAGTTTTCCGCGCTCTACGCGTGGCGGTCTATCGGCGCATCGAACTACAACGCCCTTGAGGTGGTCTATCGTCAGAGATTCGGGCTTGGGTTACAGACAGACTTTAACTACACCTTCTCGAAGTCGTTGGATACGACCTCTCAGGCGGAAAGGCTTGGTCCGTCAGGTGGCATCAATAATGCGCAGATCTTCAATACCTGGGCGCCCAATCAACTGTATGGCGCGTCCGACTTCGACATTCGGCATTCTTTGAATGCCAACTATATTTGGAACCTTCCGTTCGGCCGTGGCAAGCGGTATGTATCCTCTATTGGCCGAGTTGCGGACTTACTGATTGGCGGGTGGGAGACAACCGGGATCATACGCTGGACGAGCGGCCTTCCGTTTGCCGTGACGAACGGGAACAACTTTCCGACGAACTACGATATCCAGGGTTTCGCTACGCAGATTGCATCAATCCCTTCCGCTCGCGGTAAATTTCAGCAGCGATTCGCCAATCCGACGGCTGCACTTGCGGCGTTCGACTTTACGTTGCCGGGATTCTCGGGGACTCGGAATCCACTGCGGGGAGATGGTTACTTCGAAGAAGATGCTGGATTGGGAAAGACATTTGCCCTATCCGAGCGTTTCAAATTGAAGGCGGGTATTGAGGTCTTCAACGTAAGTAACAGCGTACGTTTTGACGCGCATTCTATCTCTGCCAATATCGATAACCCCAGTAGCTTCGGCAATGCGACGGGCGAACTCACGAATCCTCGCCTGGCCCAGTTCTATGGGCGGTTTGAATTCTAACTATCGGCAGTAGTTGAAAGACGGATGAGAAAACACTCCAGGGAGATATCTTCCTGGAGCGGAACCTGGCGAGGACAGGTTTGCCAAGACTGTTCTCCGCGATGATGGCATTCTGGTTTCAAGGTGAGAGCAAGTTCAATTGCTGGAGGGGCGTTCGATATGGTCAACAACGACTGCTTCCACCTGAGCTTTTGTGGGAAGCAGGCGTAGGCCTAACTGCTCTTGGATCGCTGTAAAGATGGATGGAGCAAGCGGTTCACTAAGGCCTTTGTCGGTGCCTCCGGGGTGAGCCTCTGCGACATCTTCTGGAGTCCAGACCAGATCAAAATCATAGAGCCCTTCGAGCTTTGTTCTATCGATAACCTGGCGATCGAGAGACACTCCGCTCAAGGCATACATCAGAGCCGCTATCGGTACAGCACGTCCATGGATCTCGCCTCTCTTGACCGTGATGTTCCAACCTGATGAAGCGCTCGCTGCTTCCGAGGCTTCACTTGGATGCATTCTTAGGCCATCTTTTAATACCTCGAGGACATAGACCGGAGCTTCCTTTTTTGCCAGATGTACCCGCATCTGGCAGCGGTCTGCTAAGACGGTTTGCAACATCATTTTCTTCTGAACAAAGCTGAGCTGCGTAAAAGCAGGGATATCTTCATCCGCAACCTTGGCCTGTATATCCCACCGTTCACTACGTGCCCATTCGGGAAGGCCTTCAATAAGGTCATTTCTCTGGCGATCGTAGGCAAAAGCGATAATCCGATACATCGGAGCATTGGATACGACGATGCGATCGCTTTGTGGCGGGATCTCAACTCCCCCGCGCTCGAGGCCATTGCGGTTTTCCTTGATCGAGACTGCATCGAATCGCACCGAAGGAGAGGCGCTCGGCAGCTGCCCCAAGATCACTGGAGGCAGGATCAGTGTCGCAACGAAACGGAGGCCAAACATGCTCTGAGTTTACGGCAATGGACCTGATGGCCTGGTAGTTTGCCTGAATACCGAATATGGCGAGGACAAGTTTGCCCGGACTATAATCTGCGACGATGGCATTCAAGTTTCAAGGTGTTGACTTCATCGCGTTCGACTCGCTGCTTTCTGAGGATGAGCTTCTCATCCGTGCAAACACACGTGCTTTCATTGAAGACAAGCTGATTCCGATCGTCGAGCAGTGCAACCGTGACGGTCGGTTTCCTCGAGAGCTCGTGCGGCCGATGGGGGAGCTCGGTTTCTATGGAGCAACCCTGAATGGCTATGGTTGTGCCGGCATGAACAATGTTGAATATGGGCTCTTGATGCAGGAGCTTGAGCGTGGGGATTCGGGCATACGCAGCTTCATCAGCGTGCAGTCCGCGCTGGTTATGTATCCTATCGACGCGTTTGGTTCCGAGGAACAGAAGTCTTTCTGGCTGCCGAAGATGGCCACCGGAGAAAAGTTGGGTTGCTTTGGCCTGACGGAACCTGACTTCGGTTCGAACCCCGGTGGCATGCGTATGCGCGCTCGCAAGGATGGCGACCACTACGTTCTAAATGGCGAAAAGATGTGGATCACTTCGGGCAGCTTTGCCGACGTTGCTGTGATCTGGGCTAAGGTGGAAGAACCTGGCATTGCACAAGAGGATTGGAAGGTGCGTGGGTTCCTGGTCGAAACGGACCGCTCTGGATTCTCCGCGCATGATGTACACGGCAAATGGTCGCTTCGAACGTCTGTCACGTCCGGGCTATCCCTGCAGGAGGTACGGATTCCTGTGACGAACCTGCTGCCGAAGTCCGATGGACTGAAGTCTCCGCTGATGTGCCTCAACCAGGCTCGCTATGGCATTAGCTGGGGAGTGATCGGTGCAGCGATGGCCTGCTATGACACGGCCTTGCAGTATGCAAAACAACGCAAACAATTCCATGGTCAGCCAATTGCCAGCCACCAGTTGATCCAAGAAAAACTGGTGTGGATGATTACCGAGATCACGAAGGCGCAACTGCTGGCTCTCCAGGTGGGTCGTCTCAAAGACGAGGGGAAGGCCGGCTTCCAACATATCTCCATGGCGAAGAAGAATAACGTAGGGATGGCGCTGGAGTGCGCGCGCATGGCTCGTGACATCCTTGGCGCGAACGGCATCACAGACGACTATCCCATCATGCGCCACATGATGAACCTCGAATCGGTTAAGACCTACGAAGGCACCGATGATATTCATACGCTCATTCTTGGCCACAGCATCACCGGTATTTCCGCGTTCTAACGCCGGGTCGGTGTACCTCCTTCACAAGAAATTGGCAGGCGCTTTGGGGTCGAAAGATCTCTATAGAAAGAGTTGCCCTATTGATTTCTGTATGACATGATTGTCGTGCTGTCAGTTCGCTCGTCTCGGCGGGATGAAGGTTCCGCGGGCGGGTATCGATCTGCAATCACTGCCGCTGATGATTCTCGGCGGAATTCATCTTTTGGAGACGAAGCAGGCGCATGCAAACATTCGGTCTGTTGGAGAGGTTCTGGCTGCGTCTTCTTTTGTTGAGCGCGATTGTCTGTGGTCCTGCTTGCATGTCTGCGCAAAAAACGAAGACATTTAGCGCGGCAAAGTATGGAGCCAAAGGCGATGGTGTAACACTCGATACGGCTGCCATTCAGCGTGCGATTGATGCGGCTGCTAAGCATGGCGGGACGGTCACTTTTCCAGCGGGGACGTACCTTACCGGCTCCCTCTTCGTGAAGAGCCATGTCACGCTGCAAGTCGATAAGGGAGTTACCCTGCTGGGGTCGCAGCATCTCGAGGATTATCCGGAGATGCCTACGCGCGTGGCTGGGATTGAGATGGTCTGGCCTGCGGCCCTGGTGAATGTCTACAAGCAGAGCAACGCTGCGATTGCTGGAGAGGGCACCATCGACGGCGATGGCAAGACCTGGTGGGATAGCTACTGGGCTTTGCGCAAGATCTATGAGCCCAAAGGCCTGCGCTGGGCCTCGGACTATGACGCCAAACGGCCGCGTCTAATCCAGATCTTCGATTCCTCTAACGTCAAACTTGGCGGTCTTACGCTGCGGCGTTCCGGCTTCTGGACTGTGCATATCTGCTACTCGCATGATGTGTCAGTGGATGGCGTGACGATCCGCAATAACGAAGGTGGCCGCGGCCCCAGCACCGATGGCATCGATATCGATTCTTCGAAGAAGATTCTTGTGCAGCACGCCGATATTGCGGTGAATGACGATGCCTTGTGTCTGAAGGCTGGCCGTGATTCGGATGGGCTGCGTGTGAATCGGCCGACGGAAGATGTTGTGCTGCGGGACTCGACGATTCGTGAAGGCGCTGCCGGCGTCACGATCGGCAGTGAAACCTCGGGTGGCTTTCGCAACATTGAGGCGTATGGGCTCACGGTGTTGAAGGCCGTGCCGGTCGGCATTCTTTTCAAATCGGCGCATACGCGCGGAGGCTTTGCCGAGAATATTCGTATCCATGATCTGACTTTGATCGATACGCCGGTCGTGTTCCGTATCACGATGAACTGGAATCCCAGCTACAGCTATGCCACGATTCCTGTCGGCCTCAAGACTTATCCGGACTACTACAAGGTTCTGTCTACGCCTGTTCCGGAGGCTCAAGGCATGGCGCATTTTCATGACGTGCATATCTGGAACATCAAGTCCACGGGGGCGAAGACGGCTTTCGAGGTGGACGCCTTCAAGGCCGCTCCGCTGGAGCATTTCCAACTGGATCATCTGCAGATTCAGGCGGACACGGCAGGTCATATCGATGATGCGAAGGATTGGAAGTTCTCGGATGTGTCGCTCACCACTGCTGACAAGAGCACCGTTGCGGTGAGTGATAGTACGGATGTGACCGGCTTGCCGTAAGGAGAAAACTGGGATGATTTGGAAGTCGACGAAGTGTATTGTTGGCGTTGCTGTGATGCTTTTGCTGGCGATGCAGGGAACAGTGAGTGCGCAGAAATTCCCCTTGCCTACAGCAGTGCAGCAGGCGGGTATCGATAAGGATGCTTCGCGGCACTTCGGCGATGCGCCCGAAGATGCCGGCCCCCTCGCGACGGATCTGTCGTTTGCGATTACGCCGGCTGCGATCGATGCTGTTACCCGCAAGGTGGCTGACTGGCAACTGGCGCGGTCGCAGCCCTACTTTGATCGCATCTGGACGTGGAGCGTGTTGTACAGCGGCTTCATCGCGGCGTCGGATTCCACGGGCGATGCGAAGTATCGCGATGCCATGACGGCGATGGCGAAGAAGTACGATTGGGGACTTCGCAACCGGCTGCCCAATGCGGACGACCAGAGTGTTGGGCAGACGTATCTCGAACTCTATTTGCAACAGGGTAAGAAGGACCCGACGATGATTGCGTCCGTGCAGGCCGATCTCGATTCAGTCATTGGCCTTGCTACGCTGAAGCCTGGTGACCCGAGGATTCCGTGGTGGTGGTGCGATGCATTGTTTATGGCGCCACCGGTATGGGCGCGGATGTACGCGGCAACGCGTGACCATAAGTACATCGACTATCTCAATACGCAATGGCAGCGCACCTATGACACGCTGTGGGACAAAGATGAACATCTGTATGCGCGCGATGCTACGTACCTGACAAAGCGCGAAGGTAATGGGAAAAAGATCTTCTGGTCGCGAGGGCAGGGGTGGGTGATGGGCGGTCTCGTGCGCACACTGCAATATCTGCCACAGGATGATCCGCATCGTGCGTTCTATATCGAACAGCTTCGTGAGTTGTCGGCTCGCGTTGCTGCCTTGCAAGACTCAGAAGGTCTCTGGCATGCGGGTTTGCTGGACCCCGAGCACTATCCACTCCCTGAGATATCGGGTTCGGCGCTGTTCGTCTATGCGATGGCGTGGGGTGTGAATGAGGGGGTGCTGGATGGCACGACCTATCGGCCAGTGATTGCCAAAGCGTGGCGCGGTATGTTGCAGCATGTGTATGCCGATGGCCGGCTGGGCTGCATTCAGCAGACAGGGGCTGAGCCGGCGTTCTATCTGCCTTCTGCGAGCTACACCTACGGCGTCGGAGGGTTCCTACTGGCAGCAAGCGAGGTGAAACGGATGGCTCTGCTGCACCCGGAGCCAACAACTGCGGTGGTCGATACAGACCCAGGGCGTTCGGCAAAGATTGGGCTTCCTGTGCCTGCGAATCCATCGCTTCCGTCGTTATTTCTTGTGGGTGATTCGACGGTGCGCAATGGCCGTGGTGATGGAGCCAACAACCAGATGGGTTGGGGCGAGCCTTTTGTCGCTTACTTCGATACCGCGAAGATCAATGTGGTCAATCGAGCCATCGGTGGGCGCAGTTCGAGGACGTATATCACCGAGGGCCATTGGGCTGAGACGCTGGCTTTGATCAAGCCGGGTGATGTTGTGCTGTTTCAGTTCGGTCACAACGACAGCGGCCCTCTGGACGATGTCGCGCGCGCACGGGGCTCGATCAAGGGCGTAGGAGATGAGTCGCAGGAGATAGAGAATCCCATCCTGAAAAAGCACGAGATGGTTCATACCTTTGGCTGGTACATGACGCAGTATGTTGAGGACACGAAGGCCAAAGGGGCAATTCCGATCATCTGCTCGCTTGTGCCGCGCAAGATCTGGAAGGATGGAAAGGTCGTCCGAGGTGCGGATTCCTACGGTGGATGGGCGAGGGAAGTGGCTGAGAAGCAGCATGCAGGGTTCATTGATCTGAATGAAATTAGCGCGCGCAAGTATGATGCTCTGGGTGAAGCCGCGGTAGAGCCGCTGTTTGGCGATCCTCATACGCATACGACACTTGCGGGTGCTGTGATCAATGCGGAAAGTGTTGTGTCGGGGTTGAAGGCGCTTTCGAAGGATCCTGTGGCGAAGGACTTTTCGGCTAAAGGCAAAGCTATTGCGCCGTATCATGCGAACTAAGCACGACAGCATGAAGAAGGTTTTTGTTTTTCTGGTTGTCATTCCGAGCGGAGCGAGCGAACCTGCTTTCTCACGTTCTTTGTTTATGGTGCCCAGAGGGCGTGCAAGCAACAACCGAAGTAGCTGATTTGTGCTGGTATTAGCGTTGCGATAGCGCTGGCAAAAAGCGGGAGACAGCAGGTTCGCTCGCTGCGCTCGGAATGACAACCAGAAAAACAAAAACAAGAACAAGAACAAGAACAAGAACAAAAGCAAAAGCAAAAGCAAAAGCAAAAGCAAAAGCAAAAGCAAAAGCAAAAGCAAAAGCAAAAGCAAAAGCAAAAGCAAAAGCAAAAGCAAAAGCAAAAGCAAAAGCAAAAGCAAAAGCAAATTCCCTACGGGAATGACAAGCCAGAAAAGCAAAGGCGGAAGGCCGGTGCTACGGCTGCGCCTTCGCGACCTCGACGCCGAACACATACGTTGGTCCAAACATGTTGGAGCGGAAGATGACCATCTTGCCGTCGGGAGTGAAGCTCACGTTGGGTTCGAGTGCGTAGTTGTGTTTTGACATGTTGACCAGTCGCTCGGCATGAAACACCCCGGGATTGACGAAGTCTTTGCTGGCCAGGCCGGTGTTCTTCAGTAGCTCCGGATGGAACAGGTAGATCCATTCGCCGTTGGGAGCCTTTGCTACCTGGCCGGGATCGCCACCATCGCCGGTAAATAGTTCGCCATCTTTGTAGACGTTGAAGTGAATCGACCACTCGTTGCGGTCCATGTGGTACCAGCGCCGCTCGCCATTGGTCAGGTTCAATGAGGCGAGGAAGAAGTCCTGCCCTTTGGGTGTCTGAAGATCGTAGTAGACGGTCTCGCCGTTTTGACCCCAGAACTCATGACCCGCAATCTCCATGGCCATGTGGCGTTGATGCATAAGCTGGTTGTGTGTGCCGTCGGTGCGGATGGTCCAGATACGGTCGACGGCCTGCCAGGGACCCTCGTGGCAGTACATTAACACGGTGGGATCGCTCGGTGAGAACAGAAGATGGTTGACCCAGTCGGTGCTGTGCAACAAGGGTGTGATTTTTCCGCCGCCTGTGAGATCCAGTGTGTAGAGGACCAGTGGAATACGCGCGGCAAGACGCCGCTGCATCATCTGACCTTTATTCGCGGCCTGTTCCAGCGGGCTTGTCTGTGAGGTTGTTTGGGGGCTGACAGCCCCAGGCTTTCCGGCGTTATGTCCGAACTGTTCACCAGGCCGGTCTGCTTCGTCGTAAGTGCCTGCTGCGAGGGTCTCGTCGGCATTCACGGTTGCGAGGTTGCCGTGTGGCGGAATCTTTGCCAGGAACTTCGTCTCACCCGTATCGATATTCGTTTTATAGATCGCGTTCTCTTCCGGCCTGATGTAAAAGACGCTTGGTGTCTTATGACCCACAATGATGGTATGGACTTTGCCTTTTACAACGGAGCGAGTCTTGTGGGTCGTAAGGTCCAGAACGTTGATCCCATCAGGCACCGTGTAGACCATCTCGTTGCCGTTGGGCGTATAGCCGTTCACGTTGAAGTAAAAACTCGCTGAGCCGGGTTCATCCGTCAGTCGAATGATGCGGTGTCCGGTATCTTTGTCGATCCAGGTTTTGGGCGGATCTTTGAGTTCTGCTGCAGTCGGCATCTTGTCGGAACTGCGGGTATCCGGGTGGGCTTGTGCGAAGGCGATCGATGAAAACAACATCGTGGTGACGCACGAAATTCGAGAGAGGGAATTGAATTGCATAAAAGCTCCTACAGCGGGATGCAGCTATGAAGCGATCTCTAGAAAAATGCCTCGGGTGCGCGTGATATGCACCCGAGGCTTGAGGAATCGCGCTATAGCTAGAAGTTGATGTGACCCGCGAATTGGAAGTCACGGGAGTTGGCCTGCGCACCCGTAATTACGCCGAAGGCATTGCCGGCGGATGATCCCGGGGCTCCCCACGTAGCCGACGGATTCGACAGAGTGGCATGGTTCGCGACATTCAGGCAATCCACCTCGGCCACGAAGCTCACGCGATTCCATATTGGAAATGTCCGGCGTAAACTGACGTCGTCTTTCCAGAAGTATGGGTTGCGCAGACCGTAAGGTGCTGTGCGTGGCGCATTGCCGAGCTTGGTGTAGTTGGTGCTGAGATTGGTGCTGTAGGCCGTCGGGGCACTGAATGCAGCTGGGTTGATGTATTGAGTCCCGAATCTCCGGTAACCATTGTGGAGGCGCGGGTTGCCGGTAAAGTTGGGATTCAGGTCTACCTCGCACGTGCCGGGATTGGGTGCGCTGCAGCCACCATAGGAGACTACGAACGGTGTGCCGCTGGTGAACTGGTAGATCGTGGACAACTGCCATCCTCCCGCTAGTGCGCGTACGAGGAAATGGTCTCCGCCGATGTGGCCCTTGCCAAACGGCAGCTCCCACAGGCCATAGGCCGAGATGGTGTGCGTCATATCGGTAGTGGTGAGTGAGCGTTCGATACGGTTCTGATGGAACGTCTGAGCGGTACCCGAGACCGAGCCTGACGGCAGGTTGAAGCCCGAGCGGAAGGTGCCATCGTCGCCGATATTGCGTGACCATGTGTAGTTGAACGTATAGGAGAGTCCGTGAGAGGCTCGCTGTGCGAGAGAGGCCTGCAGCGAGTTGTAGCTGATGTTCGCCACGTTCTGGCCCCAGGTGTCGGAGAGGCCGTTGTACTGTGGGAAGGCAACCAGTGTCTGAGCGATAGTAGCTTGAGCCCCTGCCGAAGAGATCGCCGCATAGGGAAGCTTGTAGCCAGGTAGCGCAGCCTTTGCGATAGCGACGTTCGCCGGGGTCGCCTTCGCGCCCAGCAGAGGATTCTTCCCGGTGGAATCGGCCACTGCAGCCAGCGCCACCATGTACTTCGGATCAAGCTGATTGGTCCAGTAGCCGCGAGGGTTTGAGCCACCTGCCAACAAAAAGTGACTTTCAGTCCCGGCGTAGTTCAAGGTGAGCGTCAGGTTGTTGTTCAACGCCTGCTGAATGCCGGCATTGAAGAGTGCGAACTCGGGTGCACGTCCGGAGAGATACGGGTCTGCGTAGCCGGGACCAGTGCCTGTCGAGCCTGTCGTGCCGTAGTAGCTGGTCAGCAGTGTCTGGGCGGCGGCGTTCTGCTGCGGCAGCGCGGGCAGTGAGTAGCCGGGTCCACCATATTGGGTATTTCCTATTCCGAGCTGCTGGAAGTACGTACTGTTGTTCAGATAGTACGAGGGGCCTGGAGCTCCGTTCGAAGTTGTCGTGATTTCAGTAGGCGTTGTAGCGCTGGTGTTGAACCCAGTCTGGCCTGTACCGGTACCTGCACCACCGCGACCGCCAACACCGCCTCCGATCGAGTACACCAGGCCATATCCCGCTCGTATCACCGTCGTCGGAGTTACGGAGTAGGCCAGGCCTACACGTGGTCCAAAGTTCTTCCACCACGTCTGCACCGGTGTCCGGCAGTTGCAGCTTACGCCCGGTCCTCCGTGGTTGCCGGCAAACTGTAGCTCACCTGGAGTGCCTGTGATGGCGTTGGTGAGGTTGGGATTCATGAAGCTCCATCGGTCCTGAACTTCGTGGAAGGGCGGAAAGTAGTCCCAACGCAGACCGATGTTCAGCGTTAGATTGGGTGTCACCTTCCAGACGTCTGCGACATAAGGAGAGGTGTCATGATAGCGGCCACCGGTCTCCGACACTGCTTGCAGGCCGATATTGGATTGACTCGCCGCGCCGAGCAGGTAGCTGGCATAGGAGAACCCGCTTGGTCCCGGGCTGTTCGCGTTCGTTCCAGCGTTGGGAGATACCGTGCCGGATACGATAGCGGCGGTTGAGTTCGCTGAAAATCCAAGCTGGTAGACGCTGGAAGGCCCAAGTTGCGCAGCGACGTTATCTTCAAGCCACTGTGTCGTGAAGCCCAGAGTAAGGCTGTGCTTGCCCTTGGTGATCATGAAGTTGTCCAGCAGCGTGAAGGTGTTGGGAACGGTCGTCTGCGTCGCGCCGCTGGCTCCGTTCGATGTCCAGGTTGCCATCTGTGCTGCATTTGCCGTGGTTGTTGAGAAGCTGATCTCCGGAAACTCCGTGGAGGCCTGGCCGGCAGGAAGGCCGGTGATACCGATGTCCGCAGCTGCGCGGTAGGGCGAGACTCCATCGGTCAGGTTAGTGATCGGCTGACCAAAGCGATTGAAGGCGAACTTCAACTGGTTCGTCATGCTGTTGGAGATCTGCCACGCATGCTCGATGTCCGTCACGACGGGGGTAATCGTCGCATAACCGCCTGCGGTGTAGGGCAGCGGAAGCACGACGCCGGCTACAGTCGGCACTGCATTCGATCCAACAGTGAACGGTACATTCTTGCGGACGCCATACGCCATCACATACGAAAGCCGCTGCCTGGGTGTGAGATCAAAGTCGGCCCGGCCGGCGATCTCCCAGTTGTCATAACCGCTGGGCACGCCGCCGAAGTAGTTGTTTACGGTGTTGGTGTTGGCATAGTTCGTCGGCAGATAGCTTTGCATCTGAAGGGCCATCGGCGACTGATACGCCGTAGGGATGATGTTATTAGCGAACTTCGTGCGGCAAACTGTTCCGCTGCCTAAGGCCGAGCATGATGCATCTGTGGTGGGATCGTAGATTGGCACCGTCAACTGGCTGAAGTTGCCCTGTCGCATGAGCGCTGTGGGGATCGTTACGAAGTTTGGGTTGATGCCGCTACGACCGTGGTATTTGTCGTAGGTCAGGTAAAAGAAGCCGTGCTTCTTCATGAAGGGAATAGGGCCGCCGCCTGAGGCGACAAGCTCCGACTGATGTTCATCGGGCTTGGGAGACTGAATCGTCTGACCTGCAGCGTTGACTGCGGTTGCGTCCTTTGAGGCAAAGCTCCAGGTGTCGAACATCCGCGCGCGAACATAGGTATTGAACGAACCGTGATATTGGCTGGTGCCGGACTTCAGCGTGAAGTTGATAATGCCAGCTCCCTGGTACTCCGCATCGGGTGTGCTGGTTACGACCTGGAACTGGTCGATGGATTCCACAGGGAGCGCGTTTGCAACGACGCGGTTGTCGCCCTGCTGGTTGATCGTCGTTACCGGAATGCCATCGACATAGACCGCGGCGAGATAATTCCCCGTACCACCGATGATGGGAGCGCGCGAGCCGCTTTGCACGCCGGGCACCAGAACGGCGAAGGCTGTGGGATCACGCTGTTGCCCACCCATCTGGAGTGGCAGGTTGGCATAGGTCTTGTTCTCCATCACCGCGCCAAGAACGGCGTTCGTGGTCTCCAGAGCGGGTGGGGCATCGGTCACCGTGACCTCCGTCGACTCTGAGCCGACGGCCAGCGTAATGTTCAAACCGGTGAGCTTGAGGGCGTCGACGGTGAGGTTTTTCTGCGTTGCCTCTTTGAAGCCCTGCGCCTTGGCAGACACCGTGTAAATGCCGGGAAGGATAGGAGAGATCGTATAGAGGCCGTCGCTGGAGGCCACACGCGCTGTCGCAACTCCCGTTGCCACGTTGATCGCAGTAACGACCGCTCCCGGGACCGCGGCCCCGGTTGGATCGATGACCGTGCCCTGTATACCGCCTTCACCACCTGTCTGCGCCAGTAGAGTCGCCGAACCGAAGATGCCCACGCTGATAAGACACACAAGCGTGAACAGAAAACGTGGCCAGAAGGGAGGCTGAACTTTGTTAACGCTATTGTTTGGCGTACTTGCGTCAGTATGAGGCATGATTTCTCCGGGACGAGGTAAAGCGATTGCTTCTCAGCCACAGAACCTTATCTGTCTGACATGTTTGATGTCAATAGAAAAATTATTCCGTAAAATATTTCTAGACGCATAATCCCTGTAAATAGAGCTAAATGCTCACCCTTGGCCATTCCTCGCAGGACTCCCAGAACCCCCGGGAGGGATCATTGAAGGCTGAGGCAGGGATGAGTCTCAAATTATTGGACAAACAGGGTTTCTGCCACGTTAGACACCTTTAACTTACTTTCCACAGGGAAGGATGGAGTGCAGGCCGGATTGCCCCATTTGGCTTCTTTGGTCATGCAGGCATCCGCAAATGCAGGGGTTTCTCCACTCCCGTTGGTCGGTCGAAATGACAGGTATGGGGGTAATTTCTAAATACAACTGCTGTTTCAGTTGAAAGTAAGTGACATTCGGCAAAAGGTGTCGTCGATTTGGCTTCTTTGAGAGAGACTGTTTGGATGCGTTCCCTTATCGTTACCGGCATCGTCGGCGTGTCGTTTTGTGCGTTTGCCGCAGGCCACGCTTGCGGGCAGACTGGGACTATGCCGTTTACGCCCTCTGCCACGCCGTCGCATGTCCTCACACAGGATGGCCATACGATTAATGGATACATTCCGACCTGGTGGAAGGAAGCGGTAGTGTATGAGGTCTATCCGCGTTCGTTCCAGGACTCTAACGGAGATGGCATCGGCGATCTGCGTGGTATCACCTCCAGGCTTGACTACCTGCAGAGGCTTGGAGTCAATGTCGTCTGGCTGGGGCCGCACTATGACTCACCCAATGCGGACAATGGCTATGATATCCGCGACTATCGCCAGATCATGGCGGAGTTCGGCACCATGGCCGACTTCGACGAGCTTCTTGCCGGAGTCAAGAAACGGCACATGCGATTGATTCTCGACCTGGTCGTCAATCACACCAGCGATGAAAACAACTGGTTCGTCGAAAGCCGCAAATCGAAGGACAATCCGTATCGCGACTTCTACTTCTGGCGGCCCGGGAAGCCTGGTGAGAGTGGCACAACGCTGCCGCCCAATAACTTCCCGTCGTTCTTTTCGGGGTCGGCCTGGAAGCTCGATCCGGCGACGAACGAATACTATCTCCACCTCTTCGCGGAAAAACAACCTGACCTCAACTGGGACAATCCCAAGGTTCGCGCCGATGTCTATAGCATCATGAAGTTTTGGCTGGATAAGGGAGTCGATGGGTTCCGCATGGATGTGATTCCATTCATCTCCAAGAACCCCGCATTTCCAGATCTCAAACCGGGAGAGAGTTCCAGCGACGTCTATGCTTCGGGGCCGCATCTTCACGAGTACATCCAGGAGATGCATCGCAACGTGCTCTCGCAGTACGACACGATGACGGTGGGCGAGGCGCTTGGAATTTCACTGCAGAAGACGCCTCTGCTGGTCGATGAGCGACGCAAAGAACTCAACACGATCTTCAACTTCGATATCGTGCATCTGGAGCGGGATGGTCGCAAGATTCGTCCCTGGACGCTTCCGGAGTTGAAGGCGCTTTACGCGCGACAGACCGCAGGGCTGGATGCGCACAGCTGGAATACGATCTTTCTCTCCAACCACGACAACCCGCGGGTGGTCTCAACGTTCGGAGACGACTCGCCGGAGTGGCGGGCGCCGTCTGCTAAAGTCCTGGCAACGTTGCTGCTGACGCAGCGAGGCACGCCGTTTGTCTACCAGGGGGATGAGCTCGGCATGACGAACTATCCCTTTCAAACTATCGATCAACTAAGGGATATCGAAGCGAAGAACGCGTGGAAGGCCGATGTGCTGAGCGGCAAAGAGACGGCAGCGCGATATATGGAGGATATGCGGCATACCAGCCGCGATAACTCACGCACTCCCATGCAGTGGAATGGCTCTCGGAACGGAGGCTTCACCACGGCTGAGGCTCCCTGGATCGCCGTTAATCCAAACTACGGAGCCATCAATGCCGAACAGCAGTTGAAGGACCCCCATTCGGTCTATGAATACTTTCGGCGCTTGATCGCACTCCGCGCCAGCACGCCGGCGCTCATCTATGGCGACTATCAGGATCTCGACCCAGAGAACCCCAAGATCTTTTCCTATACGCGTTCGTTAGGCGAGGACAAGTATCTCGTCCTGATGAATTTCAGCCGGGAGCCAATTGACTATGCTCTTCCAACGACGCTCAAGGTTGGAGAGCTTGTACTCTCTTCGGGCAACGGTAAAGAAAACGGAAAGCCTACGGTGCATATGGCGGGATGGGAAGCACGGATCTATCGGGTTCATTGAGCGCGGTCTGGGTCCTAAAAACTGTCTAAGAATTTACGCTTACCGTTGTCTTTTTCTTGTGGTTGGCTTTAATACCCGGGCTAAAGCCCGGGCCTATCTCAGAGACAAAAACAAAAATGTAGGTTACTTTGCTATGCCCTCCCTACTTCGATAGCTCGAGGGGTAAGAAGAGGGAGAAGGCCGTACCACTTCTTCCCGGGCGTGTTGTGCTGGATACCCGTAGATCGCCCTGCAATCGTTCGACAAGCTGAGCAGACACCCACATGCCAAGCCCGGTGCCGGTCTCGTTTTTCGTTGTAAAGAACGGCTCATAGATTCGGTGGAGCGTCTTGGCATCCATTCCCGTGCCAGTGTCCGCGATGGTCGTACGCATACCGCGTCGTTTTGGGTTACGCCAGTCGTAGGAGGCTCTTACCCGCAGGGTGATAGAACCCGACTTCATCGCGTCGACCGCGTTGGAGATGATGTTCGCAAAGATCTGACGAAGATCTCCTGCCAGGCAAAGGATCGAGGGACTGTCTCTATATTGGCGATGGATGATGATGTCATTGGCCAGGAGCTTTCCGTGATAAAGCACCAGCAGAGAGTCGAGGATCTCAGAGACCTGCACTGACGACGGAGCTGTGGATTGCCGGTAGAACTTGAGTGTCTGCTGCGTGATGTGTGACACACGGCCTACCTCTTCAAGCGCCTGGGTCGCATACGTTTTTGCTGCTGCCGCATCATCACCGGTCGAGGCGAGATAAAGAAGGTTGGTGATCGCTTCCAGGGGGTTATTGATCTCATGAGCGATGGTGGCCGCCAGGCGGCTCGCAATGGCCAGCTTCTCCGCCTGGATGAGCGCCGCTTCGATCTTCTTGCGTTTGGTCATATCCGTGAGCGATAGGAGGATCAGGGGTGCCGCTTCCGGCTCCTGCACCATGTAGCGCCCACTCAGCATGAAGGACTTCCAGCCGATACCGGGAAAATCGTAGATGACCTCATGATTCAGGAAATTTCTGTCGTGCGGCAGAACCTCTTCCAGCAGAGTTCGCAAGTCGGGTTTATTCCATTGTCCATCCCCGAGGCTATACACAAACCGGTTCAGTGTTGCCTCTGGTGCAACTTCAAAGGCCTGGTAGAAAGAATAGTTCGCCATCAGGACGTGCAAGTCGGCATTCAATACCAACACTGGTTCCGGCATAGTTTCGATGATGGACTTGGTAAACTCGCTCGCCAGTACCAGTTCCTGATTGCGCTTCTTGATGACATCGATATCCATGAGGACTAAGACTGCGCCATCGCTGCGGTCATCGAATGTCTTGTAGGGTTTTATCTGCAGCCGATACCAGCGGCCTTGCTGATCCTGCACCTCTCGTTCGAGATCTACGACGTCTCGGAGAACAGTTGTAAGCAGAGGTTTTAAATCAACGTTGAGATCCGGCCGGATATCGGTAATGGGGCGTCCTATATCGGTGGGAAGCACTTTAAAGATGGTCTCTGCCGTGGGGGTCATGCGGCGTATGCACAGACCGCTATCGACCATCACGATAGGGATCACGGTGCTTTCGAGCAGGTTCTTCAGATCGTTCCCAAGTAGATGCAGGGTTGTGTTGTTGCTGTTCAACTCATCGTTGACGGTAGTGAGTTCTTCGTTGGTGGCTTGCAACTCCTCTTTGGAAGTCTCCAGTTCTTCATTGGTGCTTTGCAGCTCTTCGTTGGCAGAGAGCATCTCTTCGTTGGCGGACTGATAGTCTTCGCGGAGCGTTTCGTGTGCTCCCTGATGCTCCTTGAGCAGAGCGCGTGTGGCTTGCAGTTCGCGTTTCTGCTCAAGGATCGTTCTCCGGGCAAGATCGCTTGTCTTCACAGGCAGGCGACCACTTGTTTTGCCATGCGTCTCGATCAGCGGTGCTGCATCCTCAAAGAGGATGAGATAACACCGCCCTATTCCGGAAACCGGTTCTTCCATGGGAATCACGGATAAATCGACCGCACGCCGTTTGTCGTTATGTTCAAAAGCGACCTTCTTTTTCTTGATGGGCGCAGCTTTTTTTCTGGCGGAAGCGAGGGCGGTGCGGAGGGCCATGGCCAGCTCTTCATGGACCATGTTCAGCAGGTTAAGATTCGCGCGTCCGGTCGCAGGCTCCAGGTAAGGACTGGTTCGTCCGCGAAACTGAAGGATCTCCAGCGCGTCGTTAACGATTACGCCGGGCGGAGCGCACTCCTTCAGTACAATTCGATCGGCGATCTGCTGCAGTTCTGCTTCATTCTGGCTCGCACGGCTGACAGGTTGCGCTTTCGTGATGGGCGATGCAATCGCCTGCAGGGGAGTCCGGCTGGTCTTGAAGGCACGCTGCTGATGCTGATTGCCAACCTTTTTGGAATAGATCTTGTTCTTCTTGCTCAGTGGCGCGAACATCTGCGGATAAGAGGCAGCGCTCTCGGCATTGCCCAGCAACAGAAAGCCAGCTGGATTCAAGGCGTAGTGGAAGGTCGAGATCACTCTCTCTTGCAACTCTGGTTGAATATAGATGAGGAAGTTCCGGCAGGAGATGAGATCCAGGCTTGAAAAGGGTGGGTCTTTGGTGACATCCTGACGTGCAAAGACGCACAGATCGCGGATCGATTTATTGACTCGGTATCCCCCTGCCACCTTCGTGAAAAACTTTGCAGTGCGGGCCGCGGAGACATTCTTCATGGCGCTTTCGGGGTAGATGCCGGAGCGTGCCTTCGCAATTCCTTTTTCGTTAATATCCGTGCCAAAGATCTGAATACGGATGCCATCCGCTCTTGCACCTAGAAATTCCATCAAGGTAATCGCCAGCGAATACACCTCTTCTCCGGTGGAACATGCGACTACCCAGATACGCAGCGGTCCCTCTGTTTTTTCTGCAATGATCGCTGGATACACTGTTTTTGCGAGGTCCTCAAAGACCTCCGGATTGCGGAAGAACTCTGTTACGGGGATCAGAACGTGATGGGTGAGCTTTGCTACTTCTTCCGGATGTTCCCCGAGATGGGTGAGATAGACCGCAAGGGACGTGATCTGTAGCGCGGCCATGCGCTGCTGCGTCCGCCGATGAATCGTATTGGGCTTGTATTTCGTGAAGTCTGCACCCTGTGAAGTGCTGACCAGAGACAAGATCGAATCGAAGACGTGATGGTTGTCTTTTGGCTCTTCCTGGGTATCGAGCAACTTGCGCCGGACATTGGGATGGGTGCTCATCCAGGCCAGTTCCGCCGCAATCTTCTCCGGAGACAGAACGTAATCGATGCAGCCGGATTTGATGGCGCTTCGAGGCATGCCGTCGAACTTCGCTGTCTCGGGGCTCTGGGCGAAGGTCACTCCACCTTCGGCACGAATCGCTTCAACTCCGGCGGTGCCGTCGGATGCTGTGCCCGAGAGAATGACGCCGATGGCTTTGTTCTTGCGTACTTCGGCCAGAGAACGCATGAAGATGTCGATGGGCAAATGCAGTTTTTGATGATCGATGACTCGCGGTGTCAGCCCAAAGTGGCCATCCGCGATGGAGATATCCACGTTGCTGGGCATCACATAGACGTGATTGGACTCGATTTTCATCGAGTGGACGGCTTCGAGTACAGGAATTCTGGTCGCCTTCGCAAGCAGTTCCGGCAAAAGACTACGGCGTTTGGGGTCGAGGTGCTGAATCAGAATGAATGCCAACGCGATATCTGTGGGAAGAGCACGCAGAATCGCCGTAAGAGCTTCCAGACCACCCGCCGATGCCCCAATGGCCACGACGGGGATCACGGAGGATGTGCCTTTGGGCGGTGGTCTTTGGATGTGAGGAGAAGGCATTCGACACCGGGATCCCTCCGGGAACATCGTGCGTCGGAACGGTTGGGCGTGATCTTTGTTCGATCAATGGCCGTCCCAAGTGTACGCCATCCTCGAAGCTGGTCTCTGTCTTAGCCAGCGCTCCGCGATGGGTTCGTCGTTCGACAGAGGCAAAAGATATCGTTTCGATCCGTATAAAATCGATAGCGCAAACCTCTATCTCCCTCGAAGAGGGGAAGGATCTCCATGAAACACGATAGAAAAGACTTCAACAGGCGAGAGCTTTTGATAGGTGGCAGTTCGCTTGTCGCGGGCGCTATTGCTGGATTCCCCACTCGCTTGCTGGCTGAAGAATTGGCGGTGCTCGACGTCGCCTTCGCTGGTTCTATCCGTCCAATCATGGAAGGTCCTATCAAGGCGTCGATTGCGCAGCGCTTGAAGCTGGACCTGCATAGTCATGCGCAGGGTGCAGATGCTGTAGCGCAGTCGATCGTGGACGGAAGTTTGCGGGCGGATGTGTTCATCCCCATTACAGCCGGGCCGATGCATACTGTGATGCGTGCCGGGAAAGCAACCGTAGCGCAGCCGGTTGCGCGCACGGAGATGGTGCTTGTATACAGCCCGAAGAGCCGCTTTGCGCCTCAGTTCGAGGCTGTCGCCAAAGAGAAGGCGAACTGGTGGGAGATTCTGCAGGAACCTGGGCTGCGCTTTGCGCGCTCCAATCCTGCTGGCGATCCGGGCGGGCGCAACATCATCTTTACGATGATGCTGGCTGCAAAAAAATACAATCAGCCAGACCTGGTGGAGAAGGTTCTTGGCCCGACACTGAACCCGGCTCAGATTCTTACTGGTGGAAACAATCAGACACGCCTGCAGAACGGTGAACTGGATGCCAGTGCTTCTTACAGGATCAGCCCCGGGTGGGCCAATCTGCCTTATGTCGTTCTGCCAAAGGACATCAACCTGAGCGGTCAGAACGTTCACGCTGAGCATCCGGACGTGAGTCTGTTGATCGACGGGAAGACGTACTACCCGGAACCGCTGGTCTACTATGCCGCGATTCTCCAGAACGCCGCCAACCCGAATGGAGCAACCGCCTTCGTGGAGTGGCTCAAAGGCGACGAGGCACAAGGGCTATTCCGCCGCTACCAGTTCGATCCTCCCGGAGACGCCTCTACGCTTCACGCGTGAGGACGTCCCCTGGCTCCCTCAGAAGGCGAACTGTAGCGAGGTCGATATCGTTCGCGGCGTTCCAAGGTGAGCTGTGTTGCTGCTCGCGTTGGTCCCCGTGATGTCGCCGGCTGAGATCGTCGAGTAGTAGCGGGTATCGGTGATGTTGTTGCAGGTGAACCGCAGCGTCGCCAGCTTAGCGAAAAACGCGTGCGAGTAGCGGAAGCCGAAGTCGAACGTGTTGTAGCCGGTAGTGGTGTGCAGGTTCTGGTCGTCTTGCGGGCGCTTTCCTACAAACTGCCAATCGCCTGTGATGCTCAGGTTCGTGACGCCCGGCACGCGGTACTCGCTCAAGAGGTTGGACTTATAGGCAGGGATGCCGACGAAGCGTTTGCCCTCGGTTGAAGGCACGTTTGTGTTGTTCAGACGCGCGTTGAGTGCTGTGAAGCCACCATCCACGAGCAGGCGATGGAACAGCGTGCCCTGAGCGGAGATCTCGGCGCCATAGTTCACCTGCTGGCCAACGATTGCATAGATGGTCTGTGTAGCGCTGTTGTTGAAGGGAATGGTGTCAGCGAAGGGCCGTTCCAGGCGGAACAACGCGGTTGTAATCGCGAGCGGTCGCGCCTCGGTTTTGAAGCCCAACTCCCATTCCTTGCTGCGGTAGGGAGAGAGTGCCTGATTGGCGTTCACCAGGTTGGTGCCGCCGGGAGCGATATCGCCTTGCTGCAGGCTGCTGGCATAGGTGGCATAGGCTGTCGTCCAGCTCGTCGGCTTATACATCACGCTGGCTGAAGGGCTGATGCCTTGCTTGTTCGAACCGCTGGTGCGCGCGGTCGCGGAGTTGTTGTCCACACCGATCCAGTCCTGGCTGGCGGCGAGACGGACCAGAAAACGACTGCGGAAAGAGATCAGGTCGCCGAGGTTGAAGCCTTGCTGATGGACCACCGCGGATTGATACAGACCGTGATTCTGCGGCAGGCCCGCTGCTGGTGGCGCAAATACTTTAGGGTTTGCGATGTTCGCTGTGCCGAGAAGAACGGTGCTGGCCGCTGGCGTGGTATACGCATACTGGTTGAACCGGTAGCCTTCGCTGGCGGCAACTACGTCCTGCTTGATGCCCCACTTCTGAATGACACCGGTAATGTAGCCGAGGTCGCTTTCCACGCCGAAGCGGGGCGCAAATCCGGTCGCTAATGAGGAGCTGTAGTCGCCAGCATTGTCGGTGATGGTGTTGACAGGCGTATCCATAAAGCGATCCAGCCGCTGTGCCAGGCCTCCGGCCATCGCGTGCCAGTTGGGAGAGAAGTCGTGAAGCAGGCGAGCACTGGTGCTTTGCGTGGTGAGGTTCACACCCGCATAGGCCTGGCCGTAGCCAACGCGGGTTGGATCGGGTGCGGAGGGCAGCAGTAGTGTAGGCTGTAGCACTCCGTTGACAGCCTTGGGGGGGCCGTATACGAACCAGCCCGGATAGCCGCGCTGCACGATGTCATACACGCTGTAGTGTCCGTCTAGTGTGGTCCTGTCGGTGGGGCGGAGATCGAACGCAAACTCGGCAAGGCGACGACGCAGGCGGCTCTCGTCGACGAACTGCGTTCCATCACCAAAGAGCAGATTGGTCCGATAGCCGAAGATCTTATGCGGACCCAGACGGCCGCCCGCATCTCCATAGATTGTGCCGACGGAGCTACTGTCCTGCTCGAGGAAGAGGTTAGCGGTGCGTTCTTCCGTGGGACGTTTGAGCACGAAGTCGAACATGCCGGAAGGGTTTGCCGGCCCGTACATGGCAGCGCCAAGGCCGTTCTCTACCTGCAGTTCCTGATACTGTTCCATTGCATTGGCGCCTGTGATCGCTATCGCCATGCCGTCCATGCGTGTGTTCTGCGCGATGCTGCCCTGGACGCCGCGTGTCGCCGGACGAAGGATCTCAGGACCCTGTTGTTCGGTGAAGGAGACCAGCGGAAGGTACTTGATGGTGTCACGAAGGCTCTTTACCTGGGTGTTCGCGATCTCTTCGGCCGGCATTACCGTGATCGTGTACGGCTGGTTCACGACCGGCGAAGTCCCCAGAACCCCCTGGTCCACATGGTTCACGTAATATCCCTGCACCGACGTGCCGGATACGCCGCCATTGACGGTGACGGACGCGCTGGTGCTGGCCAGGGCAAACGATAGGTCTCGAGTTATGTTCTGCCCGGCTGGAACGGTCAAAGAGGGAAGGACGATCGGAGCAAATCCAGGCTTATGCGCTTCCAGTCTGTAGGTTCCCGGAATCACAGAATTGAAGACGTATTGTCCTGCCTGGTTGGTAGTCGTCTGGAGCGCAGGTGTAGTCTGCGAATTTTCCAGCGTGACAACGGCATTGCCCACCACCGATTGATCCGGGTCTTTAATTGTGCCGCTTACCTGAACCGACTGTGCGAAGGCCCGCAGCGATCCCAGCAACAGAAGAAGTGCGAATAACGGAAGGCGGAAGTGTGGGTTTTTGTAGCAGGGCAGGGGTACAACGGCGTAGCGAGACATCGCGCTCCTTAGAGTTGGTTCACCCGGCCTCGACGCATGCAAGCGTCGAGGCCACTTTGGCGTCGCCGGATGGTGGAGGAGAGTTTGCGGTAGGTATGTGGCTTAGGAATGAACGTCGTCCGCTATTCCGTGTGCGCATTTAAAGGCAATCGTTCCGATTTCTTGAATTTATATGAATCAAAACGTATGGTCAATTTCATAAACCAACGATTTCTTTTCAAAAATGCTACATCTAGTTCATGCCAAAATTCGATCCCATGTTGACGCCTCGCGAAGCAGCCCGCCTTCTAGGAATTAGTTATCCGACTATTAAGCAGTGGATCCTCACAGGCAAGCTGAAGACTCATCCGACACCGGGCGGTCATCATCGCATCGCCGAATCAGCCCTTAAACCCTTTCTGGAGAAAGACAGCGCGAAGCCTCCTGCTGAGTCGCGAGAGCGATACCGCCGAGTCAGCGGCAGAAATCAAATCGTTGGAAAGATCGTTAGCATTCGCGTCGAGGGTCTTCTTGCCGAAGTGGTGATCGGTACGGGCGACAACCACATTACAGCGATCATTACTGCGAGTGCGGTCCGTGAACTTCAACTGAAAAAGGGTGACGCGGCAGCCGCTCTCATCAAATCCACGGATGTGATGATCGAGCGGCTTGACGATCCTGCTTGAGTGCTAGAGCAATATTAGGTAGCTATCCCGAGTGAGCTTTTTGTTGTTTGTAACACCAAAGAAACGTCATCCTGAGCTACGCAGCTGAAGGACCCCGAGGCCCTTCATTGCGCCGACACTCTTCGCACCTTTTCAGCCACAAGCTCCTGCACCACAGCATCTTCGGGTGAAAAGGTTCGAACGCTATGGGTAAGACAAATTCTTCGGGGTCCTTCGACTCCGTGTCTCGCAAAGTACGCGAGACACTCCGCTCAGGATGACGAATTTACGATAATTGAAGGGCAAATCGCATTGGGTGCAGCTTCTCGGATATTGTCCGTTGCCGTCATGCAGGGGTAATCCCGCTTATCCGTCTTGCGCAAAACTTACGTCTCTAATGCTAACGTTTCATTTTGAGGTGTTGCATGGTCGATCCGAAGGCAGTACTGACACATCTGGATGAGCTCCGTGCTCTGACCGCTGACGATGAAGGGGCGCAACGCGTGGCGTGGTCTCCGGTATGGCTGAAGGCACGCGCCTGGTTTGAGCAAAAACTCGCCGCACTCCCCGTGGAGCATCACTACGATGCTGCCGGGAATCACTGGGTCACGCTGCAGGGTGAGTCGGAGAGGTCGCTGGTTTTAGGAAGCCATCTTGATTCGGTGCCGAATGGCGGTTGGCTCGATGGCTGCCTCGGTGTCATTGCTGGCCTTGAAGTGTTGACGAGCTTCTCGAAACAGTACAACGGCAAACCGCCCTGCACGGTAAAGCTGGTCGACTGGGCCGATGAGGAGGGCGCGCGCTTCGGGCGCAGCCTGTTCGGCTCTTCAGCTTTCGCAGGGACGCACAGCATCGAAGCCGACCGCGTCCGCACCGATCGCGAGGGTACGACGCTTGAGGCCGCATTGAAGCAGTGCGGTGTCGCGGTCGAGAAGGTTGGCGACGCGAGCGTCGAGCAAAAAAATATCGCGGCGTATCTCGAGCTGCATATTGAGCAAGGGCCAATTCTGGAAAAGCTCGGCAAGCCGCTCGGTGTGGTGCAGGGAACCAAGGGCGTGGAGCGATGGGCCATTACCTTCCGCGGCCAAGAGGCGCACTCCGGCTCGACGCCGATGGAGGTCCGCCGCGACGCCCTGGCTGCCGCCGCGAAGCTCGCGCTGGAGATTCGTTCGATCGCGCGCAAGCATCCGCAGGCTGTTGCGACGATGGGCAGTGTGAAGACCTTTCCCGGCATCGTGACGGCAGTAGTAGGGCGATGCGAGACGACACTCGACATGCGCGATCTCGACGCGGAGGTGCTGGCGGGAATGCTGCGTGAGGCAAGGGAAGCCAGCGAGCGGTTTGCGAAGGAAGAGGGCTGCACGGTGGAGTGGTCGAAGATCTGGTCGATTGAGCCGATACCCTTCAACCCCGAGTTGATAGCGTTTTGCGACCAGGCCATCGTCGAAGCCGCTGGTGTATCCGAACAGCTTCCCTCGGGGCCGCTGCATGATGCGGCGGAGGTCGCGCGTATCGGAATTCCCACGGTGATGATGTTTGTGCAGTCGCTGAATGGTCTCAGCCATAACCGCGCCGAGGATACGAAGAGAGAGCATCTCGAGCAGGCGGTTGTGGCGTTTCACTCCCTTGCAGAGAAGACCTGCAGGTGGATTTTGAGTCGATAGGCACCCCGGGAGATACCCCCGGGTTTCCCGCTTTGCCTCGAAATGATGCATAATCGTGACTTCTGAAAAAGGTCTAGCAGTCGACCGGCACGCAGAGCATCAGACGGCTGCGGCGGGATCGCATTTTTATTTGGCGATATTCAACGACAGAAGGAGACACAGACGGCCTGATGAGTGAGCAGACAAAATCTCAAGCGCAAGCGCTGGGTTTGTTTTACGCGCAGTTCCCCGGTTCGGCCGAGATTGCGGCACGCTTTCCGGATCTGCACCCTGCTTTCGACAAGACCGCAGCGGTGACCGAGGCGAACCGATGTCTTTACTGCTTCGATGCGCCTTGTACATCCGCCTGTCCCACGCATATCGACGTGCCGCGCTTCATCAAGAAGATCGCCAGCGATAACCTTGAAGGTTCCGCGAAGACCATTCTCGATGCGAACATTCTGGGGGCGAGCTGTTCCCGGGCCTGTCCGGTCGAGGTCCTTTGCGAAGGCGCCTGTGTCATGCACCGCTACAACAAGCAGCCGATCGAGATTGCCAGGCTGCAACGTTTTGCGATGGATGCGCTGCACGAAAGCGGCGCTCCGCTGCCGTTCTCTCCAGGCAAAGATACAGGCAAGTCGGTAGCGTTGGTCGGCGGAGGCCCCGCTTCGCTGGCATGTGCAGCCGAGCTTCGCCGTCGCGGGATTCGCGCTGAGATCTTCGATGCGCGGCCACTGCCCGGCGGTTTGAATACGTACGGCATCGCTGAGTACAAACTGCCACTCGCGGAGAGCCTGCGCGAGATCGACCTGATCTCGCAGCTTGGCGTAGAGTTCCACTTCAACACCACCGTCGATGCCACGCAGCTAGCCGCACTCGAAGTCTCGCACGATGCAGTGTTCCTGGGTATGGGGCTGGGGGCGATTCACAAACTCGGCATCGCCGGCGAAGAGATGCAGGGCGTGACCAACGCCCTCGATTACATCGCCGGGTACAAGCGTGGAGAGATCACGACCGCACCGCAGCGCGTCGCCGTCATTGGCGCGGGCAATACGGCGATCGACGCCGCCAATGCCGCTGTCCGGCTGGGCGCTAGCGAAGTCCATATGATCTACCGCCGCGGCCCGGAACAGATGTCCGCCTTTGCCTTCGAGTACGAGCACGCGAAGCAGGAGGGCGTGAAGTTCCTCTGGCACGTCAAGCCGACTGGGCTAAAGGGTTCGGGCAAGGTGGAGGCTCTGGAGCTTGCGAAGCTCGAGACCACTTCGGACGGATCGCTTGTTCCGCAGGCGGGTGGAGAGTTCTCGCTACCGGTCGACCTGATCGTGCTGGCCATCGGGCAGGCGACGCACACAGAGTTTTTGGCTGGCCTGGACAGTCAGCCGTCCAAGGTAAAACTCGAACGCGGACGCATCCTTGTCGACCGCGCAACCGGGCAGACATCCAACCCAAAGTACTTTGCAGGAGGCGACTGCACGAACGGCGGTCGCGAGGTAGTGGACGCCGTCGCCGACGGCAAACGCGCAGGCATCGGTATTGCTGCATGGCTGGAGGGATAAAAAATGCCCACGCTTGAAACGACATTCGCAGGGATCAAGTGCATCAACCCGTTCTGGCTGGCCTCCGCACCTCCGACCAACTGTGGCGAGCAGATCATGCGGGCCTTTGACGCAGGTTGGGGCGGAGCGGTGTGGAAGACCATCGGCGCGCCGATCACGAACGTCAGTTCGCGCTACTCGTCGATCGACTGGAATGGACAAAAGATGATGGGTTTTAACAACATCGAGCTCATCTCCGACCGGCCGACCGAGGTGAACCTGCGTGAGATAGCTGAGGTCAAGCGCCGCTATCCAAAGAACACAGTCATCGCTTCGCTGATGGTCGAGTCTAAACGCGAGGCTTGGCACGACATCGTGCAGCGTGCCGAAGACGCTGGCGCCGACGGCCTGGAGCTGAACTTCGGCTGCCCGCACGGCATGAGCGAGCGCGGCATGGGCGCGGCCGTGGGACAGGTGCCGGAGTACTGCGAGCAGATCACCGGCTGGGTCAAAGAGAAGGCGCGCACGCCGGTCATCGTAAAGCTGACACCGAACATCAGCGACATCCGCATCCCCGCGCGAGCCGCCAAGCGCGCCGGCGCGGATGCGCTCTCGGCGATCAACACCATCAACTCCATCACGGGCATCGATCTCGACACACTCGAGCCGCGCCCCATGGTCGACGGCAAGAGTTCGCACGGCGGCTACTGCGGTCCCGCCGTCAAGCCGATTGCGCTGAACATGGTGCAGCAGGTTATGTCGGACCCCAACGCGGCGCTCCCGATGTCCGGCATCGGTGGCATTGGTTCATGGCAAGATGCCGCAGAGTTCATTCTGCTGGGTTCGGGCACTGTGCAGGTTTGTACGGCGGCGATGCACTACGGCTACCGCATCGTTGAGGACATGGCTGACGGCTTGCTCGCATGGATGCGCCGTAAAGGGTACGAGACGCTGGACGACTTCCGCGGCGCTTCTTTGCCCAATGTTCGCGAGTGGAAGAATCTCAACCTCAACTATAAAGTTGTCGCACACATTCATGAATCAAAATGTATTGGTTGCGATCTCTGCTATACGGCCTGCTGGGATGGCGCGCACCAGTGCATCCATCTGGACCGCACGCTGCCCGCGCCGAACCACTTCCGCACGCCGGATATGATCGCCGCCGAGAGCCGCAGCCGCATCAGCACGACGCCCATCCCCAAGCTCGATCTCGATGGTGCAGGCGCCGACGGGCCGTACCGCACGCCGCTCTCGCGCATTCCCCGAGTCGATGAAGAGGAGTGCGTCGGTTGTAACCTATGCTCACTGGTTTGCCCGGTGCCGGAGTGCATCACGATGGAGCGGATCGACACCGGACTCCCACCGCAGAGCTGGGAAGAGCGTGTAGCCGCTGGAATTGTGCCGCAAGGTGTAGGCCATGCGGGGAACCCGAATCTGTAGTTGATTCGCCTCGTACCGTGACCGCATGAAAAGGTGTTCATGGTTTTGCTTTTCTTGTTGTCATTCCCGGAGGGAATCTGCTGTTCGTTTGTACCGCCGCAAACGTCAATAGATATCGCAAGGTGAGGGGATTAGCATCTATGCAGCACCCAACGAAGCAGATTCCCTACGGGAATGACAACAAGAAAAACAAAGCAGATGCAACGGCGCATGGTGAAGTAGAAGGGTATACGTCATGGGAACGCTGATCAAGAATGGGACAGTCGTAAGCGCTGACAGTTCGCAGAAGCTCGATGTGCTGATCGAAGGCGAGAAGATTGCCAGGGTTGGTCCTGAGTTGGATGCAGCAGGGCACACCGTGGTCGATGCCACGGGCTTGCTGGTAATGCCAGGCGGCATTGACGTGCATACGCACCTCGACATGCCGTTCGGCGGAACGACCTCGGCGGACGATTACACCACCGGCACGCAGGCTGCAGCAGTCGGCGGAACGACGACGGTGATCGACTTCGCGCTGCAGTCGCAAGGCCACACCATGAAGGAAGCCCTCGCCACTTGGCTGAAGAAGTCCGACAACAAGGCCTGCGTGGACTTCTCCTTGCACATGGCCGTCACGGATTTAGGTCCGGGCAATGGATCGCAGGGCTTGCAGGAGATGGAGGAGATGCTCGCTGCAGGCATCTCCAGCTTCAAGCTGTTCATGGCCTATCCCGGCGTGCTGATGATCGACGATGGCCTGATGTTCAAGGTGATGCAGAAGGCTGCCGCGCTGAATGCACTGTGTTGTATTCACGCGGAGAACGGCAGCGCGATCGATATCGTCGTCGCGCAGATGATCGCAGAAGGCAAGACCGAGCCCCACTATCACGCACTCTCGCGTTCGCCGAAGGCTGAGGCCGAGGCCACGCACCGCGCGATTGCGCTGGCCGACATGGCAGGCGCAGCCGTGTACATCGTGCATCTGTCCAATGAGTATGCGCTCGACGATCTGAAGTTCATGCAGGCACGTGGCGCTAAGGCACTGGCCGAGACCTGCACGCAGTATCTCGTCCTCTCCATCGAGGACCAGATGCCGGGCAAGAGTTGGGAAGAGGCGAAGTTCGTCTTCACACCTCCACTGCGCGAAAAGCGGCATCAGGCTCCGCTCTGGGAAGCGCTCGCTGACGGTTCGCTGGCAGTCGTCTCCACCGACCATTGCCCCTTCCGCTTCGCCGACCAGAAGGAGCTCGGACGCGGCAACTTTACGAAGATCCCCAACGGTGGCCCCGGCATCGAAAACCGCCTGCAGATCCTGTGGCACTTCGGGGTGAACGCCGGACGCATCACGCCGGAGAAGTTTGTCGAACTGAGTAGCACGGCTCCAGCGCGCATCTTCGGCATGGGCAAGCAAAAGGGCGCGATCGCTCCGGGACTGGACGCCGACATCCTGCTCTGGGATCCGAAGGCGGAGTACACCATCTCCGCTGCAACGCAGTGCATGGCGACCGACTACTCGATGTTCGAAGGCTGGAAGGTGAAGGGCAACGCCGCAAAGGTGTTCTCGCGTGGCGAACTCGTCGTCGACAACATAACGCAACCGGGTAAGTTTCTGGGAGCTACGGGTCGTGGGCGATTCATCAAACGCGAGGCGAATGCCGGAGGCTTTGCTTGATCTCATCTGCCACGAAGGCCGTATTGGACAGCGACCAGTTAGGTGCAGAGTTCGCGCCCGACCCGCGGCTGTACAACGAAGACCTCGCGCCGACGGAGCCTGCTCAGCGCACCTGGAGCACCTATAACTACATCGCGCTGTGGTTTTCCATGTCGATGGAGGTCACGACCTATATGCTGGCGTCGTCGCTGATCGCTGGTGGCATGAACTGGAAGCAGGCAGTGGGCACTATCCTGCTGGGCAATCTCATCGTGCTCATCCCTATGCTGTTGAATGCGCATGCGGGCACGCGGTACGGCATTCCATTCCCGGTCTTCGTGCGCGCGTCGTTCGGTCCGGTGGGCGCGAATATTCCGGCGATGTTACGGGCCATCGTCGCTTGTGGCTGGTTCGGCATTCAGTCGTGGATCGGCGGTCAAGCCATTGCGGCGATGGTCGTCGTCTTATGGCCGGCGGCGGAGCATATGCCCAGCGTTACCTGGGTATGCTTTCTCGGGTTCTGGGCGCTGAATATGCTGGTGGTCTGGCGCGGCGTGGAGTCCATCCGGTTCCTGCAGAGCTTCTCCGCGCCCTTGATGCTGGTGATGTCGTTAGCGCTACTGGCCTACATGCTGCATCGCGCGGGCGGTTTTGGGCCGATGCTCGCAACGCCGAGCAAGTTCCCGACGCATAGCGCCTTCTGGCATTTCTTCTTTCCCTCGCTGACAGCGATGGTGGGATACTGGGCAACGCTCTCGCTGAACATCCCGGACTTCACACGCTATGCCAAAAATCAGGACTCGCAGATTATCGGTCAGGCCATTGGTTTGCCGGTCGCGATGACTCTGTACTCGTTCATCGGCATCGCAGTGACCTCGGCTTCGACGGTTGTGTTTGGCCAGCCGATATGGAATCCCGTGACGCTGCTGGGCAAGTTCCATCAGCCCTGGATTGCGTTCCTCGGCATGATTGGATTGCTGATTGCCACGTTGAATGTGAACATCGGAGCCAACGTTGTCGGCCCTTCGAACGACTTCTCGAACCTCGCGCCGAAGCTGATCAGCTTCCGTACCGGTGGGCTGATTACAGGCTTTCTCGGGCTCGCGATGATGCCCTGGAAGCTGATGGCAACGTTCGGCAGCTACGTGTTCGGCTGGCTGGTAGGTTACTCCGGGCTGCTGGGGCCTGTCGCCGGCATTATGGTGGTCGACTACTTTCTTGTGCGCCACAAGCAGCTCGACATCTACTCGCTCTATCGCCGTGGCGGAATCTACGAGTACAAGAACGGCTTCAATCCAGTCGCTTTGATCGCGCTTGTTGCAGGAGTCGTCGTGGCGCTGATCGGGCGGTTCGTTCCGCAGATTGCATTCCTCTACGACTACGCCTGGTTCGTCGGTTTCTTTCTCTCCGGCGCGATCTATTACGTACTGATGCTCGGCCACGCCCGGCGTCTGGCACTCGCTACTCACTGATACGAAAGGCAACACCATGAGCCCTACTGAAACGCTTCCTCAAACATCGCATGGCCTCACCTCCGAAGAGATCGTCGATCTCACTCGCCGCCTGAACTACGGCACCTGGCGCTTCCAGAAGAGCTGGAACCCCATCCACATGGCCGACGCCGAAGGCTGCTACATGATCGACGGGAACGGCAAACGCTACCTCGACTTCTCCTCGCAGCTGATGTGCGTCAACCTCGGGCACAAGAACCCCGCGGTGATTGAGTCCATCGCACAACAGGCGCGCGAGTTGCCCTACGCCATGCCTGGCTACGCAACCGCAACCCGCGCGGAGCTTTCGAAGCTGCTGCTGGATGTGCTGCCCGAGGGGCTGAGTAAGTTCTTCTTCACGACCTCCGGCACGGAGGCCAACGAGGCCGCCTTCAAGATCGCGCGCATGTACACCGGCAAGTCGAAGATCATCGCCCGCTATCGCTCCTATCACGGCTCCACGACGGGCAGCATCGCGGCGACCGGCGATCCCCGCCGCTGGGCGATGGAGCCAGGCGGCAAAGGCCCCGGCGTCATCTTTGGGCCCGAGGTCAACTGTTATCGCTGCCCGATCAAGCACACCTATCCGCAGTGCGGCATTGCGTGTGCCGACTATATCGAGCACATGATTCGCAACGAGTCCGATGTAGCGGCTGTACTGCTTGAGCCTATCGTCGGCACAAATGGCGTCCTTGTTCCGCCCGATGAGTACTTCCCGAAGCTGCGTAAGATCTGTGACGAGACCGGCGTGCTGATGATCGCCGACGAGGTCATGACCGGCTGGGGCCGCACTGGTAAGTGGTTTGCCGTCGACCACTGGGGCGTGAAGCCGGACATTCTGGTCACGGCGAAGGGCATCACCTCGGCCTATGTGCCGCTGGGACTCTGCGCGACCACGCAGAAGATCGGCGACTTCTTCATTGACCACTACTTTGCGCACGGACACACGTATGAAGCGCATCCCATGACACTCGCTCCGGCCGTCGCGACCATCCATGAGATGCAGCGGCTCAACCTCATCGACCGCGCCGCGGAACTTGCTCCTTACGTAGAAGCAAAGCTCCAGGCGCTGAAGGCGAAGCATCGCAGCATCGGCGAAGTGCGTGGCAAGGGATTGTTCTGGGCCGTCGATCTCGTAAAGAACCGCGAGACGAAGGAGCCGTTCAACACCTATGCCGACAAGGTCTCGGGTGCGCCGTTGCTGGTCGATCAGATTGCCGGCAAGATGTTTGCCGATGGCGTTACGATCCAGGCCTGGGTAAGCCACTTCGTCATCGCACCGCCGCTGATCGTTACGAAAGAGGAGATCGACAGAGGGATCGATACCTTGGATAAGCATCTTTCGTTGGCCGATGAGAAGTGTATCTGAGCCAGTTTTTTTGCTGTTGCTTGTTTTTCGCCGTCATCCTGAAGCGAAGCTGAAGGACCCCCGCATCGGTACTGCCACAGACGCAAAGCGAGACGCTACCAATGGTGGTAGTGTGCTTTGCGTCTGTGCCACTTCAAATGCGGGGGTCCTTCGCCTACGGCTCAGGATGACGGCGAAAAACAAACAACGGCTATGGAATTTGTGGAGCTGGTGCCAGCACATCGGCACACAACGCCACCAACGCGATCCAATAAAGATCCGCTCCTAGCAGATGCAGCACCTGCATCCACGTAGGCGCCAGAAGCAATACATCCCCTGTACCAAGCACGAGCTGTAGCACGAGCAACGCCACCACCCACCACGCCACCTTCGACCGCACCCGCAGGCACAACCACGCAACGCAGACCACGCCGATGATCGCAGCGGCAGGATGCAGCCAGCGCATCCGCACGATCAACGGAGCCGTAGCGGCGAAGTCATCGGCCAAACCCGCCCGCAGAGAGGGGGAAGGAAAGAGTGTATCGGCAAGAGCCGCCACCGAGCCGGTCGCGCCCACAACAATCGTCGCCAATAGTCCGATCCACGCCAGGCTCCTGGCCTCCACTGGACCTGACGAAGCTGCCTGGCTCCTGCGAAGCCACCATGCTGTTAGCGTCAATGCTGCCAGCAACAACATCGTGTTGGTGAAGTGGATGCACTGCACGAAGACGCGAGCATCGGACGCATTGCTCTCCACATAGCCGCCGAGGACCAGCACCGCACCCAGTAGCGCTTCGGTCAGCAGCAGAACACCAACCCAGACCGCGGCTCTGCGTGCGCGCTCACCCCTGGCACGAGCGAAGAAGACCCACGCGATCAGCACGCCCACCAGCGTGGAGCAGAAGCCGGTCATCGACCGGTGCGTGTACTCGATGATGGTCGCCAGACGCGGATGGTGCGGGAAGAAGTCGCCGTTGCACAGCGGCCAATGGTTGCCGCAGCCTGCGCCGGATCCTGTCGCCCGCACAATAGCGCCCTCCAGGACTACGAGGACCATGAAGGCCAGCACACACCACGCGTAGGCCGTAAGGCCGCGCCCCTCGCGTAACGCCCGTACGATTCGACTCATGCTTCGATGTTAGCTGTTGGCCAGCTCGCGGGCACGCAGGGTTGCGCGTTTAACGGCCTTGATCAGCGTGACGCGGAGACCGCCCTCTTCGAGTTCGAGGATGCCGTCGACTGTGCATCCGGCAGGCGTTGTGACTTCATCCTTGAGTAGAGCGGGATGAGCGCCGGTCTCGAGAACCATCTTGGCGGAGCCATAGGTCGTCTGCGCAGCCAGCAGGGTGGCAATATCGCGTGGCAGGCCGACATTGACGCCGGCCTCTGCAAGCGCCTCGATGATGATGTAAAGGAACGCCGGCCCCGAGCCGGAGAGTCCGGTTACAGCATCCATATGCTTCTCATCGACGACGACGGTACGTCCGACCGTCGCGAAGATCTTCTCGGCAACCCGCAGTTGCTCATCCGTAACGAAACGCCCGCGGCAGAGAGCCGCTATTCCCGCTCCAACCATCGACGGCGTATTGGGCATGGCCCGAATTACCGCGATCTCCAAACCGGCAGCGTCTTCGATCGCACGGGTCTTGACCGAGGCCGCGAACGACACCAACAGCTTCCCCGGAGTGAGTGCGGGTTTGATCTCACGGATCACGTCGGCGATCTGGAGCGGCTTTACGCCCAGCAGAATGACGTTGGCCTTTTGCGCAGCTTCGAGGTTATTGGTGGTGACCGTAATGCCAAGCTGGCTCGATAGAGCCTGCGCGCGCTCTTCGTGAGCGACCGTAGCAGAGATCTGTTCGGGCTTCAGGAAGCCAGCTTTCAGGAAACCCTGCAGCAGAATGCCGCCCATCTTACCGGTGCCGAGAATGGCGACGCGAAGCTCTGTGTCGGAAGAAGTCATGACTGCAAGGCTATCAAATGCAAGGGCAGACAGTGCTACTGCTGCGAGCGGAAGGCCTTTAACGCGGAGGACGCCGAGGTTTCGCGGAGGTCGCCACGGGTTCCATAGCGACCTCCGCGAAACCTCGGCGTCCTCCGCGTTAAAGATTTTGCCGGTGCTTGTTCTTTGGCAGGATTACGCCGTCGTCTTCGAGCAATAAGCCTCAAACGCGCGTGTCAGTTCCTGCGCGATCGCCGGAGCCGTCGAGCTCTCGATCGCGGAACGCTGCATCAGGTAGACAAGCTGGCCGTCCCGCAGGATTGCAATCGCGGGCGAGGTCGGCGGGTGTCCCTGGAAGTAGCTGCGAGCGCGCTCGGTGGCCTCGCGGTCCTGGCCGGCGAAGACCGTTACAGCATGGTCCGGCTTGGTGCCGTGCTGCAGCGCGAGCCGAACGCCAGGGCGCATCTTGCCAGCTGCGCAGCCGCAGATGGAATTGACGACGAGCATCGTGGTTCCGGGCTGTGCGACAGCCGCATCGACATCGGCACTGGAACGTGCTTCCTGCACACCGGCTTTTGTCAACTCTTCGCGCATCGGAATTACCATCAACTCTGGATACATTTGCTTCTCCTTGAAAATCCTGTTCCGCAGCTTCTGGGTAGCTGTGTTCCCGTATTCGATTGTACGACCCCCGAGTTGGTCGCATCAAAAGGGGTGGTTCTTCGCTCTTCGCCGTCATCCTTCAGCTACGCTTCAGGATGACGGCGAAAAACAAGCAACGGTAAAGGCAGGTATTCTCGAAGCCGTGACCTCTGAAAGCCTGTCTGTCCGCGAAGGCATCTCCCTCGCGCCGTTTACCACCTTTCGCATCGGCGGCCCCGCGCGGTTCTTCGCCGAAGCTATTACTGAGCAGGACGTTGCCGCAGCCGTCGCCTGGGCGGAACAGCAGGGTGTGGCGCTCTTTCTGCTGGGCGGAGGAAGCAATCTGCTGGTCCGCGACGAAGGCTTTGCCGGCCTCGTGCTGCATATGAAGATCCCCGGGATTGAAGCTCTGGCCGCTGGGGTGTTTGAGATTGGTGCAGGCGAAATCTGGGACGATTTTGTCTCGCGGGCTGTTGCGGCAGGATGCGCTGGGATCGAGTGCCTGGCCGGAATTCCAGGAAGTGTTGGCGGTACGCCTGTGCAGAACGTCGGGGCCTACGGGCAGGAGGTTGCGGAGACGATTGTGTCGGTGCGGGTCTTCGACCGGCAGCTGCGGACGTTCGTCGATCTTCCGAAACACGAGTGCCACTTTCGCTATCGAGCGAGCCTCTTCAACACGGACGCTCGCGACCGCTACATCGTGACGCGAGTGCGCTTTCAGCTCCGTCCAGGCGGAGCGCCAACCTTGCGCTATGCAGACCTCCAGCAGCATTTTGCCAGTGCTTCTATCTCCCCGACGCTTGCCGCGGTCGCCGCTGCGGTACGCGAGATCCGTCGCGCCAAGGGGATGTTGATCGTCGAGGGCGATCCGGACTGCCGCAGTGCTGGATCGTTCTTCAAAAACCCGGTGGTGGCTGTGTCCCTACTTCCAGAAGTCGCAAAAGCAGCGGGCATGGAAGTGGCAGATGTTCCGCATTGGCCTGCAGGCGAGGGATTCGTGAAGCTCCCAGCCGCATGGCTGCTGGAGCATGCGGGCTTCGTCAAAGGCTATGGCGGTGGGCCTGCTGGAATTTCAACGCGCCATACCCTGGCGCTGACCAACCGTGGCGGCGCAACCTTTGCCGATGTCGAGCGGTTGCAAGAGGAGATCGTCGCAGGGGTGGAATTGCGGTTTGGTGTTCGCCTGGAACGCGAGCCGGTGCTCTTGGGGTAGATCTTCGGTGGGTACGGACAAAGTCCTTTGCGTCAAGGTCTTTCTTTGGGATAACCAAGAGCTTTCAGCATCCGCACTCGCTCTTCGTTAAGAACTTCAGCAGCCGGCCCCTGGCTTACCACCGAGCCGCTCGCAAGCACAACGACCTCTGCCCCAAGCAACAGCGCCTCATCCACATCGTGGCTCACCGAAATAACTGGAATCCCGCGCAGCAGAAGCCACTCCTGCATCCGTGGAAGCAGGGCATCGCGCATAGCTCGATCAACCCCGGAGAAGGGCTCGTCGAGAAGCATCAGCTTCGCATCAGGCACAGCAAAGGCACGCGCCAGATTCACACGCTGGCGCTCCCCGCCAGAGAGCTCTCGTGGCAGCCTGTCGGCATAGGTTTTCACCTCAAAAAGCTCTAACATTTCTTCGACTAAAGGTTTATGGTTGCTGCTTCTTTTTACAGATTGTGAAGGAAATGTCGCGTTCTCTGAAATGGTGAGGTGTGGGAAGAGTGTTGAGTTTTGCGGCGCATAGCTCAAGGAGCGCCGATGGGTTGCCGAGGTGCTCCTTGAGAGCCATTGGCCAGCCGTATCACGTCTCGCAAACTCGACTCCGTTACGGTCAAGCAGTCCGCACGCTGCCCTCAGCAGAGAACTCTTCCCGCTGCCGGATGGCCCGAAGATCAAGGTCCACGGAGCCGAGAAGGTAAGGTCCACGTCCAGGCGAAGCGGACCAAGCTGCCGGTGAACGGCTAGCCGGTGGTGCGGCACTCCCTGCAAGGTAGCCTCAGCCAAGCTCAGCCTCCTGCGCCCGGCGACTGCGCATGTAGACGATCAGCAACGCCACAAACGAGAGTGCGACCAGCCAGAGAGCGGTTCGGTTGGCGGCCGCGTAGTTCAGTTCTTGCACCTGATCGAAGATCGAGATGGAGAGAGTGCGCGTAACACCAGGAATATCTCCGCCGATCATGAGCACGACGCCGAACTCGCCCACCGTGTGGGCGAAGGTAAGGATGCCGGCTGTCAGGAACGATGTGCGCGACAGTGGCAGAACAATCCGGCGAAAGATCGTCCACGGACCAGCGCCGAGCACACTGGCGGTTTCCACAAGGGACCGGTCGACGTTCGCAAAGCCGGCGACTAGCGGTTGTACAGCAAAGGGAAGGCTGTACACCATGGATCCCAGGACGAGCCCGGGAAACGTAAAGGCGAGAGGATGGCCGAGGCAGCGAATGATCGTGCGCCCCAGCGCCGTCGCCGGTCCCAGGCCCATCAGCAGGTAAAAGCCGAGCACGGTGGGGGGCAGCACCAGGGGCAGTGCTACGGCAGCCTGTGCCACACGCTTGCCCACACTCCTTCCACTCGCGATCCACGCTGCCAGCGGCGTCGCGAGCAGCAGAAGCAGCAGAGTCGTGAGGCAGGCCAAACGCAGTGTGAGGCCAAGCGCGGGGAAGTCCATCGTCAGTTCAGTCTAGTGCCTGTAGCGCCACGATCGGGTGTTCCACCTTCGTCGAGGATGGGGCACCCGGCTCTGAGGATGGGGCACCCAGATTAGAGCTGGTTCATTCCGCAGGATCAAGCCCCATTTTTTGCAGGCTCTCCTGCACGTCCTTGCTGGTCAGCCACCGAAGAAAATCCTGCGCGGTGCCCTGGTTCTTCGAAGCCTTCAATGTAACGCCGCACTGCCGGATCGCGGGATAGACGTTGGGAAAGCGAACGAACGTGCCGATCTCGCGGAAGTGCGGCGAACTGGCGATGGTCAGCGAGATAAGCCCTACCTGCGCATTGCCGGACTCCGCAAACTGCGCCGTCTGGGCGATGTTCTCCGCCACGACAAGCTTGCCGGCAACCTTGTCGGTAAGGTGCAGCGCAGCGAGAACTTTTGTCGCAGCGACTCCGTAAGGAGCATGCTGATCGTTGGCCACGGCGATCTTCTGCACACGAGGGTCGGTCAGCGCGTCGAGAGTGAGGGGCTGTATGGGTGAATCCTTGCGCGCCCACAATACAAGAACGCCTTTGGCATAAGGAACAGGGTTGTGTTCTACCGTGAGGTTAGCGGCGACAAGCTGTTCGGGATGAGTAAAGTCCGCCGCGAGAAAGACGTCCTGGGGATCGCCGTTCAGTAACTGCTGCGTCAGTGTCGCGGTAGACCCAAAGGAAGCGACGATCTTGATCCCCGTTGCGTGTTCATAGGCCTGAGCTAACGTCGGCAGCACCGGTTGCAGGTCGGCGGCTGCGGCTATATGGAGCTCTTTCGTCTGGCCCTGAGAGATTGTGCCAAAGGCCACCAATAACGCGAGGGAGAATAAGCAGGGCAATCGCATGAACATGAAATATAGCAAAATGAGAGAAGACACCCGCAATCACAACCTTGAAACAGGCTCTGGGATATTCTAGAAAAACACATGAGTACGCAAACACACATGCTTCGATGCACGGGCTGCGGGCAAAGGATCGCCGGCCAGGAGGCTCGAAGCGACTTCCGTTGCCCAAGCTGCGGCGATCTCTATGAGGTGGAATACCCCTGGAGCGAAAGCGCTTCTGGTGCCCCTGTCAATCGCCCTAACCCGTTTGCCTTGAAACATTTATGGCAAGAACGTCGAACCTCAACTTTAGCTGTGGATCAGAGCGGAGTCTGGCGTTTTCGCGACTTGCTGCCGATCGTCGCGGACGATCAGGCCATTACGCTTCGTGAAGGAAACACCCCACTCTACGAGCTCCCGAAGTCGGCTGCTGCGCTGGGGATGAACTGGCTGTTGGCCAAGCACCAGGGGATGAACCCTACAGGTTCTTTTAAAGATACGGGGATGACCGCCGCTCTTTCGGTCGCGGTATCGCGCGGCTTTGAGTGGGTCGCCTGCGCGTCGACCGGCAACACCTCTGCCGCGATGGCAGCCTATGCGGCTCGTGCCGGTCTGCGCAGCATGGTGCTGATCCCTGAAGGCAAGATCGCCTGGGGCAAGCTTTCGCAGTCGATGGACTACGGCTCGATGACCGTGCAGTTGCGTACGGACTTCGACGGCTGTGTGCGCGTACTGACGGAGTTGGTGAAGCGCGCACCCATCTATCTGCTGAACTCGGTAAACCCTTACCGGCTCGAAGGCCAGAAGACGCCTGCGTTCGAGATGCTCGAGCAGACTGACTGGCAGGTGCCGCACCACGTTATCGTGCCGGGCGGCAATCTGGCCAACTGCGCCGCGTTGGGCAAGGGCTTTGCAGAATTGAAGCATCTCGGGTTCATCTCGCGCGTTCCGAAGATCAGCGTCATCCAGGCGGAGGGCGCCAACCCGCTCTACCGTGCGATGCAGGCGAACGGTGGCCGCACCTTGGAGCCGGTGAAAGCCGAGACACGTGCTTCGGCAATCCGCATCGGGAACCCGGCCTCCTGGAAGAAGACCGTACGTATTCTCGAAGCCAACGGTGGCTGGTGCGAACAGGTTAACGAGCGTGAGATCGCGCTGGCCAAAGCCCAGATCGGGGCCGAGGGGATCGGTTGCGAACCGGCGTCGGCGGTAACCCTGGCGGGCTTGAAAAAGCTTGTCGCGACAGGCCGTGTCGGCACAGAAGAGACGGCAGTATTGCTGCTGACCGGCCACACCCTCAAGGACTCCGAATACACCATCCAGTACCATCGCGGCCAACTGTTCAACGAGGCAGAGCTTGCAGAGGCCAGCCGCGGCGAACTCGACCAGCACGCGGCTCTGCAGCATGCGCCTGTTGTGCTGGATGCGAACGTGGATGATGTTCTGCGGGCGCTGGATAGCGTTGCCGCTACGGCAGGCCAGATCGCATGAGCGTTGTCCCTGCCGTGCGTCTGGTACTGCCAGCGACCTCAGCAAATCTGGGCCCAGGCTTCGACGCCGCCGGGTTGGCGCTGTCGATGCATCTCTCCGTGGAAGCTCATGCAGCGTCCGGCTTTGAGATTCAGGCAACAGGACGCGATGCCGAGCTTTGCGGTGCGCTGGAACGCAATCTCACCCTCGACACGTACCGTGGTGTCCTAAGCGCTACGGGCCGTCAGATCATTCCACTACATCTCAAGATTCACAACGAAATCCCTCTGGGTATGGGCTGTGGGTCGAGCGCGGCCGCGCTTCTGGCCGGAGTCGCACTGGCCGATCACTTCGGGAATCTAGGACTTGGGGATGCGGGCATCGTTGCCGAGGCCAGCCGCCGGGAGGGGCATCCGGACAATGTGGCCGCTTGCTGGTATGGCGGCTTCACGGTCTCCTCGCAGCAGGACGGAGAGGTTGAAGTCGCAACCTTTGCAGGCGACCCGAACTGGGAACTGGTGCTCGCCATACAGGCGACCAGCCTTGCGACGAAAGAAGCCCGTGCGCTGCTGCCGGATAGCTATTCGAAGGCCGATACGATCTTCAACGTGCAGCGTGCGTCGCTGCTGGTGGCGGCGTTCGCCCAGGGGAGACTGGGGCTGCTGGCGACGGCGATGCAGGACCGCATGCACCAGCCCTACCGAACCGAAGCATGCCCGCTCCTGAAGCAGTTGCTGCCGCTGGCGGCAGAGCCAGAGATCGCGGGCGTTGCCCTGAGCGGAGCCGGGCCGTCCGTGCTGCTGTTTTTGGCCGAAGGGACGACTTTTCTCGAGGCTGAGACCCGATTACGGCTGTTATTGGCCCCGGAAGTGGAGCTGTTGTCTTTGAGAATTGCTGGTGGAGTCACCAAACACTACTAAATACGCAATAGCAATTGTTTATGTGAGAAATAAAGGCCTTACCCCGAAACGCAGCTGGTTACTGCAATTTCCAACAGTCTGCACCGTTTTCCACCGCCGCGCATCTATGATAGGTGTGTGTAAATAGCTGCCAGAACCGAGGCGGCTAAAGGAGAGAGTTATATGGCAGGTCAGTTTGTCACAGAAGTTAACGACGCCGAGTTCGAGAAGCAGGTGTTGCAATCCGAGACCCCGGTCCTGGTGGACTTCTGGGCCGCATGGTGTGGTCCCTGTCGCGCGCTGGCTCCTGTCGTCGACGCCGTTGCTGAAGAGTACAACGGCCAGCTCAAGGTCATGAAGATGGACGTTGATCGCAACAATATGACGCCCGGTCGTTATGGCATCCGCGGTATTCCCGCGCTCTTGATCTTCAAGGGCGGCAAGGTCGCTGAGCAGATCGTAGGCTTTGTCCCCAAGGACACCATCGACCAGTCGCTGAAGCGTGTGCTCGTTCAGGAAACGGCACAAGTCCGCGCCTAATAGCCGGTGTGCTGAATAGATTCGACAAAGGCCCATGGATTCTCCATGGGCCTTTGCTATGTCTGTAGAGTCCGTCACAGAGGTTCGCCGGAATGCTAAACTCAGGCGAAATGCTGGAATGGATGCTTGTACACGGGAGTCTGATCGCCTTCTTCATTCTGGCGAACAGCTTCTTCGTGGCTGCTGAGTTTGCGCTCGTCAGCGTTCGCGAGACCCGCATCGAGCAACTCATCGCACTCAACCGGCCAGGGGCGCGCACCGCACTCCAGCTCAAAAACAATATCGACGATTTTTTGCCCGCCGTTCAATTCGGCGTCACACTGGCCAGTCTCGCGCTGGGTGGCATTGGTGAGCCCGCGATTGCAGAAGCTCTGATGCACGGTCTGAGTCATCTGGCATGGCTGCCTGGCGGACAAACGCATTTGCTTCTCTATGCCCACTCGATCGCAGTTGTGATTGCCTTTGCGATCATCACCTACTTTGAAGTGCTGCTCGGCGAGCTCGTACCGAAGTCTCTCGCTTTGCAACGCGCGGAGCGCATCGCGCTGGCTGTCGCTGGGCCTGTGGATGTCTTTATCCGTATGACCCGGCCCGCGATTAGGGTCATGAACGTCTCGGCAGCGCTGGTGCTGCGGGTCTTTCGCGCGCCATTGCGCGGTGAGTCAGCGGCACACTCACCGGAAGAGTTGAAACTGATGGCCACGGCGACGCGTCGCATGGGCCTGCTGCCAGCCTTTCAGGAAGAGATCATCCATCGTGCCATCGAGCTGAACCACGTAGTGACCAGTGAGATCATGACGCCGCGCGGCAAGATATTCTCATTGCCCGCAGACATGCTGCTGGAGCAGGCCAGCGCTCGCATTGTGGAGGAACAGCACTCGCGCGTTCCCATCTATGATCCCGAGCGCGGTCGCGAACATATCATCGGTGTTGTCTATTCGAAGGACATCTCCCGCCTGATGCACTTTCGCAGTGTTGCACAGGGCCTGGGCAGCCATGGTCCGTCCAACATTACGCTGCGTCAGGTGATGCGTGATGTGCTGGTGGTGCCAGAGACGAAGCTGGCGGTCGAACTGCTGCAGGAGTTTCAGGAACGTCGCCGCCAGATCGCGATTGTTGTGGACGAGTTCGGCAGCACGCTGGGGTTGGTGACGGCGGAAGATGCCCTTGAACAGATCGTTGGAGAGGTGCATGACGAGTTCGATATCGGCAAGAATCTCCCTTTGCCTACAGCCGATGGTGGCCTGATGATCGATGGCAGTGCCTCTCTGCGCGATCTGGTGACTCAGCTTCGCTGGAAGTTTCCGCGAGAGTCTGGGGTGGAGACTCTTGCAGGCTTTCTGCTGGCGCAGCTTGGACACATTCCCGATGTTGGCGAGTCGATCGACTATGAGGGCCGACGCTTTTTCATTGCGGAGATGAAGGGCCAGCGAATTGCGCGTGTCCGCATCGAGGAGATCAACGACGACTCGAAGCAGGATAAGCTTCACGGTGTTGCGACCGGAGGCACACGTTGAGTACACCTCCAAGATCACAGCTTCGTCAGACGGCGAGAAACATCGCCCGGCGTTTCTTTCTGACTCTGCCAGTGCTCTGGCTCGTCGTTACTGTAGTCTTTCTGCTGATTCACATCGTCCCGGGCGATCCGATTGTGCAGATGCTTGGTGAAGGAGCAACCGCGGCGGACATCGCAGGCTTGCGCCATGCCTATGGTCTGGATGCTCCGCTGAGCGAGCAGTACCTGCATTACTGGCGCGGCATTGGCCATGCGGATCTTGGTCAGTCGCTGCGGCTGCATGACTCCGTATTGCATTTGGTGCTGCAACGCTATCCGTACACTCTTGCATTGACGGTAGCGGCCATGCTGATTGGAGTCGGTCTGGCCATTCCTGCGGGTGTTGTGTCGGCAAGGCGGCGTGATCACTGGCCTGATCGTTCCTTGGGCCTTCTCAGTCTCGTTGGCCTGTCGTTTCCCAACTTTGCCCTGGGGCCAATTCTTATCATTATCTTTTCTATTGGCCTGGGATGGCTTCCGGTTTCGGGAGCTGGCGTTGGCACAAGCGACTTTCTGCGTCACTTGGTGCTGCCGGCCATTACTCTTGGGCTAGGTATGGCGGCGATTCTTACGCGCATGGTGCGGACGTCGATGCTTGAGGAGCTTGGTCAGGACTACATTCGGACGGCTCGGGCTAAGGGCTTATCAGAACGAACTGTGGTCTACCGGCATGCTCTGCGCAATGCATTGAATCCCGTGCTGACGGTGGTGGGGTTACAGTTTGGCTCTCTGCTCGCCGGCGCCATTGTCACGGAGACGATCTTTGGATGGCCAGGCTTAGGTCGGTTGACTCTTTCGGCTATCTCAAACCGAGACTATGCGCTGGTACAGGGTTGCATCCTCGCCGTAGGCCTAACCTATGTTCTGGTTAATCTGCTCACCGATGCGGCATATGCTATTGTGGACCCGCGGATGCGGCGGTAGGGTACGAGCGAAGGTTGCCCACTCACACGGCAAGTTCAACAATCTCTGCACGAATGTTCCCTGATCCAGGTTCGAGATGCAGGAGTGCAAGGGTGATCGGAAGCGAAAACCGCCGTGGCCCTATGCTGCCGGGGTTCAAATACAGAACGCCGTCTCGGTGTGTGATGGAATGTTTGTGGGAATGGCCGGAGATCACGACCTGTATCTCCGCGGCACGCGGGTTGAGGTCAAGATCCTCGATCGCATGCACCATGTAGAGAAAATGCCCGCCAAGTTCAATCGCCTCGGTCGCGGGAAGCTCAGCGCAGGGGCCGACAGAGTCGATATTCCCGCGAATCGCTGTAGTGGGAGCGATTTCACGCAGGCTGTCGAGGATGCGAATGTTGCCGACGTCGCCTGCATGCAGGATGTGTTCGACCCCAGTGAGTGCATCGAGGACTTGCGGTCGCAGGAGGCCATGCGTGTCGGAGAGAACGCCAACCAGCATGGATCAGAGCCCTTCCCGGATGTGTGTGCGTGGATCGAGGAAATCACGCAGGCCGTCGCCCACGAAATTGAACGATAGCACGCAGAGCGCTACAGCCGTAGCAGGAAAGAAGACGAGGTAGGGTGATTCGAACAGATGCGAGCGTGCATCGTTCAGCATCGCACCCCAGGTAGGGGTAGGGGGCTGCACGCCGAGACCCAAAAAGCTGAGGGTCGCCTCGGCGAGAACGGCTGCGGCCATGCCTACAGCTGCTTGTACGATGAGCGGTTGCACGATATTTGGCAGAATATGTTGCAGCATCAGCCGCAGGTCGTTGGCTCCGAGTGAACGTGCCGCTTGCACGAACTCGCGTTCCTTCATGGCCATCACCTGTGCTCGTACTAATCGCGCATAGTTCACCCAACCCGCCAGCGCCAATGCCAGAATCAGATTGGTCAGGCTTGGTCCGAGGAACGCTACAAAGGCTACTGCCAGCAGGATTCCTGGCAATGCGAGGAACGCATTGGTGAGATAGACGTTCACCACCGTGTCGGTGAAGCCCCCATAGAAGCCTGCCACGGAGCCCAGCAACAGCCCCAGGGCGAGCGACAGGCTGACCACAGCGATCGCCACAGTCAACGAAACGCGAGCGCCATAGATTGTTCTCGAAAGAACATCGCGGCCGAGCTCATCGGTGCCGAACCAATGGACTGTGGAAGGAGGCAGCAAACGCGCAGACAGGTTGAGTTGTGCCGGATCGTGAGGTGCCAGGAACGGAGCGAAGATTGCGCAGGCCAAGAATATGAGCAGGATCGCGATCCCGGCGGATGCCAGTTTATGCTGTGCGATTCGGCGCATGGTTCGCCGCCCTCGTGATTGCTGCAAGTGGCTCAACGATCTTGATGATAACCGTCCTCGGGCGAACGCAAACACTGTGAGATGCGCTGAGCGCCTTGACATTAGGAGGAGGGCACATAGACTAGTAAAAGAAGAACCAGTAAAAAACAACACTCGCTCAGTAAGTTGAGCTGTAAAGCTGTCGCTTAGGCCAGAAACGAACGGAGTTTTGAATGGATTTACGAGGAGAAACGGCAGTTGTCTGCGGTGCGGGCGGTTTTATTGGTGGACATCTTGTCAAAAGCCTCGTTGCGAGCGGCGTCAAGGTCGTTCGTGCTGTTGATATCAAGCCATTAGACGAGTGGTTCCAGATCACTGAAGGTGTTGAAAGTATCTCGCTCGATCTAAAGGATAAAGATAATTGCCTCAAAGCCGCTGAGGGTTCTTCTGTGATCTTCCAGCTGGCAGCGGACATGGGAGGCATGGGCTTTATCGAGAGCAATAAGGCGCTGTGCATGTTGAGTGTGCTGGTCAATACGCACATGTTGATGGCGGCGCAGCACGTTGGTGTCAAGCGCTTCTTTTATTCTTCTTCCGCGTGCGTCTACAACGGCGAAAAACAGATCAACCCTGACGTTGTCGCCCTCAAAGAGTCCGACGCCTATCCGGCGATGCCTGAAGACGGTTATGGATGGGAGAAACTCTTTAGTGAACGGATGTGCCGGCATTTTGCAGAGGACTATGGCTTAATCTCTCGTGTGGCCCGATATCACAACGTCTACGGCCCGGAGGGCACTTGGGACGGTGGTCGAGAGAAGGCCCCTGCGGCCATCTGCCGCAAAGTCATTGAGGCGAAGAGCTCCGGCAAACATGAGATCAGCATCTGGGGCGATGGGAAGCAGACCCGGAGTTTCATGTACATCGACGACTGCATCAAGGGAACTCAAATGCTCGTCGAGAGCGAGGTTGACGAGCCGATCAACGTCGGATCGAGCGAGTTGGTGACGATTAACCAACTTGTCGATATTGCGGAAGAAATCGCTGGTATCAAGCTGAAGCGTTACTATAATCTGAATGCGCCAAAGGGTGTCAACGGGCGGAACAGCGATAATACGCTGATTTTGCAGAAACTTGGTTGGGAGCCCTCGATTCGTCTGCGCGACGGCCTGGAGAAGACCTACCGATGGATCGAAGAGCAGATTATGATCGGAGCAAAGGGCAAATAGCCAACATGCTCCCAGAAACTCTGGATCGAGTAGTGCCCGAGCGCGCGACGCGAGATCATACTAAGATACTTGGGATCAATTTTTTTCATGGGACGGCAGCACAGGCTGTTGAGCGGATGCGGGGTGGTGGTCTTTTGGTAGTACCAGCTGCCCCAGCGCTTAAGGATCTTGAGTGGAACACTGAGTATCGCGAGTCTCTGGTGAACGCAGATTTGGCGATTACAGATTCCGCCTTCATGGTGCTCGTTTGGAATCGCCTACAGCGGGACTCTATTACCAGGCTCTCCGGGCTTGAATATCTCCGCGAACTTCTTGTACAGCCTGATATGCGCCAGCCAGGAAACACTGTTTGGATTATGGCCAGCCCAACCAGTGCCGAACACAATCTGACCTGGCTTAATAGGGAGGGGATTGAGACTCCCCTTGATTGCGTCTACACGGCGCCGATTTACGGCAAAGAGATTGATGACACTGCCTTGCTTCAGAAGCTGGAGCTCCTGAGACCCCGGCATGTGATCATTACCGTAGGTGGTGGCACACAGGAGAGACTTGGGCTATATCTCAAGAGAAACCTCAGTTATTTGCCTGCGATTCACTGCATTGGCGCGGCTATCGCGTTTCTTAGTGGAGATCAAATCTATATCCCCATCTGGGCTGATAAGTTGTATCTCGGCTGGCTTTTTCGGTCGGTTTCTAACCCGCAGCAGTACATTCCACGTTACTGGAACGCCCGGAAGCTGTTTACGCTGATGACGCGCTATCGCGACCGTCTTCCGGGGCGGATATCATAGCCAAATGAACGCGTTGCGTTAGAAATTCGCGCTACCTTTTGTCTGGCTGGTTGCCTGATTTTTATGAGATGTTTTGGGATACTTTTTGCGACTGCTTTATGTTCTGCCTTTTGCGGAACCCCACTACATGCGCAGGAACCTTCCGCTCAAGGGCCGGGCTCCGTGGCCGAACAATATCTCTTTGCCGCGGCGAACGTAGAACGTGCGCAACGCGGTTTGCAGCCGTTGCACTGGGACGATGCTTTGTACCGCGCAGCTCAGGGACACGCTCGCGAGATGGCCTCCCATGCTTCGATATCCCATCAGTATCCAGGCGAACTGGAACTCGCTGAACGTGGTCGTCAGGCCGGCGCCCGGTTCAGTAGCATCGCCGAAAACGTTGCGCAGGCTTCCACTGCGATTCGAATCCAGGACGCGTGGATGAACTCGACCGGCCATCGTGACAACTTGCTTGATCCACTGACCGATGCTGTCGGGATCAGTGTGCTGCGCCGTAACGGCCAACTCTACGCAGTTGAGGATTTTGGACATACGGTAGACGATCTAACCTTCGACGAGCAGGAGACCGCTGTCGGATCGTTGCTGACGGCTGCCACGCCGCTGACGCTTCTGTCGATGCCGGAGGATGCTCGTCGCACTTGCACGATGGATAAAGGCTATGCGGGAGCAAGGCAGCCCTGGTTCGTGATGCGTTACACGGCCAAGAGTCTGACGCGCTTGCCCGAGGAACTGAATAATAAGTTGGCGACAGGGAAGTACCATGAGGCGGCTGTTGGCGCTTGCGCTCCCAGAGATAGCCAGCCTTTCAGTTACTTCAATATCGTTGTACTGTTGTATCCGTAACTCAAACGTCGGATGATACCGCTGAGCTGTGACTATCCACTTTGACCAGCACCTGCTGTTTTGTTATAACAATAGAAGTGCAGCCGCCCGGCTGTGTAGCTTTTTCTCGCGTGATCCTGAGTAGCTCAATGGCAGAGCATTCGGCTGTTAACCGAAGGGTTGTAGGTTCGAGTCCTACCTCAGGAGCCAATCAAATCAGTAGCTTAGTCTAGAAGAAAACAGCGAATAGTTGTGAAAATCGGCCAAAGGTGGCCACTTTCACCGTCACGCTGTTTCAAAACGGACGCTACCCCATAGCAATCCGGCTCAGTTGTGAATCTCCTGCAGTACCGACTCCAGCCCCACTCTCACTACACTCGCCCAAGCCCGCGAGAGCAGAGCCGTCACGCTGCAACAGATAGCAACATGGACAAGTCGAAAATCTTCGATCGACGCTATGTCGGCATCTGCTTTGGCTTTCGGTCATTGATTCGATTAATCGACCGGCCTTGATCTTACAAACTTACGATCAGCACTTCGCTTGGTTCGACAAATATTTGCGGCTGCAGCGAGTGAGGTAGTTCTCTTGGTCACTGCGGGATTAGTCCCGATCATTTTTGATCAGGTCCGAACTTCAAGATTCAGAACTATCTCCTGTACAGGCAATGCCTATTTCTAGGCTGACTCAACTCACAAAATCGGCCGAGGTGGACTTCAGATAGGGTTCCATCTGACTGAGTCCCCCAGTCCTTCAGCTCGGCATCAAGCTTGGCGATGTGGCGGAACGCAAAACATCCGTAAGAAACATCGTGATTGTTTGTAGACGGGTGAAGTGATAGTAGTGGTTACATTTTTGAAGTGTTCAAGCATGTTTTTGAATAATTTTGGCGAATGTTGTCATTTTTATGGTCAAAGCTTGCACTTTGCGGTAATGTGAATTCATACAACTGCAATCTGACCTCAATCCGGATGGAAGACGTCCAGGAATTGAGGACAACTCACCGGAGTTAAGAAAGAGGGACAAGCATGTGTCACGCTAACCTGCAAACATTTTGGCGACAAGTCCTTGTCGCCGTCGTCCTCGTGGCACTCGTCATGGGGCGGCCAAGTATGGCCCAGAGCGCCCAAGGCTCACTTTTGGGCCACGTGGTCGATCCTTCCGGTGCAGTCGTTGTCAATGCATCGATCACGGTTACGAATATTGAGACGGGCGTTGTGAAAACGCTTACTACGACGAAAAGCGGCGACTACTTCGCTGCGCAGTTGAACCCGGGCAATTACACGGTTGCGATCGCTTCGCCCGGGTTCCTGGCGGTGACGAGCGGGACGCTGGTGGTTGAGGTCAACCAGAGCGTACGCCAGGACTTCAAGCTGTCGGTCGGCAGCACCAGTGCGACGGTAACGGTGACCACCGAGGGGCAGATGCTCCAGACGGACAACATTACGACTGGACAGGTGATTCAGGGCAAGCTGATCGAAGACCTGCCGCTGAATGGGCGGGACTTTACGAACCTACTGCAGATCGGTGTAGGAACGACGATCACGCCGGGCGGTATCCAGAATACGGGGTTTGTGGCGCATGGTCTGAATACGAGCAACGGTAGTGGTTCGGGTGGATTTCAGGAGGTCAGCATCAACGGCGCGCACGCGGACTCGATCTCGTACTCGATCGACGGCGTGACGGACACGGACTTCTTTTTCAGCGCGCCGACGAATATTCCGGGCGAGCTCGCGATCCAGGAGTTCAAGCTCGAGAACGGGCAGTATGGCGCCGATAGCGGCCAGGGATCGGTCCAGGTAAACGTCGCGATCAAGTCGGGCACGAACAAGTTCCATGGGGCGGCGTACGACTTTATCCAGAACGATGCGTTCAATCCGACGAATCAGCGTGTGGTCGCGGAGAACAAACTTAACGGAACCAACAATCCGACGAAGCTTGGGTTCAAGCAGAATCAGTTCGGCGGCACGTTGGGTGGACCGTTCACAATTCCGTTTCTCTACAACGGCAAAGACAAGACGTTCTGGTTCTTCAGCTACGATGGTGGCCGGCGCCATGCGGCGACTTCACCTTCAGGCGGTGTAGTCGCTTCTGCGGCGGAACTGCAAGGCAACTTTACCGACTATCCGTATCCGATCTATGATCCGGCAACGACGGGTCTGGCCCCGATTACGACTGCCAATCCGACGGGCCGCGAGCAGTTCAGCTATAACGGTGTGGCGAACGTGATCGATCCTGCGCGGTTGAGTTCGACGGCGGTTGCGCTGGCGAAGTACATCAACGCGCCGAACCAGACCAACTGCACGATCTCGGCTGCTGTGTCGTCGGGTTGTTACAACTACATCGCGTCGGTCAACAACCAGATCGGTACGGACAAGGAGCTGTTCCGGATCGACCAGAACTTCTCGCGGGACCACCTCTTCTTCACCGGTCTCTTCTCGCGTGAGGATGACGACAATCCTTCACTGTGGTTCGGCCAGTCGGGCAAGACGCTGGAACGGTCGCGGCTGTTTGGCGTGACCTGGCAGCACACGATCAATAACAACCTGATCAATGCGGCGACGCTGGGCTACAACCGGCAGCACTTCTTTTCCGGCCAGACAACGGCGTACGGCGCAGACCTTGCGACCGAAGCAGGTCTCGCCAATGCGGTCGCGATTCCTGCTTATTATGACATTCCGAGCATAAACTTCTCGAACTTTTACCACTCGTACGGCGGCGACAGCCCGTACGAGCAGTGGGACAACGTCTACCAGGGTGTCGATACAGTGACCTGGGTGAAGGGGAAGCATGTACTGAACTTCGGCATCGATTTTCGCCGGGTAAACCTGAAGGATCGTGACTCCTATGGTGCTGAGGGCTCGATAAACTTCAACGGCGAATATACGGCGTCGGATCCTGCGTACGCAGGTGCTTTGGGCGCAAAAGGAGGAAATCCGCTGGCGGACTTCCTGCTGGGTAATGTGCAGAACGCAGGTGGGCCTCCGCCCCTTGGCAGCGACCTGTACTGGCTGTGGGGCAACAACTACAACCTGTTTGTGCAGGACGACTATCACGTGAGCGATCGACTGACGATGAACATAGGCCTGCGCTGGGAGCGGCCGACATCGTTCCATAGCATCCATAACAGCGGCGACGCCTTCAACCCGGCTGGACAGGGCAGCATCGAGTGGGCGGATTCGAGCTTCACCGCGCCGATTCTTGCTGCAGGTGGCAACCCGAACTATCTGGGCTGCTGCGTGAGCAACCAGTTGGTGAAGATTGACAAGAAGGACTTCGCTCCGCGCATCGGGTTCAGCTACCGTCCCCCAAACATGGACAAGCTGGTCATTCGCGGCGGTTACGGTCTGTTCTATGACACGTACAACCGGTTCTATGACGGGACACAGTTCGATGAGAACTCGCTGTATACGTTGAATGCAGCGCCGATCAATTCTGGTACGGGCACTGAGTCGGCTTCGCCGATTCAGCTGAAGAACCTGTGGTCGGCTCCGCTGACGGCGGTGCAGGCATTCAGTCTGCCTTCCTACGAGGGACCGTTTGGGCAGGTCTACTGGCCAGGCAACCACAATCCGTACAACCAGCAGTGGAGCCTTGGTTACCAGTATGCGATCAAGGAGAACCTGCTGCTGGATATGAACTATGTCGGTTCGCATGGGGTGCATGAGGCGACGCAGCTTCTGATCAACGTGGCGTTCCAGCCAAAGACGGCGGGAGATACTTGCAACTCGCTGCTCGATGCGTCTTTGGCCAACAGCAGCAACAACTGCGCCAGTGACCCGAACTTCCAGCCTGTCGATACGCGCCAGGTGTGGAGCAATCTGCCTCCATCGCTGTATGCGAATGCGAATCTGTTCTCATCGTCCTACAACTCGTTGCAGGTTCAGTTGATTCAGCGGCCGAGACATGGCTTCTCCTATCACCTGAACTACACCTACTCGAAGAGCATGGATGAGACCTCGGGCATCAACAACATCGATGGCGAAGACAACCTGCTGCAGGACCCACACCATACGTCCCTGAGCTACGGCCTTTCGGCCGCTGACCAGACGCACCGTGTGGTGGCGACCTACGACTACCAGTTGCCGAATGTGCGTCACTTCAACTGGCTGCTGGGTGGATGGACGACCAGCGGTATCTACCAGATCGCTTCGGGCTTCCCGTTTGCTGTTTATGGTGGTGTGCAGAACGACCAGACCAGCAACAACAACTGGCCAGGGCGCTTTCTGGCGAACTCGACGTTCCATAACAGCGCTGGTTTCCATAGCTCCAACACTCAGTGGTTCGATACGTCAAAGTACTCGACCCCTGAGCTTGGTACCTATGGCAACTCTGGCAAGGCACCGGAGCGGACCCCGTTCTTCACGAATTTTGATGCGAGTCTGGGTAAAGTGTTCAAGTTTACCGAGACGCAGCAGTTGAAATACCGCGTGGAGATGTTCAACGTGGGAGCGACTTGGCATAGCAGCCCCCAACTGCTGGAGCCGGACGCAACAGTAACGGATGCCAACTTTGGATCATTGCTGACGAGCACAAACTCGGCAATCGGCGTAGTAAACCACTTCTCGCCCCATACGATCCAGATGGGTCTGCAGTACAGCTTCTAACCTCGGTGCGGCCGGAACAGTGGCCGCACTAGAGCAGTTCCCGTATTGATGTGACGTGGAGAATCCCTGCGAGTGCTGTTTTTCTTGGGGAAAACAGCGTATAGACCCGTGGCTCGCTATACACCTATACGGGAACTGCTCTAGCTCTCTTATTGGGCCCGAATCGCTGGGATGCGGGAATTATGTGCGAGAGTGCGGTTGCCCCCGAAACAGAGTGGCAACCGCATTTTTGTGCAGTTTGATGGAGCTCGGACTATTGGCCACGGCGCGAGGCGCGGCTAGAGGAAGGGCTCTGGATGCAGGCTTTGGATCTTGGATGTGGTGTACGAGAGATGATGGAACTTGAGATTTGTGTTGACTCGGTTGAATCGGCAATCGCGGCCGAACTGGGAGGCGCACAGCGCATCGAGCTGTGTTCGGCGTTGCGAGAGGGCGGAATCACGCCGAGTGCCGGGCTGGTGCGGGCGGTTCGCGCGAGGGTTGGGCTGGGCGTGTATGTGATGATCCGGCCGCGGAGCGGGGACTTTGTTTACTCCGACGAAGAGTTTGATGTGATGCGTGACGATATCGCACTGGCGGCGGAGTTTGGAGCGGATGGGGTGGTCCTCGGAGTTCTGACTGCGGAGGGAGATGTGGATATCACACGGACGCGAGAGTTAGTAGAGCTGGCGCGGCCGATGAAGGTAACCTTTCATAGGGCGATCGATATGTCGCGAGACCTGGTGGCCGCGGTGAATGATGTGGTGGCGGCTGGAGTGGATCTGGTATTGACCTCGGGCGGCGCGTCGAGTGCGCTGCATGGGCTGGATCAGATCGCGGCGATGGTGGATGCGTCGGCGGGCCGGGCCGAGATCATGGTGGGCGGAGGCGTGAGGCCGGACAATGTGCAACAGATCGCACGGGCTACCCGGGCGAATGCGTTCCATTCGGCGTTGCGGACGGCAGCGCCGAGCCCTGTGACACATCGCAATGCGAGTGTATTTCTCGGACAGGAAGGCGTGGATGAGTATGTCCGGTATGTGGTTTTGGCAAAGAGCGTCGAGAACCTTCGTCATGCGATAGAGGAGTTGGCGGAGAGTACGCGGGATTAGGGCGTGAAGGATGTTCCGTAGAATGGGATGGTCCACTTATCCTGAGCGAGGAACCCCGAGAACATGTCGTCGAAGACCGAGCAACGCGCGAAAGAGATTCTACGGCTTCTGTTGAGCCGTGGGAAGACGTCGATAGAAGAGCTAACGGAGCAGTTTGGAACGTCTTCGGCGAGCATCCGGCGGGACTTGGTGCGTCTCGAAGAACGAGGGCTGGTGCATCGCACGCACGGTGGGGCGATGCTCGCTGACCAGGCAATCTATGAGCCGTTTCGTTTCGATGCCTCGTTTCGCGATCGCGAGGAGCGGTTTGCACAGGAGAAGCAGCGGATCGCTGCTGTTGCTGCCGCGATGATCGTCGAGAACGAGACGATCGGGCTTGGGTCGGGCACGACGACGGCGCTGATCGCACGGTGTCTCAGGCAGCGGTCAGGGCTGCGGGTGGTGACGAATGCTCTGAATATCGGCATGGAATTGAGCGCGAGCCAGGGGATCCTGACGACGGTAACAGGCGGGGTGATGCGGTGGCCGGGGGCGTTCTCGCTAGTGGGGCCGGGGGCGGTCGAGGCGTTGAGCGTGGTGGTGATGGATCGAGTGTTTCTGGGTGTTTGCGGCGTGGACGCGGTGCATGGGGCGACGACGATCGAGCCGGATGAGGCGGCGGTCTTTCGCACGATGACGCGGCAGGCGAGGCAGGTAGTAGTGGTGGCGGACTCGAGCAAGGTAGATATGGTGAGCCCCTCGGTAATCTGTCCGGCGAGAGAGATCGATGTGTTGATCACCGACGATGGGATCGCCGAAGACGCGGTGGAGCGGCTGACGGGGCGCGGAGTGAAGGTGGTTGTAGCCTAATTTTGCGGGGCGTGAAGCTCAGCAGCTACCTGCTCACTTTCGTCTTCATCGGATCGACATCCAGGCGTTCGCTCTTTCCAGCACTCCCTTTGGCAAGCGTGCTTCTTCCACACCGTTGACACTGCAAAAGGAGCCATGTAGTTTTGGCATTCAGAAAACGTTTGCTGGATCTCTTGGCTACAGCCTCTTGCAGACAAAACAGATTGACCACCCCGATAGGCATACGAGGAGAAGCATGAAAACTGTTGAACGATTAGAAATCTGGTTTGTTACTGGAAGTCAGCATCTTTATGGCCCTGAAGCCATCGCCCAGGTTTCTAGTAATGCGCAGAAGATCGCCGGATCTTTGGGGGGCGAAAAATCGATCCCGTTCCGTGTGATCTTTAAGCCGGTCGTAACTACGGCTGAAGCGGTTCGTACACTTTGTCGTGAGGCGAATAACACGGAAAACTGCGTTGGGCTTATTCTCTGGATGCACACCTTCTCTCCGGCAAAGATGTGGATCGCTGGCCTGGGTTCGCTGACGAAGCCATTTCTTCATCTGCACACGCAGTTCAACCGTGAGTTGCCCTGGTCCTCCATTGATATGGACTTCATGAACCTGAACCAGGCGGCGCATGGCGATCGCGAGTTCGGTTTTATATCGACGCGGCTGCGGCTCGCTCGCAAGGTAGTTGTGGGCTTCTGGCAGGATCCGGAGACGGTTGCGGAGATCTCCACATGGGTTCGCGCTGCCGCGGGCTGGCACGAGTCGCAGAATCTGAAGATCGCGCGCTTCGGCGATAACATGCGCGAGGTCGCTGTTACAGAGGGCGATAAGGTCGCCGCTCAGGTGCAGTTCGGGTACAGTGTCAACGGATACGGCGTAGGCGACCTGGTTGCCCGTATGAATCAGGTGACGGATGCCGAAGTCGACAAGCTGGTAGACGAGTATCGCGAGGTCTACTCGATTACGAAAAACCATGACCGTCCGACCGCAATACGGGGTGCTGCGAAGATCGAAATCGGTCTGCGCGCCTTTCTCGAAGAGGGTGATTTCGGTGCATTTACCGATACCTTTCAGGATCTGCATGGTTTGGAACAGTTGCCGGGCATTGCGGTTCAACGGCTCATGGCAGACGGCTACGGGTTTGGTGGCGAAGGCGACTGGAAGACGGCCGCACTGGTGCGGACGATGAAAGTAATGGCACAAGGACTGCCTGGCGGCACCTCTTTTATGGAGGACTATACCTACGACTTCAGCGGAACCCCGAAGGTCCTGGGATCGCACATGCTCGAGGTGTGTCCGTCGATTGCCGCGGAAAGACCCTCACTAGAGATACATCCACTCGGCATCGGAGGGAAGGCGGATCCAGTACGGCTGGTCTTTACAGCCCCGAGCGGGACAGCGGTGGTGGCATCACTGGTCGATATGGGTAACCGTTTTCGCATGATCGTCAATGAGGTCGAAGTCATCCAGCCTGAGCAGGCGCTCCCTATGCTGCCTGTCGCACGCGCTGTCTGGCTGCCTAAGCCAAGTCTGAAAGTGGCCGCGGCTGCATGGATTTATGCTGGTGGCGCTCATCACACAGGCTTCAGCCAGGCGCTAACGGTTGAACACCTTGAGGACTTCGCTGAGATTGCTGGCGTTGAGCTCATAACCATCGGCGAGGATACGCGGCTTTCGCAGTTCCGGCGCCAACTCCGTTGGGAAGAGGCCGCATACTCTCGAGGCATCTAGTAGAAATCACAGCAGTGGCGAGGGTCTTACGCTTGGCTAGCGGGAGCATTAAAGTAATTCTTGACAGAGCAGGTTTCTCAGGAGTATCACTTCTCACGAATATTTTTAGAACAAATCAGTGCAATCAAGAAAACGTTTTCTTTGATTGAGGCGTTCAATTTGAAACTCTGGAGGAAAGCTGTGAGGCTATCGAAAGGAATTAGGACCTGGCACTTGACCCTGGCGCTATTGGCCGCCTTGATCCTCACGAACGCTGCGGGAGCACAGCTTGATCAGGGTGCTATCACAGGTACTGTCACCGATCCCCAGGGTGCTGTCATCCCGCACGCAAGTGTTCAGCTCACGAATATCGACACCAATTTGGTGCTCGAAACTCAGACCAACAGCAGCGGCAGTTATACCTTTCAGCCTGTCAAAATTGGCCATTATTCCGTGGCTGTTGGCGCACCAGGATTCTCCACCACGATGAAGAACGGGCTCGAACTGCACGTCAATGATCGGCTGGAAGCCAATATTCGGCTCCAGATAGGCAAGGTATCGGAGACGCTGCAAGTGAACGCAGAGAGCACTCCGTTGCTACAGACAGGCGACGCATCGACCGGCCAAATGATGACCCAGAAGCAGATCACGGACATCCCGCTCAACCAGCGTAACTATGTGTTTCTTGCTCAATTGTCCACCGGAGTGGATCCGGCCAACGGCAGTCGCGGCGCTGGCAACGGCGATTTTAACGCCAACGGTCAGCGCGAAACGGAAAACAACTTTATTTTGGACGGCGTTGATAACAACTCGAATGCAATCGACTTCCTGAATGCAGCCAGCTATAACGTGAAGCCTCCACCCGATGCGCTGCAGGAGTTCAAAGTGGAGACCTCGGGTTCCAGCGCGGAGTTTGGTCATTCGGCAGGTGCGGTGGTCAACGCCAGCATTAAATCAGGAACAAATCAGTTTCACGGCGACATCTGGGAATACATACGGAATAACGATCTAGGAGAGGCGAAACCTGCCCAGTGGGCTGAAGGCATCACGACTCCTACCACCGTAGAACCCTACCACCAGAACCAGTTCGGTGGCACAATCGGCGGACCTATCGTGAAGAATAAGCTCTTCTTTTTCGCCGACTACGAAGGAAACCGGATCATCGAGGACTTTCCTGAATTAACCAGCATGCCGACATTATTGATGGACCAGCAACCGGGCAATTTTTCGCAATTGTTGAATACATCTCTGACCGGAGCAAGCTTGCCGTGGCAGGTTTTTGAGCCCAACTCAGGCGGAACTGCTGCTTTGGGATCGGCTTGCGGAAATCCGCAAAACGTCATGTGCTCCTCCGAGATCGACCCAGTCGCATTGAAACTCTTTCAGGCAGCCTATGGCACACATCTGCCAAACACCGGCCCCGTGGGACAGACCTACAATAACTACGCGTGGAACGAGGCGGTTACCGATGTCACGAACCAGTTTGACGTGCGTGTCGATTACAACCTGCGTTCGTCAGACCAGATCTTTGGCCGCGTGAGTTGGTCGCATGAGAATAAGACCGTGAGTACCCCCTTGGGCCCAATCTTTGACGGGGGTGGCACCTTCAATGACGGAACGTTTTTCAACTATGCCAAGAACGCTGCGTTCAGTTGGAACCATGTGTTTACACCAACTCTGATCAATCAAGCTCGTTTCGCCTACAATAACGGGTTCTACTCGTGGGACTCGGTGAGTTACAACAACGGGACTCTGCGTGACCAATACGGTCTTGGCGGACTTCCCGCTTACAATCCCACATTAGCGAACGGCGGATTGCCAGAGATTGGCGTGAATGAGTTCCCTGAGATCGGGCCGCCGGGGTTCCAGCCCTCCCCTGAGCATCAGAACGGATACCAGATCATCGACGACGTCACAAAAATTCTTGGCAATCACTCCCTGAAATTTGGTGTCTCTGTTCAGAACATCCGTTACTCGGTGTATCAACCCACGGTTGGAAATGGTGACTACAACTTTAGCGGAGGCCTGACCAGTCAACCCGGCAGCATCTTCAATTCCGGATATGGCTTAGCCGACTTTCTCTCCAACCAGATGGATACGACTGCTCTATCCCAGCCATCCCAGTCGGAGTTGGGACGCTGGTACGAAGCCGCCTATCTCCAGGACAATTGGAAGGCAACCCAGCACCTGACTCTCAACTTTGGATTGCGCTACGACTATTTCACAGCTCCCATTGAGGTCAATGACCATCAGGCCGAATTTGTTCCTCTGTCGGGAAACAATGTCGCAGCGGGCGGCGTAGGGGAATACATTCTGCCGAGTTCCCAGAAGAACGTTGCGCTGAGTTCGCTCTATACCACTACCCTGGCTGCGAACAATATTGCGATCAAGTACAGCGACAATCGGTCGCTGCTGAACCCGCAGAAAAAGAACTTTGGCCCCAGGGTCGGAATCTCCTACCAGCCTTCGGAAAAGATTGTTTTCCGCGCCGGGTTCGGACTCTACTATGATGGCATCGAAAATCTTGGGAACTTCGTCAACCTGGCGGAGAACTATCCTTACGATATCGAGCAGAGCTTCCCCCAGCCAACCTGCGCTCCGAATAACTGCCCGTCCGATGGCATCAAACTGGAAACCGGCATCCCGGCTGGTAGCCTATCGGCTCCAACTGTTACCGGTTGGCAACAGAACATCCAGACTCCCTATACCATGAATCAAAACCTGACTTTGCAATTCGCCATCACCAATAACACGACTGCGACGTTGGGTTATGTGGGCAGCGAAGCACGGCATCTGGCGATCGTGGAGTTTCAAGATCAGTCAACCGAACTGCTTCCTCCAGGGGTGAATAACCAGCCCTACGAGCCATATCCTGGCTTAAACGGCAATGTTCACTTGATTACCGATAATGCGATTGCGAACTACAACTCCCTGCAGGCCAAACTCGAACGGCATTTTTTCAACGGCCTGAGTTTCCTCGCATCGTACACCTGGTCGCACAGCCTGGACGATGACAGAGAGCCTCTACCAGACAGCAACGAAGGCGGCGACAGAAACACCAATATCTTTGGCCCGCGAATCGATTACGCCAACTCGCCCTTCAATGTAACGCATCGCTTTACCTTCACCTCTACGTATGCGTTGCCATTCGGAGTAGGACGCACGTATCTGAATAAGAAAGGTTTGGTCGATACCGTTGCCGGTGGATGGAACGCAACGCTTCTCTTCCGCACGCAGACCGGCTATCCATTTACCGTCTACTCGAACACCCCAACGGTCAATGGAGCGGGAGCATTCCCCTACCTGATCGCCAATCCTTTCAAAGGTGGAGGCACACCTTCGCCCACGAACCCAAATATCACCTGCCCTGCGAAGGTACGCAATCGAGCCAACTGGTATAACCCATGCTCCTTTGCGGATCCACCGTTAGCTAGCTCCATCACAACACCCATATCCGGCGCCGCAAATATTTTGCCGTATCTCGGCAGCCCGCGTTCACAGATCTCCGGCCCTGGATACCAGCGGATCGATATGACGGTCACCAAAAACTTTGTCACCATCGGAAAGCAGTACCTGCAGTTCCGTGCCGATGTCTACAATTTGTTCAACACGCCTTCGTGGGGAACTCCATCGAACACGGGAACATCGAGCCTGGGAGGTCAAATTACCGGCAACGCCTTCCTGGGGAACTACACTCCCGATGCTCGTTTCTTCCAACTCGCAGCTAAGTATTACTTCTGATTTGCGTCACTGTAGGCACTCATTGAAGAGCCAGAGGCTATTGAAATTCTCTGGCTCTTGAGTCATATTTCAAACACTGAAAGAGGCAAAAATGTTCAAAGGTTTCAGAGTAGGTGCGGTTACTTTATCCGCTGTGATGTTGGCCGCCGCAAGCAGTGCGCAGAGCCCTAAGGCGACACTGAACATTCAACTGGATAAACCGTTACACGCAGTGAGCCCGACGCTATACGGACTAATGACGGAAGAGATTAACTACTCTTACGATGGCGGTTTGTATGCGGAGATGGTTCGCAACCGGACCTTTTATGATCATGGTTGGTCGGGTATTCCGCATTGGGACCTGGTGCATGACGGCAACGCAGAAGCCACAATGACGTTTGAGGGGACTGACGGACCAAGTGAAGCGCTGCCCAGAAGCCTGCTGCTGAACGTTTCAAAGGCTGATCCGGAAAATCAAGCAGGAGTGCGGAACGAAGGTTATTGGGGGATGGCGGTGCATCCTGGTAACACCTATATTGGTTCGTTCTATGCCAAGGCGGATGCAGGAGACATCGGGCCTATAAAGATTGCGTTGATAGGTGACAACACTGGTACTGCCTTGGCGAGCGTAACCAGTGAGCCCCTGACGACGGGATGGAAGAAGTACGAGTTCACCCTTAAGACAGGCAACGTTGAAACTTCTTCAGAGAATCATCTCCGGTTGACCGTGGGACATGTTGGCAAGGTATGGCTGTCGTTGGTGTCACTACTTCCGCCGACCTACAAGAACCGTGAGAATGGCAACCGGATTGACCTTATGGAGAAGCTGGCGGCAATGCATCCGCAGTTTCTGCGACTGCCTGGCGGAAACTATCTGGAAGGCGATACGGTTGAAGAGCGATTTGATTGGAAGGCTACGATCGGCCCCATGGTGGACCGTCCGACTCATCGGAGTCCATGGGACTATCAGTCCTCTGATGGTCTTGGCCTGCTGGAATTTCTCGAGTGGACAGAGGATCTGCATATCCAGCCCGTACTGGCGGTCTATGCGGGCTATTCGCTAAAGGGAGCGCATGTACCTCCAGGCGCAGGACTAAGTCCTTATGTGGACGATGCTCTCGATGAGATCGAATTTCTAACTGGTGATGCTGCCAGTACAAAGTGGGGAGCCGTACGTTCGAAACTTGGACATCCTGCACCATTTCCTCTGACCTATGTGGAGATTGGCAATGAGGATACGTTCGATCATTCGGGGAGCTACGAGGGGCGGTACGCACAGTTCTATAAGGCGATCAAGACCAGGTATCCCCAACTCCAGTTGATTGCAACGATGCCGCTAAAGCAGATGAAGCCGGATGTCGTCGACGATCACTACTACCAGCGGGCGGATGAGTTCTTCGATCTTGTAAAGCACTATGACAGTGTCGACCGGAACGGGCCGAAGATCTTTGTTGGAGAGTGGGCGACGCGTGAAGGTGCTCCAACCACAAACTTTGGTGCAGCTCTTGGCGATGCCGCATGGATGACGTCCTTGGAGCGCAACAGCGACCTGATTGTGATGGCTTCGTATGCGCCTCTCTTCGTGAACGTGAATCCAGGAGGGATGCAGTGGGAGTCGAATCTCATCGGATATAACACATTGAACAGCTATGGCGCGCCGAGTTACTATGCGCAATCGATGTTTGCAGAGTACCTGGGGACGGAAGTGCCGGCCTCGACGCTTGAAGGGGGAAGCCATCGCTTCTTCTACTCCGTCACGCGTGACGCGGCCAAGGGCAAGGTGTACCTTAAGCTCGTCAACGCGAACTCAACCCCGCAGCCACTGGAGATCGATTTGGGAGGAGCCGGCAAGATAGGGGAATCGGGTATTCTAGTGACTCTGGGTGCCGCAGATCCGGCCGAGACGAATACGATCTCCGCACCAACCCGGATCGTCCCGGTGAAGACGACATTGAAACATATAGGCTCAACGTTTAGTCATACCGTCCCGGGATACTCTGTGCAGGTGCTAGAGCTTTCGGCCCAGTAGAAAGCTTATAACGGACGGTGGCCCTGAATAGGCACCGGAGGAGGTCCTACGAATTTTCCTCGGGTTCCATTTGATTCGGCCCTGCGAGAGATCGCTGCGAGGCAGGGATTGGACCGCCGCCAGTTCCTGCGCACCGTGGCGGGAACGGCGGCTGCAACTTCACTGTGTGGGTTTTCTCCATTACGCGCTATGCAGTTGCCGCATGGCCAAAAGGTAGTCGTCGTCACATTTGGTGGTGGAGCACGTGATGAGGAGACCTTTGCGCCTGAAGGCCAGGACAATATCCCGCACATGCTTAGCGAATTGATTCCGCAAGCGACCTTCTTTACCCAGGTAATCAATCGTGGCATCCTCGGGCATTATGTTGCTACGGCTTCTCTGGCAACCGGAAACTATGAGACGTTTGATAACTTCGCGCAGGTATCGCCCGTAAATCCAACGGTCTTTGAGTATTTTCGCAAGGACCTCAGACGTCCCGCCCATGATACCTGGGTAGTGGCCCCGAGTAATGGTTTCAACCGCATTGGAAGCAGCGGCTATCGTGGATACGGACCTGACCTTGGTGCCGAAGTTATTCTTCCGAAGCAACTCCTGGCGGCCGCCATGGCGGGTAAGTCCGGTGTCGATTACCAACACCTGCTCCGCGATAACTATGAAACGCCGCTGTTCACTTCTGCGCTGACTGAACGCGATACCGATACAGAAAAAATCGCGAATGTCCTCAAATTATCCGTGGACGACTTCACCGCCCATGCCAAGAGCCTCGCGAGCCCCGATGAGCTTTCGGTGTACATTGCACGGCAATTGATGCGTCAGTACTCTCCAAGTCTCCTATGGATCACACTGCACGACATCGATATAGCGCACTCGGGAGCCTATTCTTTATATATTGACGGCATTCGCAGGTCAGACCGCCTCTGTGCGGAGATCTGGCAGGCCATCCAGGCGGACCCGGAATATAAGGGCAGAACTACGATGTTTATTCTCCCCGATTTCGGCCGCGATTCCGATATCAGTTCTGGCGGCAATGGCTTTCAGCATCACCGCACAGGCGATGCGTTGTCACGCACCACCTGGATGATGGTTCTTGGCCCAGGGGTTCGACACAACACCTTTATCGATCGGCCTGTTGACTCGCTCGATCTGGTGCCTACTCTCGGTCGCCTGCTTGGGTTTTCGCCAGTACTGGCCAAGGGCACGCCATTGCAGGAGGTACTCTGAGCCATGCTTCCAAAGCAACTTGCGGCTAGGGACTTCGCCAACTACTCCCCACAAGCACGGCATATTGCAGTCGAAAGACTCGTTCTGCTGCAGCAGTTGCCGTTGGCGTTTCTGCCGATCCTTCTGCGCGAGCTCACGAACTATGACTGGCTGCTGCCAATTGAGCGTGCTCAGATCGATGCGCAGGTGCGGCTCCTGGGATCTCTAACAGGCCAGCAGCTTGCAGAGAAGGTGCAGGGGTTCGCATCACTCCGTCTTAATGACGAACTCGAGCGGCTGGATTGGGTCAATCGTCCTGCTGTCTTCATTCAGGATTTGACCGCATGGCTCTGGAGTACGCACCAGATGGATGCCTTCCATTCCACCGCGGCGTCCTTCAACGGATATCTTGCTGCTGCAGCTCCTCCACCCGAACCTGCGATGCCGCGTCTCGGGATCGTTATTCTTGGACAGGGTGTAGAGCATACCGACTATCCCCTATTTCGGAAGCTACGGCCAAGCGGCACCTTCTTTCATAACGTCAAGCCTGACGATGGCTTGGATATTTTGCTGGCTCATGCTGCATCACGTGCAGGCAGCAACTCCTCGCAGAATGCATGGGCGCATTGGTATCTCGAGGGTGGGGTTGCTGCGCCATCTCCAGGTTTGACCACTATCTCCTATGCCGCTCTCGATTGGCCGCGCAAGCAGTTATTGAATCTGACGCAGCAGACGATCGCTGCTGGAAATAGTGGAGCCGAAGCGCTCAGAAGTAAATTTGCACAGCTCAAGCCTGAAGATATTGGGCTTTCCAAGGACCCAGCCGATGCGGTGTTGAACTATTTTCAGCTCAGCTTACTTTCAGAGGGCTCGGGTACTCAGGTCTTTTCAACCACCTTCGTGCAGTGGGCTGCGCGTGAGTGCCTTCGCCGTGCACAGCCTGAAACCATCGTTCTGCGTTATGCGCCTCGCCAGCAGATGCAGCCTATGAACGCCATGCTCAGTAATGCTCCGCCAGCGGGTCTTGATCCGGAAGGATCACTCGTCGATGCCGATATGGGTGCCTACTACACATGGCTTAATCTCTGCAGGCTGCGTGGAGCGAACGAAGCTCGTTTCCTCGTTTGGTTCGAAGGGAAGAGTCAGGCTTTTGCGATTGGGCCAGAGTTGCCAAAGGGGACTACGTCCAACTCCTCGATGGGAATGCAGGACCTGCTCAAGTTGATGATCTGATATCAACGCCACGCAGCGATTCTTTGCTTCGAAAAACCGAAACGTATCAGTAATCTGACGCAGGGCTCAAAGAAGGAGGGAGCAGGAATAAAGTCCTGCTCCCTCCTTCGACATCATCATGATCCTCGGAACCTGGTTTTCAGAACGAGATCTTGAAGTACGCTTGCCCTTGTCGTGGCGTATTTGCCTGACAGGGACTGCTTCCTCCTCCGTTGGGCTGCACAAAACCAAAGTTGTCGGCACCATCCGTAACCGTACTGTCCGGAGTGCAAACCTGCATGCGGTTCAATACATTGAAGAATTCCATTCGTAACTCCATGTCTACCCGTTCTCCAGCGTAGAAGTGTTTCGCCAATGCCAGATTTTCATTGGAACTAAAGGGACTGCGTAACTGTGTAATGTTGCGGGGACAGTTGCCAGGCGCGAAGCCAGGATCAGAAAAGGCCGTCGTATTGAAGACCGGTAATCCTTTGTAATAGTTCTTGTAGTTCACATGGAGCGGGACGTTCGGATCGAAGTTGGCGCGGTTGAACCCGTTCAACAGCGGATCGCTGCTGCCACTGAAGACCGTTAGAGGAGTTCCAGTCGCGTACTGGAAAGCACCGCTTACCTGCCAGCCACCCCAGAGGTTCTTGCCGATATAGCCGCCAGTGTTCAGGAGGCTCTTCCCTGGGCCAAAGGGCAGTTCGTATACGAGCGCCAGATTCGTCATCTGGGTTTGATCCGCGGAGGACACAGTCCATTCGGACTTCTGGTTGAACTTGTTCAAAGAGCCATAGTTCTGATAGGCGAAACCGCTATCGGTGTTGGACATGCTTCTGGCGTAGGTGTAATTCGCCAGGATGGATAATCCATCTGCATAACGCTTCAGCAGTTGTGTCTGCAAACCGTTGTACGCTGAGGATCCATTCAGATCAAAAGGATTGCAGATTCCGCCGCAGGATTCTGACGGGTTGTATTGCGGATAGGGAAGCAGTGCCTGGGGCAATCCAGCATTGGCTCCATAGTCTTTCATGAAGTTACAGTAAGGGGCGTAATAGCCGGCGCTGGGTGTTCCCCCCGGGCATGCAGCAAAGCCAGCTGTCCTGAGGTCCGCTTGGGCGAGAGTGCTTGTCCAGGCGTAATTCGGTGAGTTAGGCGACATCACGCAGTTGGGATCGTTGACGTTGGCACTGGCGCAGAACTGCGATAGGTGCTTCGGATCAGTCTGGTTAATCGGGTTCATCATGGAGGGAAGATGCACACCCCTGTTGCCGACGTAGGCGACTGACAGGAGCATGTTGTAGGGCAGCTCCCTTTGAATACCTAGATTCCAGTACTCTCCGTATGGATACGAGCCAGGATTCCTGGAAAACGCGTGAAGCGCGCCATTCCCGTTGAATTCGGTTGGGCTAAAAGGTGTATAGGCAGGCAGTGGCAGAGGATTCAAATCCCACTGACCGTTGCCGGGGATGTTCGACCCATTCGAGTTTACGTTGGCGATTCCTGCAAGCAGCGTGCCGTATTGCAAGCTGAGCTTGTTATTGCCGAAGTCGTAAGGACCACCATTGAGGTGGTTGATGGAGAATCCCGCGGAGATTACCGTCTTCCGGTTGATGCTGTAGGCCACGCCTATTCTCGGATCGAAGTGTGTGAAGACGATGTTGGCGCGATCGTAGCCGGAGATGCCCAGCTGGTTGGCTGCGCCGAGTAGTTGAGATCCACTTGGCGTGACCGCAGCCCCGTTGGTTGCGGTTGGGTCGAAGTAGACAACGTTATTGCTCAATTCGTGGAACGGAACCATGATGTCCCACCGAAGACCCGCGTTGACGGTCAGCTTTGGCGTGAACTTGATGTCGTCCTGAATATAGGAGCCGACATAGAAGTTACGAAGCTTGTTTTCTTGAGTAAGCCTGCGGTAGCTGGAGTCGGCATCGCCGAGGAGGAAACTGGCGAAGGCGTTACCGGTGGTACCGATGCTGTTTGGATTGGCGGTTGTACGGTTGCTGAAGCTGAAGGCGCCGCCACAGGTGGGACACTCGTTATCGTCCTGTGACGCGCGCCGCAGCTCCCAGCCGATATTGAGCGAGTGCCGGCCACTCGTCCAAAGCCAGTTGTTGTCGAAGCTCAGGCCCAGTTTGCGATTGACGGCGATCGTGCTGCCCGCTGTACTGTTGCCCCAGGTTGTGGGCGCATAGGGAAGGCCATTCTGATTGAAACTAATCGTGGGCAACACGGTCCCGTCCACGACCGAGCCCAGGTTGACACCCATATGTGCGTTAAAGCCGTTGTTAATCTCCCCCATTCCTCCGAAACCGGCACTCATGACCAGGTTTGGCGACAATACGGTTGAATAGGTGAGGAAGAGTCCCGTGCCGAGTCGTGGCTCGTTTGTGGAGCCTCCCAGTGCGTTTCCGAAATGAGCATTGTTGCTGCAGCAGAAGGTGTAAAGATACTTGTCGCGCCAGAAACTCAGATGCAGCTTCTGCGAGTCGGTGAGATTATGGTCGATTGAAAAGCCCCAGTTGCTCTGCCGGGTCGGAAGAGATCCGATGGAGGAGCTGACATTGTTGGACAAGCCGGGCAGGCTCGGTGCAGGAATGAGGGAGAGCAGGCTGGCTGACGATTTGCTGAAACAACTGCTCGGGATAATGTTGCCTGGCCATTGCTGCCCAGGCGCAGGTGCGATACAGCCAGCCGGGGCGATGAAGCCCTGGGGGACGAAGATCGTCTGCGGTGAAGCAAGGGCAAGAAGACCGCTGAAATCTCCGTTGACTTCTGCAACGGTTGGCACGGTCATCGTCCCAGTATCCTTCTGGTTCAAACGGAACCAGTCGGAGCTCACATGGAAGAAGGTTTTCTTCCGTCCGTCGTATAGCTTCGGAATCACAACCGGCCCGCCGATGGAAAATCCGTAGTTGTTCTCGTGAATCTGTGGAGCAGGTTGTTTGGTGCCATCCGCGTTGAATCCTGGATTCGCGCCCGCGGCATTGAACATCGTGTTTCGCAACACTTCGAACGCATCGCCGTGCAACGTGTCGGTGCCTGAGGCGAACTGATAGGACGCCACTCCCTGGCCAAGGCCATACTGCGCGCTGAAGCTGCTCGTCAAAACCTGAACTTCACTGACCATCTCAAAGGGTGGATTAATGTTGGACTGATATCCCTGAGTCTCTGCCTGCACCGCGACGACGCCGTTGAACATCACAGTGTTGGCGAAGTCCGTGCCTCCATTGATGCGATGACTCCACTCCCCACCCACGACACCCGGTGCAAGAAATAGATAGTCATCGATCTGACGGTCTCGTGGTCCCTGATTTCCAGGGCCACCACCGATAAGCACCGGGATCTCCTGTGTGATCTTGTTCTCAATTACTGTTCCGAGCTGAGGCTGGATTGTGTCGAGAGCTATATCGGGAGCCGCGACTTCAACGACCTCCGACACTGATCCCGCGTTCAGTTGTGCATCCGCCCGCGTTCCCTTGCTCGCATCTACATTGACGTGGGAGATCACGCGTTTTTGAAAGCCGTTTTTTTCGACCGTAACGATATATGTTCCAGGAAGCATGTCAGCGGCTACATAGGAGCCGGCGGCATTGGTGGCCGTATGTGAAACCACGTGAGTTGCTGTGTTTTCAAGGGTGACGTTCGCATTCTGAACGACGGCCCCTGATGTATCGGTCACTGTGCCTGTGATGTTGCTGAAGGTTTGCGCATGGGCAGAGACCGTAAGCAGACAAGAGCAAAGCGCAAAGAGTGCCAGTCTGGTTTTTCGAGAGTGCCGCAGAGATTGCATACAGCGGACGAGACAGGAGATATGCATCGATTTGCCTTTCCATACAGGTAATGAAGCCGTTTGTCGGGAGCCCTACGAGGGCTGTGTGTCTCCCTATCCATGCGATGAAGTAAGCGCGGGAGCACGGGTACGGCAGCAAGCTAAGTGAGGTGATCGGACGCCACCCAGGGGTAAGTCACATAGGAGGTAGAGATCTTGTCTCCTCGCACCTGGCATAGCGTGTAGCCTTCGGAGGTACCATCCTCCATCTTGCCCTTCCACCAGAATCCAGAGACTGCACCGCCGATGAGATATTCGGTTCCGCGGTACTGAGATTTTTCCCACAGATGCAGATGGCCCTGGAGCACCAGCTTTACGTTGAACTTGGCAAGAATGTCATGCACCGCATAGGAGTTGGCGACGATCGGCCCCGGTCCCTGCTCGGAGGAGAGCGATCCGAGCATCGACGCGATTGGAACGTGGGTGACGACCACGACGGGGGTGGCTGGTCCAGCAGCGGCTAGATCGGCCTCCAGCCACGCCAGCTGCACACCGTCAAAGTGAGGGCTGAAGATCTTGTAGTACTGGATCCCGATGGAGTCGAGGACGACGAAATGCCATCCCTTGTAGTCGAACGAGTAGTAGAGCTTTCCAAAGTTGTCTTCGTAGAGCTTCTTCCCATACTCGGGATCGCCGGGTTCGACCGGGCTTCTCTGATTGAGGCCGATGACGTCGTGATTGCCGACAGTATGGTAGACCTTGCAAGCCAGCTCCGTCTCGGTCTGGCGGTACCTCTTGAAGAGCATATGCGCGCGACCAAGGTCTTGTTCGCAGACGTCAAATACCTGATCGCCACCGGCGATGCAGAACTCGGGCTTGGCCTCGTTAATTTGGTTGAAACATTTGGCGCACCCGGCCGCTGCCGACAGCTCCGGTTGGAGGTGAGTGTCCGTGAAAAATACGAAATCGAAGTCTCGTGCGGGATTCGTTTTTGGCAGGAGTTTCTGATCCAGATAGCCTGACGGCGGAGCCAGGATGTTGCCAGAAGGAGCCAATGAAAGGGATAGCGCATTCTGCAGGAAAGCACGTCGGAGCATGAAATGGCCTCTTGGAGTTCTTAGTTTCGAGAACCTGGTCCTGCTGCTACGTCTCGGTCAACAACAGGTTGTCGGTGGGTTCCCGAAGCTGACTCTAAGTGGGGCTCGTGCTCATCACACAAAACTGGTTCAAAAATCGCCCAAAAAAATTCCAAAGACGGTGATAGAGAGGCTTCAAGTGGTGAACGCAACCTCCTATTAACAGTGCTGTTATCGTTGATTCTTATTCTGAAGAGGAGTGGCTTAGTCGGCTTCCCCATGAACCCGAATCACTCTGTCCGAAAAGTGAGGCTTCGAATACCTGTGCTGTGGTGAGCAAAGACCAAATCTTCGAATTCGGCGAGTACCGTCTAGACGCAAGGGAGCGCCGGGTATGGCGAGGAGATGCGCTCGTATCTCTATCACCAAAGACATTCGACCTCCTGCTGGTCATGCTTCAGGGCGCCGGAAGATTATTGGAGAAGGACTACCTGATCCGCTCCGTGTGGCCTGATAGTTATGTGCAGGACGCCAACCTCAGCGTCCACGTCGCGAGTCTCCGCAAGATCCTGGGAAAGGACTCAGTCACTGAACAATTCATTGAGACGGTGCCCAAGGTGGGCTATCGTTTCGTTGTGCCTGTCTCCCGTCTTCTGGGTTCGGAGAGCCTGCTAGGGCAGGGAGTTGCAGATAGCGAACCCAAGCCAGCTCAAACGAAAGAGCAATTCCAGTCGAACGTGGTCCACGCGCTTGCTCCTGTAGCGGCTTCATCGCCGCAGAGTTTTAAAGGAGACGATCGCAATTTCCGTGTGCTTTTGCTAGCGGTTCTCTTCGCAACTGCCTGCATCGCGTGCATTCTTGCCGTTCGGCTCTCCACGGCACATAAAGAGGCCATCGTACAGGCCGGCACAAGTACCAAACCCCTGACGAGTACGCCCGGGCTCTTCCTCCAACCTGCCTTCTCTTCCGACGGACAGGAACTCGCTTATACCTGGCGTTCCAATACGGACAGTCACCAAAGCATCTACCTGCAACACGTCTCGAGTGACGACCGCCGGATATTGATCGACACAGGCCGCGACGACTACTCCCCGTCATGGTCGCCCGATGGCTCTGAGATCGCATTCCTTCACTCGCTGGGCGACGATCAGCCGCTGGAGATTCTGATTGTGAAGAAGCAGAATCCGGCTCTTCGTAGAAGGGTTGCAACGATCTGTGGTGCGAATGACGTCTTCCGCAACGCTCCGACACTCTCCTGGTCTCCAGACAACCGCACCCTGGTGACGACCGACTGCGGAGACAAATATGAAAGCCCAGCCCTGACTTTGATCGCCATCGACACAGGGCAGAAGCGTCAACTAACCCATGCTCCTCCGCGTACAGTGGACGACCAGGCGGCTTTCTCTCCTGATGGCAAACTGATCGCGTTCCGCCGTTCTCAGGGGGACTCATCCGATGAGATCTATCTCATACCGGCAGTGGGCGGGCTAGAGCGAAAGCTCACTTCCCGGTCAAATCCCGTCGACGGATTGGCATGGAGTTCCGACGGGAAATGCATCATCTTCTCGTCAGGCCGAGCAACCAGCCTGGGCAGCATCTGGAGCCTTCCTCTAAGCGGAGGTTCCCCAACGGCTGTAACAACACCACTCACCCATACCTCGTCTCCTACGGTCTCACTCGTCGGACACCGCATGGCCTATGTCGACTCACCAAACAACGTGTCCGTTTGGCGTCTTCCGCTGGACACTCATCCCAATGCGGAGCCGTTCATCACTTCTAACTTCTTCGAGGCGAGTGCTGTTTACTCCCCAGATGGGCAGTATGTTGCGTTCCGCAGCGACCGCTCCGGCGCGAATGAAATCTGGGTCTGCCGCAGCGACGGCAGCGAGTCGAAGAGGATCACACACTTCGACGGGCCCATGACAGGTTCTCCACGCTGGTCGCCCGATGGCCGCTCGCTTGCCTTCGACTCGCGAGGCGGTGGCCGCGCGGACATCTATGTTGTCAATCTGGATAGTCGTGAATCTGTACGAATCACCGATTCCACTGCAAGCAATTCCGATAACGTTGTGCCTAGCTGGTCTCATGACGGAAGTGCTATTTACTTCAGCTCCAATCGGACAGGGGATTGGCAGATCTGGCGGCACGCTCTCGATACAGGCGCCGAGATCCAGGTCACTTCCGTCGGCGGCTTTAATGCAATAGAGACTTCGGACGGCAAATATCTCCTCTATGTAGGAAACCGGGGGCGCACCGAGATTCGGCGGCTATCCCTCCACGGCACGCACGAGGATGTTGCGTTAGAAACACTTGGGCCCGGGATGTGGCACGCCTGGACTATATCCCGGGACGGTTTGTTTTTTCTGAAACGAGTCACTCCTTCAGTGTCGGCTACGCTTTTTCGGCTCGATCTGAGATCGGGTAAAGTGCAAGCTCTGGGACAGGCAGAACAAGCTGTGAACGACAGTATCTCTATCTCCCCTGACGGTCGGTGGACTCTATTCGCTCGGCGATCGAACACCAACAGTAGCATCATGATTTTGGATGGGGAAAACTAACGTTCTTCCCTCTTAGAGGCCTGTTGATTCTAGTGGTCGATGGTACTTCTGTACCAGTGCATACAACAATTGTGTGAGCTGCCGCTGCTTACCTTTTGGAGCCATGCACGAAAGATGTTCCTTGGATCGAGGAGCAACTTTTGAAACAATAGAGGGAGTGTCTGGAGGGTGGGTGACTTCTCTAGAGCCACTTGCCTAAACTCCTCCCATACAGCCATGGCGTAGCCTTTGCTAAGGAGCTGCAAAAGCGGAGGTTGGCTGTTGGCACTTTAGTGAGCGCCTGGTTTTCAGTGCGCCCATGGAATCCGCTGAGGCCGAAAGACAGAATGCTCCACCAGCATTCTCGCGCGGCCTAAGCCGCACAGAAGGAACTGATCATCTCCATGCTGACACGTAGAAAATTTGTAGAGGTTGGGACAGGGGCCCTCGCAGCGGCAGCCCTGCCGCAAAATCCTGCTTTAGCTGGTGAGCCGCATCTCTCGACGAAGCTTGCTGCCACAGCATTGCTTGCGCTTCCGCTTGGGCAGATCCGCCCGACAGGTTGGCTCCGTCGACAGCTTCGCATTCAAGCCGATGGTCTAGGCGGCCACCTGGATCAGTTCTGGCCCGATGTTGGCCCCCAAAGCGGTTGGCTGGGTGGCTCA